>Ga0193953_1001079_pt1 | contig 13226 bp, 10 predicted proteins | sample BB_4_MG_FD_140325 | JGI IMG/M metagenome (GOLD analysis project Ga0193953, IMG submission 140325) | Microbial mat bacterial communities from the Broadkill River, Lewes, Delaware, United States - BB_4_MG | ecosystem: Environmental > Aquatic > Freshwater > River > Microbial mats | place: USA... | reverse complement strand
TCTTAGAATTATTAAAGATGCTGAAGAACTTTCATATATGAAAAAAGCAGCATCAATTGCAGATGAAGCTTTTGAAGAAACTATTAAGCATATTCATTCTGGAATGACAGAAGAAAATATTAAGGATATATTAGTTGAACAATTGTTTGAAAAAGGTGGAGAAAAACTTTCGTTTACTCCAATAATAGCGTCAGGACCTAATTCTGCAATGCCTCATTACTCTAGTTATGGAAGAACAATTGAAGATAATGATGTTATAATAATGGATTTTGGATGTGAGTACAAAGGATATTGTTCAGATATGTCAAGAACTGTATTTTTTGGAGAACCAACTAATAAAATGATAGAAGTTTGGGAAATATGTAATGCATCTAATCTTGCTGGAGAAGAAATAGGAAAAGTGGGAATTGAAATGCAAGAGGTAGATAGAGCTGCTAGAAAAGTTATTGAAGATGCAGGATATGGAAAGTATTTCAATAATAGAACTGGACATGGTATTGGTGTTAGTGTTCATGAAGAGCCTCAGGCAAAGGAAGGAAATATTACTAAACTTCAAAATGGAATGTGTTATTCTGTTGAACCAGGGATATATATACCTGGAGAGTTTGGAATGAGAACTGAAAATATTATGGCATGTATTGATGGAAAATCAGAACCATTAAATAGAGCTAGAAGAGATATGATAATAATTAAATAGTTAGGTTTATTTAAATTAATAAATATTTACAAAAAAACTACTAATTACAATAACTAATTAGTAGTTTTTTGTTTTATGTTAAGAGTTAATTATTTTCTGTTATAATTATAAGGTATACAAGAAAATATTATTAGGAGAAAAAAATGAAAAAATTTATTAATGCAAAATTTTATAATAATGAAACAGCTAAGAGTATGTTTGTTGATTCAGATGGAAAAATTAAAGGTTTTGATTTAAATGATAAGAATAAATATGAAGAAATAGACTTAAAGGGAGGATATGTGTATCCAGGATTCCATGATGCACATTTGCATTTATTAGCACTTGCTGAAAAAATGTTTTATCAAGTAGATTTATCAGGTGCAAATTCAAAAGAGGATGTAAAAATAAGAGTTAAAAACTTTATTAAAGATAATAAAGTTGAAAAGGGAAAATGGATAATAGGTCTAGGCTGGCATCAAGGCTTTTTTAAAGAAAAAACTATGTTAAATATAAATGATTTAGATGAAATAAGCGTAGATTATCCTATATTATTATTTAGAGCATGTTTTCATATTGGTTGCGTAAATACTAAAGCTCTTGAATATATAAAACCATTTCCTAAGAAAATTGAAGGTGGAGAAATAGATTTCGATAGTATGGGTAATCCTACAGGGATAATTAGAGAAACTGCTTTAGATTTATTTAAAGAATATATTCCAAGATTAAATGACAAAAATGAAATTAAAAATTTAATTTTAAAAACTTTAAATATATTTGCTCAAAAAGGATTAACAACCGTTTGGACAGATGATTTTTCATATGTTGAAGATAAAAAAGTGTTATTAGAAGCATATAAAGAATTAGATGAAGAGGATTTATTACCAATAAGAGTAAGATTGCAATTAAGAGTTGAAAACTTAAAAGATTTAGAGTTTTATGAAAAAAATAATTTAAAGGCATGGAGTAATTATAATAAATTAGGAATTGCTTCAGGTAAAATTATTGGTGATGGGGCATTAGGAGCTGCAACAGCGGCAATGAGAAAACCATATGAAAAATCTAATAATACTGGAATTATGATATATGATAATGAATATTTAGGTAAATTAATTAATAAAGCATTTGAAATTGGGATAGATATGGCAGTACATTCTATTGGAGATAGGACATTAGAAACAGTTTTAAATATTTATGAGAAAAATCAAAAAATAATATTGGAAAAAGATTTTAGACCTTCAATAATACATTGTCAAATTGGAGATAAAGAATTATATACTAAAATGAAAGAGTTAAATATTGCTGCTAATGTGCAACCAATATTTATACAAAGTGATGAATCAATTGCAGAAGATAGATTAGGGGTAGATAGATTAGAAGAAAGTTACGCATGGAGAACATTGATGGATTTAGGGGTATTAGTTTATGGTAGTTCAGATGGACCTATAGAGGATGTTGCTCCAATTCCTAATATTTTTACGGCAGTATATAGAAAAGATATAGGTGGCAAAATGGAAAAGCCGTTTATAGAAAATCAAAGGATATCATGTGAAAAGGCTATAGAGATGTTTACGGTAAATGCAGCTAAGGGAGCTAAGTATGAAGAATATCTTGGAAAATTAGAAGAAAATTATTTTGCAGATTTGGTTGTAACTAATAAACCTCTTAAAGATGGGATTGATTGGGAACAAATTAGAGTTAAACATACTTATATTGGAGGAAATAAAAAATGGTAGTTTTACTTATGGGAAGTGGACTTTTATTATTGTCTATTGCATTAGTAGTGTTAGCTAAAAAACATAATCAACCAAGAGGGTTAGGTTTTGCAGGAATCGCTTTAGGAGGAATGATGGTTATATACTCATTATTATCTTTTAAATAATATATAATCAATTAAGAAAGGAGGGGGAAGATGCGAATTTTACATGCTATTGCTCAAGAACCAGGATATACAGGTAGTGGAATGTATGTGAACTCACTTATTTCTAATTTTGAAAATGTAGTCAAGAAACAGGCTTTAATTGCAGGTATAAATAAAAATCAAGTTCATCATTATCCTGACTGTAAAGAATTAAGTATTTATCCAGTTGAATTTAACACTGATAATGTAAAATTTAATGTATTTGGAATGAGTGATATTATGCCTTATCCCTCCGAAATGTATAGCAATTTAACTGGAGAAAAAGAAAAAGTATGGAATAAAGTTTTTGATGAAAAAATAGATTCCGTGTTGGTTGAATTTAATCCAGATATTGTATTAGTTCATCATCTATGGTTATTGTGCACTAAATTCACAGATAGGAATTTGAAAGTATACGGATTTTGTCATGGTACTGATTTAAGACAAATTGAGAAAATATCAAAATGGAATAAAAAAATATCAGAAAGCATTCAGAAACTTAGAGGTATTTTTGTTCCAAATGAAAAAATAAAACAAATTTTAATTACTAAATATAATGTTAAAGAAGAAAAATTGATGATTTGTCCAGCAGGGTATAATAATTCTTTGTTTTCAATGCAAAAAAGTAATAAGAATAATAGAAAAAGAATAGTATATGCAGGAAAATGGAGCTATTCAAAGGGATTTCCTTATGTAATAGAAACTTATAATAGATTAAAAAGAGATATGCCTGAAATAGAATTACATTTGTATGGAAGTGGGTTTGGCAAATCATATAATGAATTTATAGAAATGTGTGAATTAAGTAAAGATGTTTATATTCATGGACAGGTAAATCAAAAAAAATTATCTAGAGAATTTAATAAGGGAAATTTATTTTTAATGCCTTCTCAATATGAAACTCAAGGATTGGTTATTATTGAAGCATTAGCTTGTGGAATGCCTGTTGTAGTAAGTGATTTAGAGTGGGTCAGAAGCAGTTTGAAAAATATTGCAGATAGTAAGTTTATTAGTTGGGTAAAAGCACCAGGACATATAGGCGAAAAAAAATATATTATTTGTGATAAATTTGTTGATGAATTAGTAAAAAATTGCAAAGTGTTTTTAAAGTATAATCAAAAGAATAGTATTTTTAAAGAATACGGGAAAATAGAAACTTATTCGTGGGAAAATATAGCAAAAAAAATATTGGATATAATAAAAAAGGATTTAAATTAATTAGAAATGTATAAAAATCTATTTGGGGACTACAAAAATTACATACAATTTCTAAAAAATTCCACTATAAGGTTGTTATAATGATATTGAAAGAACATATTATAATAACTGAGAGGTGAAAGATGCTATATATAATAGATTTAATTCTATTGATACCAATCGTTGTTTTAGGATTATATTCTCAAATTAGGATAAATACTGCGGTAGCAAAATATTCAAAAATTCAAAGCTGTAGTGATTTTAATGGTGAATCGATTGCAAGAAGAGTTTTAGATTCAAATAATTTATATCATATTAGAGTAGAGCAAGGAAATGGGTTTTTAAGCGATCAATATAATAAAAAAAAGAAGTCAGTAGTGCTTTCAAGGTTAGTATTTGATCAAAAAACTATTGCAGCAATTACTATTGCTACTAGGCAGTGTTCATGTGCAGTTCAAGATAGTGAAAATAGATTTATGTATAAAGTTAGAGAAATGATTATTATAATTGCTAGAATAGTTTCTATATTAATGTGGGGATTTGTTGTTTTGGGTATATTTATTAATCCCAAATTTTATCATCTTGCAGTTCTATCTCTTGTAATGTCTTTTATAATAAAACTGATTATTTTTTCAGAAGAGGTAAAGGTAAATGCATGGACACTTAATGTCCTAAGAAATATAGAAGTTTTTAGTTCAGAATATGATTGTGCAAAAAATTTATTAAATGCTCTTAAATACATTAGCCTTGCAGAATTATTGGGAAATTATTCTAATATAATTAGATTGTTTTATGTGGATAAGGATAAAGCACAGGGTAAATTTAATAAAAGTGGTGTTTAGGTAGATTATTTTCTATCAAAGTCAAACCTGTATTGTAATAATGTGGCGCAGTATTATATGCAAAACTACATATCATAACACCTTGATATATTAGATAAAACGCTTTTTTTGTTTCAAAGGCGTTTTTATTTTTTTTATCTAAATTATATCCTTTAAAAAAAGCATCATGTAATAATGGATTGCAAGATAGTATTTTATGATATATAGAAATAAAATCTAAATCTCGATCCCAAGGAATAGATTGTTCAAAATCTATTAGGCCAGTGCATTTTATAGAATCGTCTTTTCTTTTGACCAATATATTTCTAGGATCAAAATCATTATGACAAAGCGTAGGAGTTTTTACATCTTGAATTAAATTGTAATTATTTTTAAGATAGCTAAGAGCTAGATTAAGTATTTTTTTATCAGGTAATATTTGAGATTTAATAGTGTTTTCTATGCTATTTATTCTAGTATCAAATATTTGTTTAAAGGTTATTTTATTGGAGGAATTTAAAAAGTCAATTGGATCAAATGAATTTAGAGTAATTGAATCATGAAGTGAATGCAATAATTCTCCTAAATCAAAGAATAGAGATGAAAGCTGTAAGGCGGGAATATCTTCAATTAATGAATTAAGATTTTCGCCTTCTAAATATGATTCCAATAACCAATGATGATTCATATCATAGCCACTATCAATTAATTTTGGGATAGGTAGATTTTTATTTGCTAATAAATTTAAGCAATTTTTTTCTCTAAAAGCACGTAAATCTTTTTTATACATTTTAAACACAAATTTGATATTTTTATATTCTAATAAATATACTGCATTACGTTTTAGATGGTGATTGCCAATAGAAGTTATCTTATAACTTAAATTAAATTTGTCTAATAAAAAAGCATTGATTTCATTTATATTATAAATATCCATATGACCTCCTCAATCTTTATCGTATTATACCCAATTAAAAGAAAAAATAAAACTATTTTATATGTGGAATTATTTAAAATAGTTTTATTTTGATTAGTTTAAGAATTATTTTTTTTGTGGAACTAAATGTAAAGATGTTCCTATGCTATCAAGAGCAGCTTCATGAAAAGCTTCGGATAGGGTTGGGTGAGCATGAATAGTACTTATTATTGATTCAATGCTTAAGTTATTAGATATAGCAAGCGTTGCCTCGTGAATTAAATCTGAAGCATGTGGACCTAAGATATGAACGCCTAATAACTCACCTTTTTCTGAAGAAAGAATTTTAATATACCCATCAGTGCTATTCATTGTAAGAGCCTTACCATTAGCAGTAAATGGGAATTTACTTTTTATATAAGATATTTTGTTTTCTTTTAAATAATCTTCCGTTTGACCAACTGAACAGTATTCAGGGTTTGTAAATATGCAACTAGGTACGTAAGTTTTAGAAACTTTTTTATTAAGCAATAGATGTTCAACGGCAGAAATTGCTTGATGAGATGCGGCATGTGCAAGTAGACATTCTCCATTTACATCACCTACTGCATATATATTTGATATATTTGTTTGATAATTAGAGTTTGTTAGTATTTTTTTATCATACTCAATAGAAGTATTTTCTAAATGCAAATCATTAAAATCTGGTATTCTACCAGCTGCAATTAATACTTTTTCTGATTCAAGAACTATAGATTCTTTTTTATTTTCTATAGAGATTGAATATGTTTGAGTATTTTTTTCTATTTTATTGGTTTTATATTTTTGATATATTTTTAAACCTTGTTTTTTTAGCATAGAAGTTAATCTTTTCGTTGTTTCGCTATCTGTATTAGAAAGGCATTTATTAAGTTCAACTAATTTTACATCTACTCCAAATGAACAAAAGATAGAAGCAAATTCTAAGCCAATAACGCCGCCACCAATAACAGTTAATGATTTTGGTAAATCAGATAAAGATAATATTTCTTTACTAGTTAATAAGCCTTCTGAATCTATACCATCTATAGGTGGCATAAAAACTTTAGAGCCAGAAGCGATTATAAATGCGTCACCAGTTAAAGATAATGTTGTACCATCTTTTGAATTAATATTTACTGTATTGTTATCAATAAATGTTGCATTTCCATATATTAAATTTATTTTATTAGAGTTGATTAATTTTTCAGTTCCTGTGACTAGAGAATTGACGACATTATCTTTTCTTTTAATTACTTCATTAAAATTTAAACTAATGTTTCCGGAAAAAATATTTTGATTGATTTGCTTTTTTGTATTAATGTACTCTGATGAATCATAAAATAAAGATTTAGTAGGAATGCAGCCATAGTTTAAACATGTACCACCTAAATGATTTTTTTCTATTAAATCTACTTCAGCACCTAGTTGAGCAGCTCTTATTGCAGCTATATAACCTGCAGGACCGCCACCAATAATAATAATTTTCAATTAAATACATCTCCTTTTTACAGAATATTATGAAACTAATTATATATTAGATTAGGAAATAATAAAATAAAGAAAAGGAAATAAGAAAAAGGAGTTTTTGTAAAGAAAAAATGTAAGAATATTTATATAAATCGCTTTACAAAAAAAATATTACTGATATAATAATTATAGGAGGTGTGATTATGCCTAATAAAATGTATAGTCTAATGCTAATGGAGGAAATTGTAAAACAAATCGATAAAATTGCATATGAGAGAAGAACTAATAGATCACAGCTTATAAATGAAATATTAGCGGAAAAAATAGGTTTTAAAACTGAGGGGACACTAATAAATGATTTTAAAAATAATTTGTTAGATTTAATGGATCAAAATCATAGTTGGCAAAGAACTTCACATAATACAGATCAAAGTATTCAGACTAGAACTTTTTTACCATATAAATATAATCCAAGTATTGTTTATAGGATTGATTTTGAAATTATTGATAATAAAAGAATGACGGCTATAAGATTATTTTCAAGAAGTTCGGCTGATTTATTTATTAAAAATTTGAATTATTTTTTTAAGAGAATTAATAAAGCAGAAATCGAATATCTTAAGGAAATGGGAGTATATAAATATATAAATTCAAGTGATTCAAGAAATGAATTGTATTTTGTAAGGTATTTACCAACTGATTGGACTAATGAAGATAATCATAAAAAAGATGCAGAAAAAATATTTAATTATTTAAATATTATAGATAATTCTTTAAAAAATTATTTTGAAGAATTATTTGAAGAAGATGTTTTAAATAAAATGATTAAAAGAGTTATATTAGAAATTTGGTAGGAGGGATTATATGATTCCAGATAAAATGACTCAAAATGCAATAAAGGCTTTGCAAAAAGCTGAGAAAAAAGGAATAGAACTAGGTCATTCACAAATTGACAGTTTGCATCTTTTTTATGGGTTAATCTCAATAGAGGAAAGTCTTATAAAACGCCTATTAAAAAGAATGGATGTTAATGTTGAAAAATTAGATAAAGAAGTAGAATTAATTTTAAATGAAAAGCCAAGGCAAGTTGGAGAAAATGTTCAGTATTTGCCTAGTTCAGAACTTCAAAAAGTGTTAATTGAGGCAGAGAAACAAATGGAAAAAATGAAAGATAATTATATTTCTGTTGAACATTTTATGATTGCATTATTTAAGAGCAAAGATAAAAATATTATAAATATATTTAAAAACCATAATATTAATAAAAATATCTTTATGGAAAAATTAAAGGAAATTAGAGGAAATCAAATTGTTGATAGTGATAATCCCGAAGATAAGTATGAAGCATTGGAAAAATTTGGGGAAGATTTAGTTCGATTGGCAAGCGAAAATAGACTTGATCCAGTAATAGGAAGGGATGAAGAAATAAGAAGAGCAATCCAAATTCTTTCAAGAAAGACAAAAAATAACCCAGTTTTAATAGGAGAGGCTGGGGTTGGAAAAACTGCAATTGCAGAAGGATTAGCTCAAAGAATTGTAAGAGGAGACGTTCCATCAAATTTAAAGAATAAAAGAATTTTTTCACTTAACATTGGGTCATTGATTGCAGGTGCTAAATATAGAGGCGAATTTGAAGAAAGATTAAAAGCTGTATTAGATGAAATAAAGAAAAGTGAAGGACAAATATTATTATTTATAGATGAAATTCATACGATAGTTGGTGCTGGAAAGACTGATGGAGCAATGGATGCAGGGAATATGTTAAAACCCCTTCTAGCGAGAGGGCAATTAAGATGTATAGGGGCAACTACCTTAAAGGAGTATAAAAAATATATTGAAAAAGATCAAGCATTAGAAAGAAGATTTCAGCCGATAATGGTACTAGAACCTACAATAGAAGATACTATATCCATATTAAGAGGTTTAAAGGAAAGATATGAAGTATTTCATGGAGTTAAAATTTCTGATGGAGCACTTATTCAATCTGCGATTTTATCACATAGATATATTTCGGATAGATTTTTGCCAGATAAAGCAATAGATTTAATAGATGAAGCATGTGCATCAATAAGGACAGAAATGAATTCTATGCCTTCAGAAATAGATAGTGTAAGAAGAGAAATAATGAAATTAGAAATTGAAGAAACTGCTTTAAAGAAAGAGAAAGATAATAGAAGTGTTGAAAAATTTAAAGTTCTTCAAAGAGATATTGCAGAAAAAAAAGCAATTTTAAAAAATATGCAAGCAATTTGGGAAGATGAAAAAGAAGCGATTAAAAAAGTTCAAGATTTAAGAGAAAAAATAGAAGAGATTCAAAGAGAGATTGAACAAGCGGAAAGAACATATAATTTAAATAGGGCGGCAGAATTAAAATATGGAGTTTTACCTAACTTACAAAAGCAATTAGAAGATGAAGAAAATAAAATGCAAGAAGTTGAAAATGAGCCCAAATTATTAAGAGAAAAAGTTACAGAGGAAGAGATTGCAAAAATAATATCAAGATGGACTAAGATTCCTTTATCAAAATTACTAGAAGGAGAAAAAGAAAAATTATTAAATTTAAAATCATTATTACACAAAAGAGTAATAGGTCAAAATGAAGCTGTAGAGAGGGTATCTGATGCTATTTTAAGGGCAAGAGCCGGAATAAAAGATCCTAACAAACCAATAGGTTCATTTATTTTCTTAGGTCCTACAGGCGTGGGGAAAACGGAATTAGCAAAGGCGTTATCCGAAGTATTATTTGATTCAGAAGAAAATATAATTCGAATAGATATGAGTGAATATATGGAAAAACATTCGGTGGCTCGATTAATTGGAGCACCTCCAGGATATATTGGATATGAAGAAGGTGGGCAATTAACAGAAGCGGTAAGAAGGAAGCCGTATTCAGTGGTTTTATTTGATGAAATTGAAAAGGCACATGTGGATGTTTTTAATGTTTTATTGCAAGTATTAGATGATGGACGTATAACAGATTCTCAAGGAAGAACAGTTGATTTTAAAAATACGATAATTATAATGACTTCAAATATTGGAGCTTCTCATTTATTAGAAGGAATCAAGGAAGATGGTAGTTTAAAGGAAGGAACAGAAGAAGATGTTATGTCTTTACTTAAGATGCATTTTAAACCGGAGTTTTTAAATCGAATAGATGATATTGTTCTTTATAAACCTCTTTTGAAAAAAGAAATCTATCAAATTATGACACTTATATTTAAAGATATTGAAAAACGATTAGAAGATAAAAATATTAAAATTGAAATAGAAGAAAAAGCAAAAGAAAAAATATTAGAGGATTCCTACGATCCACAATATGGTGCAAGACCATTGAAACGTTACATCAAAAGGTATGTGGAAACGCAATTGGGGATTCAAATTATAAAGGGCGAAGTTATGCCAAATTCTAAAATTTTATTGGTTGTAGAAAATGGAAAATTTAATTTTGAAACAAGGGGAGAAAAAGAAAATGGAATGTAGAGAAAAGTAGATGTGAAAAAAGGAAAACCTGCTGATGTGTTAAACGGACTGAAGATAATCGATGCGGGGCATATCTGCAGAATATGCATTTCAAAGATTAACGGTTTTGGAAATAGAAACGGCACCTTAAAAAAATAACGTATAAAGAGAATTGAGCTGTATTTTTAGTTTAAAAAACAGCTCAATTCTCTTTTTTTATACATTTAACCAAAAAACAAATAAAATATATCGGTAAAACTTAAAAACCTAATATTGACATTTATAAGAAAAAAGAATAAAATTGATTAAAATAAAGAAAAAGAAGTGAAGATTGTGAAAAAAAATAAGAAAAAAATTACGTTACTCTTATGTATCTTATTGATTTTATCAATAGGCATATCAAGTTTTGCATCACCCAATATACAAATAAAAGTTAAAGAAAGTGTTTCTCAAGTAAGGGGACATTTGTGTCCATCATGCGGGAGTTGTGCATTGACACCAGTCGTATATTGTTATAATGGAGTTAAAGATACTTATTTAGAATGTCCTGATTGTGGATATCGTATATTTTATAAGCGAGAATTTTATTATGATTAGTTAGAAGAAATAGTGGACAAGTAAAAATTTGTTCACTATTTTTAAAAATAAAAAACAAATGTAGAGGAGTGAGGTTGTGAAAAAATACATAGGAATACTCTGTTTCATACTTTTTTTGAGTTGTGGATGCGGGGAAAAGCCTCAGGAAAAAGTATCTGATTTGTCTTTTTTATGTAGCACGGAAACCGATGGAAGACTTCCAGGAACAGAAGGACATAAAACGACACAGGCATATATTTCAAAGCGCTTTGAAGCTCTAAATCTTTTGCCCTTAGAGGAGACATACAAAATAGAGGGTTTAGAAAAAACATATCTCAAATTACAGGATGTGTTTTTATCTGTTGAAAAAGAAGATGGAAGTGTTAAAAATTTTGAATATGGAAAAGATTTTTCAGTTCCAATTCTTTATTCAGAAAAAGAAATAGAGGTAGAAAATTTAAAAAACAAAGATTTGTTAAATGTCTCTTTTTCAAAAGAATTAAAATTTGTACCAAGCGTTTATGAAAATTTAGGTATTAATCAGGAAAAAATAGCCATAAAAATGAAGCAAGAATACGAGACAAGTTTTGAAAATTCAAAAAATATGGTTTTTTCACCACAAATAAAAAAGGTTTCAATTGCACCGCAAAACATAGTGGGTTATATAAAGGGGGAAGATTCAAAAAAAGCACTTTTAATATCGGCTCATTATGATCATGTGGGAAAATTTAAGGAAACGTTTATAGAGGGTGCTTTTGATAATGCAAGTGGCGTGTGTATGCTTTTATCAATTTGCGAAAAGTTTGAAGATGAAAAACCACCTTGCGACATTATTTTTGCAGCATTGGATTTAGAAGAAGTCGATTTTTCAGGCAGCAAAGCACTAAATAAACTTTTAAATGAAAGATATGAATATTTTGCAGATTTAAATTTAGATTGTGTGGGCTACAAAGGTAATGAAGCTTATTTTATAGATTATGCAAATTCAAATGAAAAAAACCTTCCTATATTAAAAGATTTTTTAAAAAAGCAGCTCGAAAAAAAGCCCTTTGAAGTTAAAACGGATTTTAAAAATCAAAATATGAGTAGTGATCATATGACGTTTGACGAAAATTGTAAATATGCACTTTGCATATATGACAGTGCTTTTTTTAAGCCCCATAGTGTGCACAGTGTTTTAGACACTCAAGAAAAAATATCTGAAGAAGAAATAGAAAAAGTTTCAACACATATTTATACATGTGTTTTAAAAAACAATGCATTGTATGTGTTGTTAAATGAAATGGAACAAGAGGAAAAAAATTCAGAGAACAAAGAGGTAGAAAAAGAATCTAAGACGGTTAAAATAAAAGAAGAAGATGGGGTGCTTCTTTTAAAAACAGAAACGGAAAAATGGCCTTATCAGCTTTTGTATATGGGGTCATCTGAAGATGTTTTAAAAATGTTTAAAAAAGAAAAAGCGAACGATTTTGTTTCAGATTTTGTTACAGTACGTTGTTTTTTTGAAGAAGAACCCAGTGTTCAAATAAATGAATCCATATTAAAAGCTTCATATGTGAGTATTGACGCAGTTTGTAGGTCAGGACAGGGTAGTTTTAGTATGTGTTCAAAGTTGCCGCCTATGTTATTAGAGAAAATTCAGTTTGAATCCTTTAAAATAGAAGATGAAGTGTATCAAAAAGGTTATCTTGAAGTGTCCAAAGACAGGGGCTTTAGGGTGATAAAAGTGCCTTTTGAAAAAAAAGAGTATTATTTGGAATTTCCAAGCGTAGTGAAAGATGGAAAAATAAATCCAAGTATGGAGGATTTGATTAAAAATATTTTGGTAAAAAATAGTATAGAACCTGTTTTACAAGATTTTGAAGACTTTGTTAATGAAATAAATTAAAAGCACAAATTAAAAGTTCCTGTAGAAAAGCACAGGGGCTTTTTTTATAGTGTGCCAGGCATGGCACTAATCTATCTAGTGAAAGTCTAGCCACGGGTATTTACCGCTAAGTGTAGTGAAGCACAAGTTGGTATCAGTAATGATATAGATGAAGGAAGTGTTGTAGCAAAATTCTTGAGCCTACGAACAGAAACTTGATAAGGCGATTAGGTGGGTGAGGTTGCTATACAAACTTAAGCCCGAAAGGTAAACGTAAACCGAAGTTGTAAATCAAGAGGTTGTGGAATGAAAGATTAGTGTCTTAC
>Ga0193953_1001076_pt1 | contig 13252 bp, 10 predicted proteins | sample BB_4_MG_FD_140325 | JGI IMG/M metagenome (GOLD analysis project Ga0193953, IMG submission 140325) | Microbial mat bacterial communities from the Broadkill River, Lewes, Delaware, United States - BB_4_MG | ecosystem: Environmental > Aquatic > Freshwater > River > Microbial mats | place: USA... | reverse complement strand
TATTTATGTAATAACGTCGAAGAATTTAAATGTCAAGTTAGAAAATTAATGGAAAAAGCAAAAAAAATATGTGAACTTAAGAGAGATGCTTTAGAAAAATATATGGAAATAGGAATGTATCCTTATTCAAAATATTATCTTGAGGGAGTAAAAAAATCTCAAGGTGGATATTATAAAAATCATTTTAGTACAATTGGATTAAATGGTATGAATGAAGCGTGTAAAAATTTACTAGGAGAAGATATTACCACTGAAGAAGGTCAAGAATTTGCAATTGAAATAATGGATTTTATGAATAGAGTAATACAAATATATCAAGAAGAAACCGGATTTTTATGGAACTTAGAGGCATCACCTGCTGAAGGTGCTTCATATAGATTTGCTAGAATGGATAAAAAATTGTACCCACGAATTATTACAGCAGGAGAAGAAATTCCTTATTATACCAATTCAACTCAATTGCCGGTGGGACATACAAAGGATATTTTTGAAGCTTTAGAATTACAAGAAGAACTTCAAACAAGATATACTGGAGGAACTGTTTTTCACGGGTTTATAGGAGAAGAGATTGAAGATGCACAGATGTGTAAAGAATTAATTCAAAAAGCTTTTGTAAACAGTAAAATGCCATATTTAACAATAACACCAACATATTCTATATGCCCAGAACATGGATATATTAAGGGAGAAAAATGGGATTGTCCTGATTGTGGTAGAAAAACAGAAGTTTGGACAAGAGTTGTTGGTTTTCATAGGCCAGTACAATCATGGAATCATGGTAAAAAGGAAGAATTTAAAGAGAGAAAGACATTTGATCCAGAATACTCAATTAAAAATAAGTAGAGGTGTTTAACGGTGGGATATGCAGGATTTATTAAATCAAGTTTTATAGATTTTCCTAAAACTATTTCAGCAGTTGTTTTTGTTGATGGATGTAATTTTAGGTGTCCATATTGTCATAATAGTGAGTTATTATGTAAAAAAGAATCTAAAATGTTTTCAGAAAGTGAAATTTTTAATTATTGCATTAAGAAAAAAAATTTTTTAGATGGAGTGGTTTTTTCAGGTGGAGAAATATCTCTTTATGAAGAAAGCATAACATTAATGGAAAAGTTAAAGGAATTTGGATTTAAAATAAAAATTGATACAAATGGAACCCACCCATTATTTATTAAAAAATTAGTAGACCAGAATATTGTAGATTATATAGCAATGGACGTTAAGGCTCCTTTAGATAAATATTCTAAAGTTGCAGGAGTGGATGTAGATATAGATGCTATTGTTGAAAGCATTGATTTAATAAAAAAATCTGGTGTTGATTATGAATTTAGAACTACTATATGTAGAGAATTGCATGATAAACAAGATATAATTGAAATTGGTAAATTACTTGATGGAGCAGATAAATTTGTGCTTCAAAATTTTAAAGATGGGAAAAACGTATTATTAGGAGAAGGAAAATTTACAAGTTTTGAGGCATATGAGTTTAAAAAATTAGCTCAATTATTTGAAAGATATATTAGTAATGTTAGTTATAGACTAAATCAATGAGGTGTGTAATGAAAAAAAATGTTTTAGCTATCGATTGTGGAACACAAAGTATTAGGGCTATGGTTGTGAATTCTAAGGGACAAATACTAGCAAAAGCTAGGGAACAACTTATTATTATGGAACGTGAAAAAGCGGGATATGCAGAAATGGATCCAGATGTTTTGTGGAATTCCTTTTGTAATGTTTGCAAACAAGCGAAAAATATAAATCCAGATGCATTTAACAAAATTGAAGCTATGACGATTACGATTTTTAGAAATTCATTTTTACCGATGGATTTTGAAGGTAAACCGTTAAGACCAATTATATTATGGATGGATCAAAGAGAAGCACATTGTAAGGATGAAATGAAATTAAAAGCTAGAATTTTAGGTAAATTAGCAGGTCTTGAGTATCCATTTGAACAATTTAGAAAACAATGTAAAGCACATTGGATTCAAGAAAATGAGCCGGATATTTGGGCAAAGACATATAAATATGTTTTTGTTTCAGGTTATTTATACTATATGTTAACAGGGAATTTTAAAGATGCTCAAATTGCACAAATTGGACATGTACCTTATGATTTCAAGAAAAAAACTTGGGATAAAAAGGGTGGCATAAAAGATATGCTATTTAATATTGAAAGAGAAAAATTACCTGAATTAGTTGAGACGGGAAAAGTTTTAGGGTATATAACAAAAAAAGCAGCAGAGGAAACAGGAATAAAAGAAGGTTTAAAGGTGTTAGCAACTGGACCTGATAAGGCTTGCGATACAATAGGTTCTGGATGTTTAGACTCTGAAGTTGGAAATATTTCTTTAGGTACAGCTGTAACAATTCAAACTCAAAGTAAAAAATATTTGGAAATGACAAAATTTATTCCACCTTATCCTTCAGTTATGGATGATTATTATAATATTGAAGTTCAAATATTTAGAGGATATTGGATGCTAAGTTGGTTTAATCGTGAATTTGCAGAAAAGGAAGTTATGGAAGCAAAAGCATTAGGTGTTACGCCAGAAAGTTTATTAAATAAAAGACTAAAAGAAGTACCACCTGGATCTGAAGGATTATTATTACAACCTTATTGGGGGCCAGCGTTAAAAAGACCAGAAGCAAAAGGTGCAATAATTGGTTTTGATGATAATCATACTAGAATTCATATTTATAGGGCAATTATTGAAGGAATTAATTATGCTTTGCTAGAGAGTATTGAAAGAATTGAAAAGAAAACTAAAATACCTATGAAAACACTTACAATTACTGGAGGCGGAGCTCAAAGTGATGAAATTTGTCAGATTACTGCCAATATGTTAAACAGACCAGTATTAAGAACCCAAACTCATGAAACAGCTGGAATAGGAGCAGCAGTTTCTGCTTTTGTAGGATTAGGCGTTTACGATAGTTATAAACAAGCTGTTGAAGAAATGGTACATTATACACAAATTTTTAAACCAGAATTTGATGAAGTTAGAATATATCAAAAAATATATACTTTAGGGTATAAAAAAATATATAAGAAATTAAAACCAATTTATAAGAACTTAAAACATTTAGATATATAAAAAAATCGCTTAGATTTAAGATTAAATCTAAGCGATTTTTTTATTTTCGTAAGGAAGTAATTTTCTGGTTTAATGGTACATAAAGTATGAAAGCAATAAAAACACTTGAGATATATTGAATCATATCAAATGGAATCGAAATAAGCGGAGAAATAAAAGAACCATAGATAAGAGAAGCTGCTAAATAATATCCAATAGGTACTATAACAAAGTTAATTAAAAGACCAAATAAAAATAAGAAAGATATGTTATAGGAAGATATTTTATCTACAATAAATTTAAATAATATAATTAATAATAATATTATTATAGATAAGATAAGGAGTTCTTTTTTTATTTTATCTAAAGCCGGGATAGTAGTTATAGTATTAATATCTAAATTAGAGAAATTAGATATTACGTATTTAAATTGAGATTGTAAAAATATTATTGAGGAGATAAAAAATCCAATAGAAATAATACCAAAGGAGAAGGAAGTTTTTATAGAGTAATTTTTTTTATTAAAAGAATAACCTACAATATAACCTAAAAAACCTTTAATAATAAATGTTGGCAAAATCCATTGTTGATAACCTCCTAATAAATCGGCTAATGAAGAACCAAAAGCACCAACGATTGCACCAATTGGACCACCAAAAAGCATTCCACTTAATATTATGATTGAATCCCCAGGATGAATATAACCTTGAACAATTGGAAGAGGTATTTTTATTAAAAATGTTGCGGTAAATGTTAAAGCTATCAATAATCCTGAATATATCCATCTATATAATTTAATATTTTTATTCATAATAACTCCTTTCTAAATTTATATGATACAATCATTGTAGAATAAAACTGTACTGTTTGAAAGGTACACTTTTAAATAAAAAGGAGGGGCAAAATGAAACAGCCATTTTTATGGATTCCAAATTGTAATAAACCAATTTATATTCAATTATACGAATGTATAAGGAAAAGTATTCTAAAAGGAGAATATAAAACAAATGAAAAAATGCCTTCAATAAGAAGTATGGCTAAGAATTTAAATATTAGTAAAACTACAGTTGAAACATCATATCAACAACTTATTATGGAAGGATATATACGAGGAATTGAAAAAGTGGGATATTTTGTTGAAAAATTTGATGAAGAAATTTTTAAAATGGATATAAACGAAGAAATATATTTAAAAGAGCTTAATAATGAAACTTTCACAAATGAAAAATTTGATAAAAATTCATTTGACCTAAATATATGGAAAAGATATTTAAGCAAGGGAATTAATGAAGAATTAGTTTCACTATTTCAATATGGTCATCCACAAGGAGAACGAAATTTAAGATGTGCCTTATCTGAGTATGTTAGAAGTGCTAGAGGAGTTATTGCATTTCCTGAGCAAATAGTTATTGGGGCAGGAACGCAACAACTTCTATTTGTTCTTTCTGAATTATTAAAAGAAAAATATAAATCAATTTACTTTGAAAAACCAATATTTGGGAAAGCAAGTCATATTTTCAATGCGGTAGGTTATAAAACTTTTGGAGTGGACAATAATGATTTGATTTTGGGTAATTACGGGGAAAATAGAGAGAAGAATATATTATATGTTAGTCCATCACATCAATTTCCATATGCCAATACTATGTCAATAGCCAAAAGATTACAAATATTAAAATGGGCACAAATATCAGATGGATTAATAATTGAAGATGATTATGATGGGGAATTAAGGTATCAAGGTCAACCTATACCATCATTGCAGGGCATAAATAAGGGTAAAAGGGTTGTGTACCTAGGTGCTTTTTCTAAAATATTGCTTCCTTCGATTAGAATTGGTTTTATGGTGTTACCCGAAGACTGGGTTTATGAATATCAAAAAGTAGCTCATAATTATTCACAAACTGTTTCTCAAATAGAACAATTTGCATTGGCTAAATTTATTGAAGATGGTAGTTTAGAAAGACATGTTAGGAAAATTAGAAATCTTTATGCAAAAAAAAGTAAAAAGGTAACAGAAGAATTAGTAAAAGCATTTGGAGAAGATATAGAAATATTAGCAAGTGATACTGGTTTATATATTGTGTTTAAATTTACAAAGAAAGTAAATAGTGAAAAATTAAATAATGAATTAATAAAGTGTAAAATTAAGATGAATATTTATGAAGATAATGAAAAAATATTTATAATGCCATTTAGTGGGATTGAACTTAATGAAGTTAAAGATGTAATCAATAATTTAAATAAATGTTTTTACCGAAGTGTGTAAAGCTAAATATTAGATTGAAGATATCAAAAAAGTCATTAAATATATTTAGTTATTTTTAATATTTAATTTAAATACTAAAATCAAAAGCCTTAGGGCTTTTTTTTATTCAATATATTTTGATAATTATTTTCTAAATAGGGTATAAAGGAAAAGAAATGTAGAATAAAAAGACAAATATCGTAGATAGGAGGAAAAAATGAAAAAAGCAATAGGAATAATAACAAAAAATATTTCTGATATTTTAAGTTTAGATGATTTTTTAGATAATGCAAAAAAGTATAATCATAAAATTGATTATGTGATTATAACATATTCTAATAAATACGATGCAAAATTTATTGATAATCTTAGAAAAAGAGTTAACGTAGTGGTTCATAAAATTAATCACTTTGACATAAATTATTTTTCAAAATATAAAATCGAAAGTAAAAATATTGCAAATTTATTATTTTCAAAAGAATTTAAAGAATATGGATTGGTTCCATATGGATTTAATAGAAATACGGTGCTATTAGCGTCAATTATGTTAGGAATAGATTATCTATTTTTTATTGATACGGATGTATATCCATATGTATTAGAAAAACAAGGAAATGAAAATATAAAAGGAGAAATTGATTTTTTTGGTAGACATATTGAATATTTAAAGGAAGAGGATATTGCAGTAACAACAAGCGATTATTCAGGATATTATATTGTACCTCCATTAAATGTTGAAAAAATGGGTTCTTTTTTTGAGGGGATTCAAAAAGAAGGGATGCGAGATTATTTAAGCAATGCAAATAAGCATAATTGCTTGAATTTTGGGAATTCAAAAAAACAAATTATTAGAGATACAGGGAAAATACTAGGTGGAAATTTAGGATTAAAGGTAGACGTCATTAAAAGATATATTCCATTTTTTTCTGATTTATTAAAAGTAGGAGGAAATGTTTATTTAACAAGAGGAGAAGACACAGTATTAGGTTATGAATTAAATTCTGCTGGATATAGATGCGTAGATATTGACACTTTAATTTTTCACGATACCTTTTCTACATTTCCCAATAAACCAAATATAATAGATGATTTAAGAGTAAAGGACAGATTTTTTTATGCAACTATGGGTTGGATTGGCAGAAATCCAATGTTAAATTGGCTTCAAAACAAAAATTTGCATCAGGTTTATAGAAGACAAAAAAAGGCGCTTGAAAAATCAGTTGTTCAGGTTTCTAGATATTTAGATGATTCTAGATTTTTGCTTTTAGTAGATGCAATTGATAGGGCATATGCTCAACTTCCGCAAGTTATAAGGAATTATGAAAATACGGTAAATGCATGGAAGTATTTTAACGATGAATGGAAGAAAGGATGGTATGATGAAAATATTATTGGTTAACCATTTTCCACTAGAGGGTTCGGGAAGCGGGATTTATACAAAAAATTTAGCTAATATTTTAACTGAACAGGGGCATAAAGTATGTGTGATATACCCAGAAATTGAAAAGGGTTCAAAACAGAAATTTGATACAAAGGAAATTTATTTTAATGGTTTTTCTAAAGATGGATTGAAATATAATTTCCCGTGTTTTACAAGCCATCCAAGGTCTAACAATACCTTTTATTCACTTAATGAAAGTGAAATAGAGGAGTATGTTGAAATTTTTTGTAAAATTGTCAAGGAAACTGCAGATAAATTTAAGCCTGATATTATTCATGCTCAACATTTATGGATAACACCATATGCTGCTCTTAAATCAGGATATCCATATGTAATAACTGCACATGGAACTGATTTAAAGGGATTTATAAAGGATGATAGATATCATAAATATGCTTTAGAGGGTGCAAAGAATGCAAGGAATATTATAACTATTTCAAAACAAGTAGATAAAGATACAAAGAAATTATTTAAATTAGATAATAGTAAAACTACGTTAATATTAAATGGCTATGATACAAATGTTTTTTATAAAAAAGAAATTAACAAAGTTAATGTATTAAATAAATATGAAATTGGAGGAAATTATAATCATATTGTAATGTTTGTGGGAAAATTAACACATTTTAAAGGCGTAGATGTGCTATTAAAAGCTGCAAGAATTTATGAAAATAATTTATCAAATGTTTTAACTATGATAGCGGGCAATGGAGAGTTATATAATGAGTTAAATATTCTTAAGAAAAAACTTAATTTAAGAAACGTATATTTTCTAGGACATATTTCTCAAGAGGAATTAATTGATCTTTATAATATAGCAGATGTAAGTACGATACCTTCAAGAAAAGAACCATTTGGATTAGTTGCAATTGAGGCTCTAGCTTGCGGAACTCCCGTTGTTGCAACAAATCAAGGAGGACTGCCAGATTTTATTACAAAAGAAGTTGGCTATTTAGTTGATGTAGATGATGATATTGATCTAGCAAATGGTATAGTAAAAACTCTTTTAGAGAAAAGAAAATTAAAAGATGGATTACAAATTGAAAAGTTTGCAAAAGATAAGTTTTCATTAGAAAATTCTATTAGACAAATCGTAGATATTTATAAATCACAAGGGTAAAGATAGGAGGATGAAAATGAGAGTTACAATGGTTATACCTACTTATTGGTCAAGAAGTAAAGAGATAGGTTGGAAAGAAGGCGATGCAATTTATGATCATCCTACGCCTATTGATGAAGATGGAACACTACAAAGAACACTTGAAAGCATGAAAATTTTAGACAATAAAAATTTCAAATTAGTATTGTTATTGTGTCCAACAAATGAAGAAATATTACCTCAAGCATTAGATAAAGTAAAAAATATTGTAATAAAATCTGAAATTGAAAAAGAAATTGAAACATATATTTTTACTCCAAATGAATTACATGAGATGCAAAAACTACAAAAGAAAAAATTTAATCAAGATAGTTTGGAGTTAGTTAAAATAAAAGGATATTCAAGTGTTAGAAATGCATGTCTATTTTCTGCGCATGTACTTGCAGCAGATTTATGTGTTTTAATAGACGATGATGAAGTATTTGAAAATAGAAAATGGATAGATATGTCTAAGGAACATATAAATAAAAGAATGTATGGTAGGACTGTTTATGGAATTGCAGGATATTATTTAAATAAAAAAGATGAATTCTATGATGATGTTACTATGAAACCTTGGATGACTTATTGGGATAGATTTGGTTCAAAAACAAAAGCATTTGATAAAATAATTGCATGTGAGCCAAGAATTAAAATAACTCCATTTGCGTTTGGGGGCGCAATGGCAATTCACAAAAATATGTTTAAAATTGTTCCATTTGATCCTAATGTAACTAGAGGAGAAGATATCGACTATTTAATCAATGCTAAAATGTTTGGATTTGATTTTTTCTTAGATAATAAATTATCTATTAAGCATTTGCCTCCTAAAAAATCTCATCCAATTTGGAAAAGATTTAGAGAAGATATATATAGATTTTTATATGAAAAATCAAAATTGGATAATCAATATGAAGTTAGTAATATGAGTTACGTAACAGCATCTCATTTTTCACCATATCCTGGAGATTTTTTAGAGGATGATTTGGAAGATAAGATTTTTAAAGCAAATGTTATGCTTGCGCTTGATTATATTAGTCAAAATGACTTAGAAGGTTGTAAGGAAACAGTTGAAAATATTTATTTAAGTAAATATGAAGCTGTTCCTAAATATGATACTTTTACTGAATATAGAAAAGTTCAAAAATCTTGGGAAATTGTAATATCATTTGTTTCAAGGAATAGAAGAGAACTTAGGGCAATAATGGAAAAAGGAAATTTATCTAGTATAGAACAAAAATTATTTGAACAAAAAAGAGTTAGAATTAAATCTGAAGATATTGTTAGATTATTATCTGAAATGGAAGAGTTTAAAAATTTCACAAAAGAGGAATTTAAATTATTAGAGCCTTTTATTAAAATTAGATTTTATGAAAAAAATCAATTTATTTTTAAAGAGGGAGGAAAAGATTCAAAACTTTATATAATTTTAAGAGGTTGCGTAAGAATTATAAGGTATACTGAAGAGAGAGAAGAAATTCTTATTGCTAATATATGTACAAGAGGTATATTAGGAGAAACGGCAATAGTAAATGATCGTTATTTTGTTTATGCAATAGCGGATGAAACTGTTGAATTATTAATGATAGAACAAAAAGACATAGAAAATTTAATTGAAGAACATCCAATTTTAGGTAATAAATTATTAAGAATGTTGCTTGAAAAATTGTATTTTAAATTATCGAATAATAACGATTTATTGCAAAAAACATTAAATCAAAACACACAAATTAATGACTAGGAGGTATTAAATGAAAGTTAGAAAAGCAGTAATTCCTGCAGCTGGATTAGGAACTAGATTTTTACCTGCAACAAAAGCGATTCCTAAGGAAATGTTACCAATATATGATAGACCTACAATTGAGTATATTGTTGAAGAGGCAGTTAAATCTGGAATTGAGCAAATTTTAATTATTTTAGGAAGAAATAAAAATAGTATTGAGGATCATTTTGATAAATCTTATGAACTTGAGAAAATATTAGAAGAAAAAGAAAAGATAGAATTACTTGAAAAAGTAAATAAAGTGAGTTCAATGGCTGAAATACATTTTATGAGGCAAAAAGAAGCTTTAGGATTGGGTCATGCGATTTTATGTGCAAAAAATTATATTGGAGATGAACCGTTTGCAATATTATTAGGTGACGATATTGTAGATTCTAGAAAACCATGTTTATTACAGTTAATAGAGTCATTTAATAAACATCATAAGTCAATTTTAGGAGTTCAAAAAGTTGACGATAAAGATGTAAATAAATATGGAATATTAGATGGGAATCAAATAGATGAAAATACTTGGAAAGTTAATAGTTTAATTGAAAAACCAGAAATTAATGTGGCGCCATCTAATATTGCAATTTTAGGAAGATATATACTTACTCCAAAAATTTTTGATTTTATAGAAGAAACTAAACCAGGAAAAGGTGGAGAAATTCAATTAACAGATGCTTTATTAAAATTAGCTCATAGTGAAGGTATGTTTGGATATGTGTTTGAAGGTAATAGGTATGATGCAGGTGATAAATTAGGTTTTGTTAAAGCTACAATTAATTATGGATTAAAAGATTCTAAAATAAAAGAAGATTTATTAAAATATTTGAAAAATATTGTAAAATTATGATAAACTCATGATAAGGGAGGGGTGAATATGTTTGGATGGCCAATTCAATATTTATGGTTGGCAGTATTAATTATTGGTGTTATTTTAGAGGCAGTAACACTTTCATTGACAACTATATGGTTTGCAATATCAGCATTAATTGTCTATGTATTTGCACTAATAGGAGTTCCGTTTTATATTCAAGTAGTTCTTTTCTTTGTAATATCAATTGTATTATTGATTTTTACAAAACCAATTGCAAAGAAGTATCTTAAGATTGGACATGAAAAAACAAATGTAGATAGTATCATTGGAAAAATAGGAATAGTTGTAGTACCTATTGATACTATGAAAAATCAAGGACAAATTAAAATTAAAGGACAAACGTGGTCTGCAAGAACTAAAAATGGTGAATTGATTGATATTGATAAACAAGTTAAAATTCTTGCAGTTGAAGGCGTTAAACTAATTGTTGAGGAGGAGAAATAATGGGAGGATTTATAGGGCTAATTGTTGTATTAGTTATACTAATATTATTGGCAGTATCTAATATTAAAATTGTTCCACAAGCACATTGTTATGTTATTGAAAGATTAGGTGCATATCATAAAACTTGGGAAGTAGGACTTCATATGAAATTACCTTTATTAGATAGGGTTTCAAGAAAAATTGTGTTAAAAGAACAAGTAATTGATTTTCCACCACAACCTGTTATTACTAAAGATAATGTTACTATGAAAATTGATTCAGTAGTTTATTATCAAATTACAGATCCAAAGTTATATACATATGGAGTTGTAAACCCAATGTTAGCTATTGAAAATTTAACAGCAACTACTTTAAGAAATATTATAGGTGATTTAGAATTAGATGAAACATTAACATCAAGAGATACAATAAATTCTAAAATGAGAATTATTTTAGATGAAGCAACGGATCCTTGGGGAATTAAAGTCAATAGGGTTGAACTTAAAAATATAATTCCACCTTCAGAAATTCAAGATGCAATGGAAAGACAGATGAAGGCAGAACGTGAAAGAAGAGAATCTATTTTAAGAGCAGAAGGTGAAAAAAGATCTGCGATATTAGTTGCAGAAGGTAGCAAGGAATCGGTAATATTAAATGCAGAAGCAAAAAAAGAGGCGGCTATTAGAGAAGCAGAAGGCCGTGCAGAGGCAATTTTAAGAGTTCAAGAAGCGACTGCAAAGGGTATAAAACTTATTAATGAAGCTGCTCCATCAGAAAAAGTATTAGGTCTTAAGGGAATTGATGCTTTAAAAGATTTAGCAAATGGAAAGGCAACAAAAATTATTGTTCCATCTGAAATTCAGAGTTTAGCTGGATTAGCAGTATCATTAAAATCAGTTATGGAAAAAACTGAAGAATAGAAATTTAAAAATATTACTAAAAAAACATTTGTTTCAATAGAATCAAATGTTTTTTTTATAATGTGATTTCTTTATTCAGCCATTTTTTCTTAGAAAATAATATTAAAAGAATAAAACTTGCTATAGTAAATGAAAATAATTCCGATAGCCATACACCTTTTAAATTCATAGATTTAATTATAATAAAATAATAAGTAAGAGGTACATTTATTATCCACAGTCTAAAAATTGTTAATAACATAATTGAAAATGTTTCACCAGCACCACGTATTGCACCAGATGTTGAAATAATATAATTTAAGAAAGGTTGATTTAACCCAGCAATAAATAGAGTAGATATTCCAATTTCAATAACTAATGGGTCGTTTGTAAAAGCATAAAGAAGTGGCTTGGGAATAAAAATAAATAATAAACCTACAGAAATTCCCCAAATAACACCACATAAAGCTGTTAATTTACCAAACATATAAGCTTTAGATTTGTCTTTTTCACCTAAAGCTTTACCAGTTAGAGTTGCAGCTGCTATTGATAAGCCAATTGCAGGCATAAAAGATAAAGATTCTATATTCATAATAACTCTAAAACCAGCCTCATTTGTTGTATCTAATTTTGAAATTATAACGCCAACAGTAAGAAAACTTAGTTGCATAAGAGTTTGTTCTAATGCACTTGGCAAACTTATTTTTATAAGTGGTTTAAATACTTGTTTTGTAAAAAACATATTTTTAAAATTAATGTGAGGTTTATTATTATAGTTAAGTAAATATTTACTATAACAGATAAATGCAAATACTCTAGAAATAGTTGTAGAAATTGCAGCTCCTGTAATTCCTAATTCGGGAAAGGGGCCAAATCCAGTTATTAATACATAATTGCCAGCTATATTTAATAAATTTGATATAAAAGTTATTTTTAGAGGTGTTTTAGTGTCACCACTTCCTCTAAGAATAGCAGTCATGTTCATATTTAAAAATAAAGGTAGTATCCCAAATGCGATATATTTAAAATAATCGACTTGAAATTTTCTAGCAATTGCAGATAAGTCAAAAATTGAAAATAATTGGGTTTTAAATGTAAAAGCAATTATTGTAAGAATTATTCCTAAAATCAAATTTAGTAAAAAAGATTGACTTGCTACTTTATTTAGCATTTTATAATTTTTTTCACCATAATTTCTTGCAATTAGCGCTGTGGCACCAACATTAAATGCTGTAAAGATAAAAATTAATGTAAAAACAAGCTGATTTGTAAATCCAGAAGCTGATAATGCAGCTTTTCCCAAAAAATAAGAAATCATTATAGTGTCTGCAATACCAAGAAGAGTGTTTAAACTCATTTCACCAATTACAGGTAGAGAAAGTGT
>Ga0193953_1001075_pt1 | contig 13260 bp, 13 predicted proteins | sample BB_4_MG_FD_140325 | JGI IMG/M metagenome (GOLD analysis project Ga0193953, IMG submission 140325) | Microbial mat bacterial communities from the Broadkill River, Lewes, Delaware, United States - BB_4_MG | ecosystem: Environmental > Aquatic > Freshwater > River > Microbial mats | place: USA... | reverse complement strand
GGGCTTGATGCATCATGGCCTGCTGGAGCATTACACCGGACAGAAACAGCTGATGAGCGATTATGTAGTAGATGATTGGGAAAATGTCTCAGAGCAATTGGCGGCAGCCGGCATGAAAGTGGTTTTCACCGGTCATTATCATGCGCAGGATGTAGTGTCCAAATCGACTGACAACGGTCTGATTTACGATGTGGAAACAGGTTCGGCAGTGACTTACCCATGTCCTTACCGCACGATTCAGTTGACAGCAGAAGATAAACTGATAATTGATGGAAACCGTGTTCAAACTATTTCATACGACTTGGGCGGAAAAGATTTTCAGACCTACGCAAAAGATTTTATTGAAACCGGATTACCTGTTTTGGTAAAAGGTATGTTAATGCATCCCCCCTATAACCTGGAAGAAGCTACCGCCTCGCAATTCGAACCTGCCATCACAGAAACATTCATTGCTCATTACACGGGGAATGAGGGAACACCATCAGCCCAGACACTTGGCGTCATCAACCTGCTATTAAAGGATCCCAATTATAGCTTTATGGGAGCTGCTCTAAGCGGGATGTGGAACGATATAAATCCGGATGACTGGTCCTATACCATTGATCTTGCCAATCAAGCCACGGCCATTCAAAGTTCTGACCTCATCCACTCCATTCAAGTCTATCCCAATCCGGTAACAGGTCCGTTACATGTCGATGGCCAATTGTATCAAGCCGATGTACAGCTGAATATTTATAATCTCTCAGGAGAAATAGTCCTTACTCAATTGTTGAATGAAAACGCAAACACCATTCATCATCAACTGAAAAAAGGGATATACCTGTTAGAACTCACCTCCAAAGAAATGAAAATACATCGAAAACTATTGGTAAAGTAATCCTTGGCCACCAAACACAAAACCCGGAACAACTTGCTCCGGGTTTTCTTTTTATCACCTGGTAAGTATTACTTCTGAATCGCCATAATACGACTGATGTATTTACCCAGGATATCAAATTCGATGTTGATAACCGAGCCCACCTCAAACTGGTGGAAGTTGGTAAAGTCATAAGTATACGGAATGATGGCAACTGAGAAGCGGTCATCTTTGCTATCGACCACCGTCAAACTCACACCATTCACGGTAACCGATCCTTTTTCAACCGTCATGTACCCTTGTGCGGCCTTTTCTTTATCCATCACATACTGGAAGGTAAAATACCAACTTCCATCGGCTTCTTTCACTTCCACGCACTTGGCGGTTTGATCCACATGGCCCTGCACAATGTGCCCATCCAAACGGCCATTCATTATCATACTGCGCTCCAAATTAACTTTATCACCAATCTTTAGCAATCCCAGGTTTGATTTCTCCAGGGTCTCTTTGATGGCAGTCACCGTATAGGTTGTGCCTTCTTTCTTCACCACGGTTAAGCAAACCCCATTGTGTGCAATACTTTGGTCTATTTTTAACTCGTCGGTGAATGAGCACTCCAGGGTTAAGTGGAGGTTGCCTTTATCTTGCTCCAGGCCTACTACAGTAGCGGCTTCTTCTACGATTCCTGAAAACATATTAAGTTCCTTTTTGTTAGAATTCAATGTTATCTGTGACGGCTAAATTAACCGAAAAAAAGCATTTTAGAAATGAGAAAGTCATTTTTTCAGGAAACAGATAATATTCGTATTTTCGGGATGTATAAGAAAACTGTACACTATGGTTACTGTTAAAACAAAATACTTGGGTGATCTGCGCACGGAGAACACCCATTTGCAATCAGGTTCAACAATTATTACCGATGCACCAACTGACAACCGGGGTAAAGGCGAAGCCTTCTCTCCTACTGACCTGTTGGCAACGGCACTTGGTAATTGCATCATGACCATTATGGGAATTAAAGCGATGGACAATGGCATTGATCTGGTTGGAACGGAATTGGACATCACCAAGATCATGGCCAGTGATCCGCGTCGGGTAGCGGAAGTGATTATTGCGTTTAATTTCCCGGACAAAGGATACTCGGAAGCTGATAAACAATTAATTGAAAGTGTGGCCGGCACCAGCCCGGTTCCTGTAAGCTTACATCCCGACCTGAAACAAACCATTCAATTCAACTGGTAATCCCAGCATTCAAAATTAGGGCATAACAAGAGCGCATGATATTAGTGACGGGAGGTACCGGATTAGTAGGTTCACACTTGCTGTATAAATTATTGGAAAAGGGCGAAAAAGTAAGGGCGCTTTGTCGGACGAATAGCTGCAAAGAGAGTGTCAAACAGGTTTTTCACTTTTATGATATTGATAAAGCGAATACCTTGTACAATCAAATCGAATGGTTTGAAGGTGATTTGTTAGACTATTTCTCACTATTGGATGCCCTGAAAAATGTGAAACACGTTTATCATTGTGCGGCCATGGTATCCTTTAAACCCAGTGATGCCGATGAAATGTTCACAACCAACACGGAAGGCACGGCGAATTTAGTCACAGCAAGCATCGACCGTCACATTGAAAAATTTTGTTACGTCAGCTCTATTGCAACACTGGGAGCCGCTATCAACGGTCATCACATTGATGAGGGTACATTTTGGCAAAATGATGATAACCATTCGGTGTATTCACAAAGTAAGTTTCAGGCTGAAATGGAAGTGTGGCGAGGCACCAAAGAAGGCTTGAATGCCATTGTAGTTAATCCATCGGTTATTATTGGTCCGGGTAATCCCGAACGCAGCAGCGGTCAACTTTTTAAATCGGTGGCAAATGGCATGAAGTTTTATACGCCGGGTTCTACAGGTTTTGTAGATGTGAGGGATGTCACCGATACCATGATTGCTTTAACGAATAGCGAAGCCGCCAATGAACGATTCGTGGTCAGCTCAGAAAATCTGGATTACCAGCAGTTCTTGACTAAAGTGGCGAATGCTTACCAAACCCAACCTCCCCGGTTAAAAGCCGGTAAATTAGTCATTGGAGTGGGCTGGCGACTGGAGCGCCTACGCTACTTTTTAACCAGAAAGGAACCACGTATCACCAAAGAGACCGCACGCTCTTCCCAAAATCGTTCCTTCTATTCCAGTGACAAGTTAAAAGATCACCTTCAATGGAAATTCATTCCAATTGATCAATCGGTAAAAGAAACGGTGGCATTCTTCATCCAAAACAAAACAGTCGTCTAAAAGCAACTCTAATACCTTATAACTAAAACGGGCATCCAAGTATTGAATGCCCGTCTATATAGTATGATACAGGTGCTTAGCGAATAAGTTTTACCTACCTGTTGTTCAAATTGAGATTCGCATCAACATCCCCCTGCGGCATCAATTAATAATTAAACATTAATAATTGATTTTGAATCGTTAAAGTGTTGTCAGCAACTCTTTGATTACTTTCGTCATTTTCGGTTCTGCAGCAGCCGCTACTTCTTGCACTTCTTCGTGGGAAACTTCCACAATCTGTCCCGGAACACCCGAATCGGTGATGATAGAAATTCCAAAACAAGTCATCTCCATGTGACGCGCAACAATGATTTCCGGTACGGTAGACATACCTACAGCATCTGCTCCTAATACCCGGAACATTTTATATTCAGCCGGCGTTTCAAAAGTAGGACCTGTGGTACCTACATAAACACCCTGTTTGAGGTCATACCCAAATTGCTTACCTAAGTCAAGGGCTCTGGCTGATAATTCTTTACTATATGGCTCACTCATATCCGGGAAACGAGGTCCCAGTTCGTTGAAGTTTTTACCAATCAACGGATTATCGCCAAACATGTTAATGTGATCAGTAATCACCATGATGTCACCCACTTCGAAATCCGGATTCAGACCACCACTGGCATTCGATACCAGCAACTTATCAATCCCAAAGGCTTTCATCACACGAACAGGGAAAGTGACTTGTTGCATGTCATATCCTTCATAATAATGAAAACGCCCTTGCATAGCCAGCACAGGCACCTCATTAATCCGACCAAAGATTAAACGGCCACTATGTCCTTCAACAGTGGAAACCGGGAAATTAGGGATCTCTTCATAGGGAATCGCTACTTCAATGTCAATCTCCTGTACCAATCCGCCCAATCCTGTTCCCAGAATAATTCCAATGGCTGGACGAAGGTCTGTTTTACTTTTGAGAAAATCAGCTGTTTCTCTGATTGTTTCCAACATAATCAGTTATTAATTTATCAAATATTGTTGTTTCGTCGAATAGTATTTTCAGCTCAATGGGAATATAACAGATACGCTTTTTATAGGCATCCGGCAATACTTCCAATTCATTGAGTCGAACGGCATCTTTTTCGGTTGTGACTAATAAGGTATCTGATCCTTGTGCATCAAATACACTGATAATTTTGGCCACATCCGAACTTGTAAAGTTATGGTGATCGGGAAAAACCAATGTTTCCCTGACGTTAAACCTGGTCTTCAAATACGAGAAAAACACCTCTGGTCGTGCAATACCTGCCAATCCAATAATACTGACAGATGGGCTTTGAGTTGGTTGATTATGATTCATGACCATACTCTTGGGGTCACCATAACCAATGGTTGAAAAAAATACTTGCTGGTGATCTAACGGGTTTATCTTTTTTATCCAATCACTTTTCTCACTCTGCGTCATTCCAACAGGACACTTATTCACAACAATTAGATTGGCTCTTTTCTGACCGGCTTGTGTTTCTCTTAAATTTCCAGCAGGAAAGGGAAAATCGTTCCACAAGGGGCGATTATAATCGATCACTAAAAGAGATAATCCTGGTTTCACGTAGCGGTGCTGGTACGCATCATCCAGTATGATAACATCCGGTTTAACCTGACGCAGCAGAAGTTCCATTCCTTCCACCCGCTTCTCGGCAACTGCGCCTTTGAGTTGTGGAAACTTTCTTAACATCTGAAATGGCTCATCGCCTATCTCCCCAGCTGTACTATTTGGTTGAGCAATCAATGCGCCTTTGGTTTGTCGCTTATATCCCCTACTTAATAAAGCGACCTGATGCTCATCTTGCAATAATCCAATGATGTACTCTGATAGGGGTGTTTTCCCCGTACCTCCAACCGTAATATTTCCGACAGAGATAACAGGCAGACCATATTGTTGGGAAGACAGCACTTGCCAATCGAACAATTTATTTCGAAAGTGCGTGATGCCGCCATACAGCATTGTTATAGGATATAAAAGCAATCTCCAAATCATTTAACTTAATCTTAAAAACTTTTTGCCTGAGCTATAGGCTCTAAGACAAAATAAGCCGTCCAACTGGACGGCTTACAAATGTATAAAAAAAATGACAAATTAATAAACTTCAATAGTATAAGGCATCCGGGCTTGTACCTGGTGGCCTTTCTTCAGATTTTCCAAAGTATGTAGGTACTCATACTCCTCACCCATGATGGATTTACCCACAAACATTCTGGCCTCACCGGTTAATTCTTTAATAAATTGCTCAAACGGATCCGGAATTTCAGGTAACTCAACTACACGGTATTTTTCCAGACCAGCCTTTTCCTGTGCTAAGGCCAACGCATCATTAATACCTCCCAATTCATCAACCAGTTTAATATCAAGTGCATTTTGACCACTCCAGACACGCCCCTCGGCCACGTTACCAATGGCTTCTTTAGATGTTTTACGACCATCTGCACAACGGGTAACAAAGTTATCGTACCCCATTTCAATATAAGCCTGTAGTAATGCGCGTTCCTCCTTGCGGAACGGGCGATTTAGACTAGGCATATCAGCAAATTCATTGGTTTTAACCCCATCAAAGGTTAAACCAATCTTTTTCATTAAACCTTGGGTATTGGGTATCATACCAAAGATACCAATAGAACCGGTCAATGTGGTTGGATGCGCAAAAATAGCATCGGCTTCACAAGAGATATAATATCCGCCTGATGCAGCTAAATCACCCATGGAAACGATAAAAGGTTTTGTTTCTTGAGCCAACTTTACTTCGCGCCAGATAATTTCTGACCCTAAAGCAGATCCTCCCGGTGAGTTCACCCGGAATACAATTGCTTTAATGGAACTATCGCGACGTGCTTTACGAATGGCTTTGGAGATTTTTTCAGAATTAATACCTTGATTTCGATCTGCTCCATCAATCTCCCCTTCGGCATAAATCACCGCAATTTTATCACGGATCAAACCTTTGGTTTCTTTGGGCACATACACTTTAGCATACTTACTGTTTTTAACAGCTTTTAAGTCATCACTCTCCTCTGTCTCGGTCACCTCTTTCAATTCAGCGATCACTTCATCTTTATATTTTAAACCGTCTACCAAGCCACTTTCCAACAATTCGTCCTGGTTGCGGAACATTGGCATCTTATCTGCGATAGCTTTCAGCTGATCAGCTGACAAACCACGGGATTCAGCTATCTTGCCGACTAAGTGGTCCCACATGGAATTAATGTAAGTTTCTGTCTGCAAGCGTGCCGGATCACTCATTTTCTCCAATATGAAAGGCTCTACAGCTGACTTAAATTCACCATGCTTAAAAACCTGCATTTCAATACCCAATTTTTCCAATGTCCCTTTAAAAAACATACGCTGGGCAAAAAGACCTTTAAACTCCAACATACCACCCGGATTCAAATAAACCTTATCGGCTACCGAGGCCAGGTAATAAGCTTTCTGACTATAAATCGGTGCAAAGCTATAGATGAATTTGCCTGACTCTTTAAAGTCAATCAAGGCATTTCGAATCTCTTCAATAGTGGCATAACCGGCACTCATCAATCCCGATTCCAACACAATACCGGTGATATTCTCATCACGTTTCGCCTTTTTAATATTACTCAAAATGCGATTTAAACCTTCCGGTGTCGGTGCTCCCGAAAAAGAAGCAAAGGCTTCGGCAAAAGGGTCGTCAATGCTGCGTTCTACAATTGGTCCGTTTAATTCCAATAACAGAATGGTGTTCTCGTCCACCTTCACTTCTTTATCTCCCGATGCGGCAATACCCATAATTATTGCAAATCCCAGGAAAAAGAATACTAAAGCTGCCACAATTCCACCAGCAAAAGTGGCCAAGGTGTATTTCAAAAATTTTATCATAAATGTAAGTTTGTATTTAAAAACAAGGTTTAGTTAAAATCTACCCTAACAAATGTATCAAATTATAAGATCAAAATAAATTTTAAATTTCTCTTTTCATCATTCTATCTAACATCTGGCTAACTTTAAAAGTTGTCCATTACATTTGTGACAAATTAGGCAATCATGGCAAAACAACTATTATTACTTGGAGGAAATCAAGGTAATGTGATAAATAATCTGCAGCAAGCGATTGAGGCTCTATCAATTCACCTTGGAAAGGCCATTCAAACATCTGCATATTATGAAAGTGAACCCTGGGGTTTTGAGGCCTCGCAGAACTTTGTGAATCAAGTCGTGGAATTTGAAAGCGCTTTAACTCCCAATCAACTTATAAGGATCACTCAGCAAATTGAAATCCAACTCGGCCGAAAACAAAAAACCGGCACCCATTACGAGTCCCGGCCCATTGATATTGATATCTTATTTATTGACGATTGTATTATTGATACACCTCACCTGGTCATTCCACATCCCCGACTGCATCAACGCCGGTTCACGCTTTTACCGTTGTTGGATCATTGGCAAGATCTTTTACATCCCAAACTAGAAAAAAGCATTCAGGAGTTACTGTCTGTTTGTGAAGATGAAGGTACCGTGAAACGGATCGATTAGATTTTTCCGCCATAAGCTAAATCACCTGCATCCCCTAATCCAGGAACAATGTATGATTTTGCATTGAGTTCAGCATCCACAGCGCCCAACCATAGGGTTACATTCTCACCTTCGAACATATTCCGAATATAATCAACCCCAGCCTGGCTGGCAATAATCGCCACCATGTGCACATGCTTTGGCGTACCGCGTTGCAGCAAGGCTTTATAAGCTAACTCCATGGACCCGCCGGAAGCTAACATGGGATCACTTAAGATGATTACCTTATCTTCTAATGAAGGCGAAGAGATGTACTCAATGTGGATATCAAAATCGCCATCTTCGGTATATTTTCGATAGGCAGATACAAACGCATTCTCAGCCTGGTCGAAATAATTCAATAATCCCTGGTGCAAGGGTAAGCCAGCTCTTAATATAGATGCCATCACCACATTGTTCAGAGGCAGATTTTCTTTGGCTATCCCCAGCGGCGTTGTAATTTCTTTTTCTTCGTACTGCAACTCTTTACTAATTTCATACGCAAAGATCTCTCCCATCCGCTCCAAATTACGTCGAAAACGCATGGGATCAGTTTGAATACCGGTATCGCGAATTTCGGATACGAACTTATTGAATAGTGAGTTTTGTTGATTGAGTACTTTTATTTCCATACAGCCCTGTAATAATTAAGTTAATTCTTCCTGATAAATATCCCACTCATAGTCTTTCGTTTTGGGAATAATATTAATGCTATTATCACCTCTAACAACAGTACTTTTCGATGATATTTCCCCCGAAATAACACAGCCAGCACCAATTGTTACTTCATTCCCAATTAAAGATCCCGGCAAAATTACGCAATTTGCACCAACCCACACATTATTTCTAGATTAATATCCTTCTTGTAATAAAACTACTTCTAACCAATGAAAGGAAAATAATACTAGAACTTAAATATTCCTTCACTTTTTAGAAGCCTATTTTCTTTAAGCCAAAGCATCCAAAACATAGCATGAAGATTTAATGGCTTTCTCTTAATTTGGCGATAAACTTTCTTATAAGCAGAATAGTTATCCTCCTTATAATAATGATAAGCTATACTCATATTATTACTCCTATTCCAATTTGCCTCCATGCGACTATCAACGGTTATTTGCTTTGCAAAGTATTCTTTTACTTTTAGTAAGGACTGGATAAATTCAAGTCTTTGCTCATTATCCTCAAAATGAGAAACAGATTTTCTGTTGATTCGATATACAGTTGTTGAATCTGAAATATATCCCACTTGCCAACCAAGGCTACATTGCAAATGAATTGGCCAATCTTCAACAGTAAATGTTTGTTTTTTGAATTCTTTAATAATATTACTATCATCAATTACCTTTCTCCTATAACACACAGAGGATGACCTCACTGAATACTCCGTGAGAATTCCTTCAAACGAACAGTTATTTTTAGCAATCTTTCTTGAAAGAACATTTTTTACATACCTCTTTCCAAAAAATTTTGGATACATATATAAACTATCATACTGAGTATGAACGAATCCTATCCTCGGACCATTTTCCATCATTGCCACCTGTTTACTCAGTTTGGTTTCATCAATCCAATAGTCATCGCCATCCAATGTTGCGATGTATTTACCTGTCGCTTGCATATGACAAAATGCAAAATTGCCTATTAATCCTAAATTACTTGAATGTCTAAAGTGCTTTACAAAGGCAGAATTATTTGCATAACCGCCTATAATTTCGGAAGTTCCATCTGTAGAACAATCATCACCTATAATTAGCTCAAAATCAAAATCTGTTTTTTGTCTTAATACTGATTCGATGGCCTGGACAATGAACTCTTTTTGGTTATAACAAATTAGAATAACTGATAATATCATACAACAACTTTTATCTCAGAAACACTTGCACTCCTTTAACTCAACAGCAATACAAAACACTGGTTTTCATCCTTTTTTAAAAGTAGGTTATTATTGCTACACTCCTAAGTTGCATTTACTACTTGAACTAAAAAAGCATTAACTGGACAGTTACTAAAATTAAACAATTCATTTTCAATTATTAGGATCATAGGATATAGTTATTCACAGCTAGCATACTTCCTTTTTTTTATTCCTGAATTTTAAAATCCAAAAGAATAAAGCATCAAACAAACCAGGAAAAACACTGCGAATCCTAGATTTAACAATGTTCTTAAGCATCATTAAACTAGAATAATTCCCTTCTATGGTTGAAAATTCTTTGTAATATAAATCAAGTCGCTGGGCTGATATACCTGTCATATCATAATTAGCGATTGTCAAATTTACATGAAAAAATTCTGCTCCTGATTTATAAAGAGAAAATGCGAAATCATAATCTGCACAAATAGTATACTTTAAATCAAATCCTTTTTTTTTAAATGCCTCGGTACGCACAAACATCGACTGATGGCAGAAAGGAGGCATTTGAGCCTTAATCGGCGTCAAATCTTTAATAATATTTCCCCTTCGAAAGCATAGACATACATTCCCATACACCACTGAATAACGCTCATCAAAACGCTTAATAAAAAGACTCTCAACTATTCTGTCATTATAAAATGCATCACCACTATTCATAAATATCACCCAATCTCCACTAACCAAGTCAACCCCTTTATTCATTGCATCATATACTCCTTTATCATTTTCTGATATCCATTTTGATATATGACTATTGTAATAACGAATAACATCAACAGAACCATCAATACTAGCTCCATCAACAACTATGTATTCGATACATTTATACGTTTGACTAACTACACTCTGAATTGTTTTCTCTAATCCTGTGCAATTATTAAGATTAACTGTAACAACCGAAACTTTTGGCATCATATCATACAAGTAGATCTATATCGAATCCCAACAACCTCACTAAAGCTCATTTCTAACTAAAATGATCACTGACAAATACCTGTATTTTTAAAAAATACCGGATACTAGATCATTGTGCTTCCATTAGCAATACTCATCTTGCAGTATCATTACAAATCTCAGCCCAATAAAAACACTTCAATTAATCCAATTTCCTTTGATTTTTATTAAGATCAATTGTGACTTGTCATCTTGATTCGATCACCACAAAGATAGAACAAAGAAATTGTACATGTAACTTCTAAGCACGAACGTTGTTTCATTAAGAAAAATTGCCTCATATCATCAAAAACCATTTACTTTTACCAATAAATACATGATTCTCTACGTTGACTATTGATATTACTATAATACTAGCTTGTGGTCTCATTTATTAGAAATAACCAGTTTATCACCATCTCCATAAAAAACTCTTTACAAGTTTTTGTGCGATTTATAATTGGCATTCTAAATATTAAAGTGATCGCACTATTTATTGGTCCCTCTGGAATGGCATTAGTAAGTCAATTACAAAACGCTTTACAGATAGGCGTGAATATTTCAAATGCCGGCATTAACAACGGCATAATAAAATATCTTGCGCAATATCCTAACAATAAATCTAAAGGAGAACTATTCATTTCTACAAGTTTACTTTTAGTATTTATTGTTGCCACACTTCTGGGAGCAATCGTCTTTTTTATGCCTGAATTCTTTTCAAATATAGTTTTCAATTCTAATCAATACATCCCAATAGTTAAGATTACTGGTATCTATCTTATTTCAACCGCTTTATTAAATCTCATCATCTCCGTACTAAATGGTCTAAAGCAACTTAAATATTTCATATCCCTAAACATATTTCTTTCTCTCAGTGGTTTCTTAATAGTTTTTGGCTCTGTCTTTTTTTGGGGTTTAAGTGGAATTATGATGGGAATCATATTTCAAACATCATTAGCCTTGATATTTGGAACATACTTACTTTTAAAAAAAGTGAAAATTGATAAAATCCAATTTTCAACAGCAGTTGTTCGCAGACTTAGCAAATACTCTATGATGTCAGTCACTGCAGGTATCCTATCACCACTAACCTTGTTAATTTGCAGAAACATCATCATCTCTCACACATCGTTACAATCCGCTGGCCTTTGGGATGGAGTGAATAAAATAAGCAATAACTATATTCTCTTGGCCACTATGTCATTTAGTTATTATTTTCTACCTACTTTCTCAAATATTACTTCAGCAAAAAAAATTAAGGAGGAAGTGATTAATGCCTATAAAATTCTTGTCCCTTTGCTTCTAATAGGTGGAGCCATGTTATATGCGTCCAGAAAACTAATTGTCACTATATTATTCTCACCTGAGTTTAATGGTCTATCTGAGATTCTCAACTGGCAAGTTCTAGGTGACGGAATAAGAGTTTTAACCTGGGTTATTAGCATTTTAATCATAGTCAAGGAGAAAGTCACCATTTATATTGGATGCGAAATAATTTCTTCTCTTTCACAAATAGGTTTTACTTATTATTTCGTTTTAAACATGGGCATTGAAGGAAGCACATTTGCTTACTTCATGGAAAACATAATCAGCTTTTCTATAATGGTTGGTCTGTTTTATTTCTACTGGGGAAAAACTAAATGATAGCTTCATGCAAACCAACCAATTCCTTTAACAATTCGTTGGCACTCATGCTCTGTTTTTGAAAAATAACAACCTAATTCTTTTGAATGAAAAGGGAATTCAAGTGTCAAATTGGATTCTGCATTATTCCGAATGATGTGATAAATGATCGCATGTAATCCATCCTTTGCTCGTCCCTGAAGAGATGAAACAGCATCAATTAAAAAAAGAGTGTTATTCGTTTTAATGAGAAAAGCTACAGCGATTAAATCATTAAATTCATCATATGCGCCATACAAACCAGCACTTTTATATCGAACGGCAAAAGAAATCAATTGCTGTAAAACAGTTCTTTGTTGAGATCTGGATAGCTGCTGATGCTGATCCCTGAATACCATGTAATCCTGAACACCTAGCGACCTGGAAACTGTTACCTTATTTCTTTCCACATTCCTTAAGATAACCTGACCATCCGACGAAACATTATTGAGAATAGCCCCAATAGAAGGGATTAAATCTATAACGAAATAATTAATGGTCACTTTTTTTCTCTGCTCAACCTTATTATAAGCATTAAACACATATAATAAATGACTGTAAGGAACACGAGCCATCATTTCTTTAACAATCTCAGGGGACAATATCTCAGAAGAAAAAACCCCCAAAACAGGTACAAAAGCAGGCATCTTTACATATCGTAACCCCATTACATTATCAATTGGAAGCGGCATCACTACCTGGTAGTCATCTGCTACCAGAGCTTCCCATTCTGAGGCGGTGTATTCCAAATACCAGGCATAAGCATAGACAACACCATTAGACGCGGAACGAATACAGGCATCCCACTTATCACGATCAATCTGATGGCTTTTTATATGCTGAATTTTCATTTGATAATTTATAGAATTCCTTCGTCGGCGAAACTAAAATAAGCATTATCGGTCACAATAATATGATCCAGAATCGGAATGTCCATTAATTTGCCGGCTTCTTTGAGTTTCTGAGTGATCTGCTCATCAGCCACACTGGGCTGCAGATTCCCGGAAGGATGGTTATGACATAATACAATGGCCGATGC
>Ga0193953_1001070_pt1 | contig 13286 bp, 12 predicted proteins | sample BB_4_MG_FD_140325 | JGI IMG/M metagenome (GOLD analysis project Ga0193953, IMG submission 140325) | Microbial mat bacterial communities from the Broadkill River, Lewes, Delaware, United States - BB_4_MG | ecosystem: Environmental > Aquatic > Freshwater > River > Microbial mats | place: USA... | reverse complement strand
TATTGTGTTAGCTTCTTTCTCATATCAAGAAGGAATCCAACGTGAATTAAAGGCAAGTGTTGAAGAGAATTCAGCTGATGTTCAATTTATGCAAGACGCACAAGAACAAGATGCTCCGCCACCACCGCCACCACCAGCAGTTGATGCTCCACCTCCGGTAACAGAAGAAATCGTTGAGGAAGAAAATACAGAAGTGGAACCAACACCAGTTGTTCAAACTCCACCTCCAGTAGACATCGGGCCTGTTGAGGAAGTTGTAGTCGAAGAAGAAATTATCGATTTTCCAGATGTAGAAGCAGGATTCCCAGGAGGTGCTGCAGCCATGCAACAATGGATTGCTGAAAACGTTCAATATCCTCAAACTGCAATTGAAATGAATGAACAAGGTCGTGTTTATCTTTCATTCGTTGTTGAATCTGATGGTTCTATTGGTGGTATCCAAGTAGAAAGAGGTGTAAGTCCAGACTTAGACCGTGAAGCAAAACGTTTATTGCGTCAAATGCCTAAATGGGTTGCTGGTGAAGCCGGAGGCCGAAAAGTAAGAACAAGATGTAGACTTCCTATCAACTTTACGTTGAATTAGAAATCAATTATAAATTATTGAAAACCGTGAATTATTTCACGGTTTTTTTTTGCTCTATACTTTGGCATGTCGTTTGATTTATATGTTACAATTAAACTATTACACACATTTAAATAACCGATTATGAGCACGAAAAAAAGTAAATCAGCGAACATCGAAAAATTAAGATTGCCAATCATTTCATTAAGCCTTTTGTTTACAGGAAGCTTAGTACTTGCATCTTTTTCGTATACAACTGAAGTAGAGAGAGATTTTAGAGCAGAGGCCAGTGAAAGCGCAGTAGAAATCATGTTCTTAGAAGAGACGGTTAAGAAGGATATCATCGAACCTGTAAAACAGCCGGAAGTAATCCTACCGATTGATGATGAAATCATAATAGACAGTAACACAACAATTATTCCTGACCCAATAGTTATTGTTACTCCACCCGACGTTAAAATTGGAGACGACAAAATCATTGAAGTGATACCTCCTGTAATTGAGTTTCCAGACGTAGATGCTATGTTTATTGGCGGAAGTGTTGAATTAAAAAAATGGATCAATGAAAATGTAAACTATCCACAAGAAGCGATAGAAATTGGGGACCAAGGTTTGGTGTACTTATCATTTGTTGTAGAACAAGACGGATCAATATCTAACATTGAAATTGAGCGAGGAGTTAGTACAGAACTTGATCGCGAGGCAAAAAGACTCATCCGCAACATGCCAAAATGGAAAGCAGGAGAAGCGAAAGGACTACCTGTGCGATCTAGATGTCGTTTACCGATTAATTTTGAATTGTACTAAATCACAAAAAATACAAGCATTAAAAAAGCCGCACATTGGAATGTGCGGCTTTTATTTTTTACTAAGCTCTAATAAGAAGAAGAAGCTCCTCCTATATTTTCTATCGGATGCCAAGTTGTTTTCACCTCTTGACAATCAGCGATCATATAAAGGTCTTGTGAATCAGACTTCATCCAATCCTTATTATAAGTTGAAATTCGTTTCAAATTCAACGCTGCGCTTTCCTTCAATTCTTTTTCAATTCCTTTCGAATCACCGCTATAAACCATCGCATTCACGTCCATATGTGTTGTGAGCGGTTTAATCAATTCTGCTGGAGAACCAGTTAGAATATTCACTACACCGCCTGGAACATCAGACGAATTAAGTACCTCTGCAAAAGTTACCGCACACAACGGTAAATCTTCAGACGCAAGAACAACGCATGTATTTCCTCCAGCTACGACAGGAGCAACCAAAGAAATCAATCCAATTAAAGACGAGCTTTGATCTGCAACAACACCAACAACACCCGTTGCTTCAGTTACTGAGAAATTAAAATGAGATGAAGCTACTGGATTGACTGAACCCAATATTTGAGAGTATTTATCACACCATCCAGCATAATAAATCAATCGATCAATGGAAAGATTAACCTCTTTTTCTGCATTCGATTTTGAATCACCCTGAAACATCAACTCTTCTACAAACTGTGCTTTTCGTCCTTCAAGCATTTCGGCAATACGATAAAGAATTTGACCTCGATTAAACGCCGCACGTTCAGACCACCCTCCAAATGCTTTTCTTGCTGCAACCACAGCATTTCTCACATCCTTTCTTGAGGATTGACAAATATTCCCTAATTGCTCACCTTTTTTATTTACAGGGGTATAATACCTCCCCGATTCAGTTCTTGGAAAACTACCTCCAATATAAATCTTATATGTTTTTAAAACTTCCAACCTTTCCATGATTATTTCAAATTAACATAAGCACTTAACCCATGAAGTCCACCTTCACGACCAAAACCACTTTCTTTATAACCTCCAAACGGAGATGTAGGGTCAAATTTATTGTAAGTGTTTGCCCAAATTACACCTGCTCTTAATTTAGACGATAAATTAAAAATCCGCGATCCTTTATCCGTCCATATACCAGCTGCTAAACCATAAGGAGAATTATTTGCCTTTTGAATTGCCTCATCAACCGTTCTAAACGTCTGAACTGTAAGTACAGGTCCAAAAATTTCTTCTTGAACAATTCGATTTGATTGCGCAACGTCAGTAAAAATCGTAGGAGCACAGTAATACCCTTTCGTTGGCACCTTACAAGAACTCTGATGCATCGTAGCACCTTCGTTCTTACCAATCTTTATATAATCGTTAATGGTCTTTAATTGCTCTTTTGAATTTATCGCTCCGACATCCGTATTTTTATCTAACGGATCACCAATAATCAACTGGTCCATTCTGCGTTTTAGTTTTGTAATCACTTTATCCGCAACCCCTTCTTGAACAAACAATCGTGAACCAGCACAACAAACATGACCTTGATTAAAGAATATCCCATTCACTATACCTTCAACCGCCTGATCAATTGGCGCATCATCCAAAATAATATTTGCTGATTTACCACCCAATTCCAATGTAACCTTCTTGTCGGTACCAGCGATTGCATTCTGAATGATTTTCCCGACTTGAGTAGACCCAGTAAATGCAATTTTATTCACATCATCGTGATTTACGATTGCAGCTCCAGTATCTCCATAGCCAGTTACAATATTTACAACACCATCTGGAAGCCCCGAATCTTTAATGATTTCTGCAAGCTTCAATGCTGTTAAGGAAGTTGTTTCGGCAGGCTTTAACACAACCGTATTACCAGCAGCCAATGCAGGAGCAATTTTCCATGCAGCCATTAATAACGGAAAATTCCAAGGAGTAATTTGTCCAACAACACCTAATGGCTCCACTTTTCTATTTGGAAATGCGTATTCCAGTTTATCTGCCCAACCTGCATAATAGAAGAAATGGTTACAAGCCAGAGGAATGTCAATATCTCTTGATTCAGTAATTACCTTACCAGAATCCAATGTTTCAATTACCGCCAACTCTCGCGCTCGTTCTTGCATCAATCGTGCGATGCGATATATATACTTCGCTCTTTCCGAAGGAGCCACTTTCGACCACACTTCTGTATAAGCCTTACGAGCTGCTTTTACCGCTTTATCAACATCAACATCATTTCCATATGCGATTTGAGCAATATTGTCTTCCGTTGCGGGATTCGTTGTATCGAAATACTTACCAGATGAAGGTTTAACAAATTTCCCTCCTATAAATAAATCGTATTTATCTTTTATATTCACATGAGAAGTTCCTTCCAATGCAGGAGCGTAGTCCCACGAGAAAGTCTCATTTTTTTTATTCACTTTCTTTGCCATGACTAATCGATTGAAAAGTAATTAGATGATTGATAGATTCCAGTTTCAGACTTCATAATTTGCATAAGTACATCATTAGCTAAACTACTAGCTCCAAAACGGAACCATTCGTTATTTAACCACTCAGTTCCTAAAACCTCTTTAACCATTACTAGGTTATGAAGTGCTAATTTTGAATTTGAAATTCCGCCCGCCGGTTTCATCCCGATTTTGATCCCCGTAGTATCCATGAAGTCACGAATAGCTTCCAACATCACATAAGTTACTTGCATTGTAGCTGCTGGTTGAATTTTTCCTGTAGAAGTTTTTATAAAATCAGCACCTGCATACATCGCAATATCACTAGCGCGGCGCACATTATCTAAGGTTACTAATTCTCCTGTTTCTAAAATTACTTTTAGCCTGGCTTTACCACAAGCTTCTTTGATTGCAGCAATTTCATCAAACACATAACTATACTCTCCAGCCAAGAATTTACCCCTTGAAATAACCATATCTATTTCATCTGCACCTTCAGACACAGCAAATTTGGTGTCCATTAACTTCACTTCTAATGGAGCTTGACCACTAGGAAACGCCGTTGACACCGACGCAACCTTTACCCCAGAACCAGCAACCGCTTTTGCTGCTACACCTACCATTGATGGATAGACACATACAGCTGCAACTGTTGGGAGTCCTGGAAGAACATCGTGTACATGCCGTGCTTTATAACACATTTGTTTGACTTTCCCTGGAGTATCCTTACCTTCTAAAGTTGTTAAATCAATCATGTTCAATGCCATTTTAAGACCTTGAATTTTTGTTTCAGATTTAATACTTCGTTTTTGAAATTTTGCTACACGTTCTTCTACTCCAACCTTGTCAATGCATGGCGATTTAGAAAAATCGGGGATTACGATATTGGTCGTACCGTTTTTCATATTTATTGGTTGTTATTTAATTAAGCACAAGCTTTTTTTAGGTATTAACACCTTCTTTAGTTTTAAACTATACAAATATAGTAACATAAGTTCAGACGAAAAAAAAGCCCCTAACGGGGCTTTTTCTCATTTATGTTTGATTAAAGTTGTCCATCAGAGTGATATACACCCTTTTTGAATACCTTTACTTTTAGGAGAATTCCATCTGAATCATACTCGTAAACTTTCCCATCCCAAAGTCTACCGTTTCTAAAGTCACCATCTTGCCAAATTTCATCGTTTACATTGTAAACTTTGTTATATCCGTTTGCCTCGAATTTTGCTCCTTTCGTTCTTGGATTAACAACTCTTGGTGCAGATTCTTTAGAAACACTTGGGTCCACAATATTAACTGTAGGGCTGACCATTTCTTTTACTTCACTTTTCTCTACTGAACCATCAGCAGCATAATAAATTATTTCCTTAATATCTCCGTTCTCGTAATAGCGCGTTGCCTTTCCAGTAGGAACTCCATTTTGAGCTTCATAAACAAATTCTAATTGACCATTAGGGTAAGAATATTTTACTTGACCCTGTTCTTTACCTGACTCATCATAATTTGCTTCGTACTCAACGACACCATTCTCATGAAATCTCTTTAAAGAATCTTTGTATTTATTTCTGTCAAACGTCCCTATTTCTTTGATCTTCCCGTTTGGGTAAATCTTCGTGTACTGACCGCTAGGACGATTATTGTGATATTCACCTTTTAACTTTGGAGTTACCCCATCATTGTGGTATTTAATCCAAATACCATCTTTACGATCGTCTTTGTATTCTCCCTCTTCGATTTTACCTTCTGATGGGTATCCTGAGGTTGGTCTGTCTTTACCATAGTAAACCCACAAACCTTGCTTTCTCCCGTCGTTGTCTTTTTTATTGATTTCACCACCCTGATCGCTTGATGCAAAGACCAGAGGAGTAGCTAATAATCCAATAAACGACAAAAATAATATTGCTCTAAATATCATCTACAGTTAGTTTATATTTGTTTTCGAGAGTTTACAGTTCTAAACGAAAATAGAAATACAAGACAGGTAAACAAAATTTATTCACATATTTTCGTCGAAAGAGTTATTTTCTTCGACAAAAAAAAAGTTCAGAACAGTTATAACCAATTTAGTATCATCTATTAAGCGTTTGATATCAATGACACGTCAACATTTTCAAGCATCGTTTTCACTAGCATTTCAAGATTAAACTCTTCTTGCCATCCCCAATCAGCTCTAGCAACACTATCATCTATTGACCCTGGCCATGTATCAGCAATTGCTTGTCTAAAATCTGGAGCGTACGAAATACTAAATGATGGTATATGTTTTTGAATTTCAGCAGCAATTTCCTTTGGGGTAAAGCTACACCCAGAAAGATTGTAAGAAGATCTTGTTTTAATGTTTTCTTTTGGCGCTTCCATCAACTCAATTGTTGCACGAATCGCATCTTTCATATACATCATTGGTAAAGCTGTATCTTCCGTTAAAAAACATGAAAATTCATTCCCAAGCTTAGCCTGATAAAAGATATCTACAGCATAATCAGTAGTTCCTCCTCCTGGTAAACTTGTATAAGAAATCAACCCAGGATAACGGATACTTCTCACATCTACCCCATATTTATTGTGATAATACTCGCACCATCTTTCTCCAGCTTGTTTCGAAATTCCATAAACAGTTGAAGGTTCCATTATGGTTAACTGTGGTGTGTTTTCTTGAGGTGTTGTAGGTCCAAACACAGCAATTGAACTCGGCCAAAAAATCTTTTCCAAATATCCTTCTTTAGCTAAATCTAAAATTGTGAATAATCCATCCATATTGAGTTGCCATGCAAACGCTGGATTCTTCTCAGCCGTAGCACTTAACAACGCAGCCAACAAATAAACCTCATTGATTTTTTCCGAAATAATAAAATCTCGAACAGCCTCTTTTTTCAAAATATCCATCTGAACATATGGACCTCCAGCGAGTTTTGAAGGACAATCCGCATGCAAATCAGCAGCATAAACATTTTCATTTCCGTATTTCGCTCTTAAGTTTAAAACGAGTTCTGTTCCAATTTGGCCACAAGCACCAATGATGATTATCTTTTTCATAATTCTGAGTTGAATGCAAATAGATATATTTTTTTTTCAATTTCCTAAGAGATAAACCAAAAATTAACGCATTCTTCGATTAATGACAATTATCATTTTTTCGATGACGTCCTAATGCTACTTTTGACAAATTCGTTACCTTTATACTTATGTGGAAAGGATTAAAAGATCATTTGAATTATCTCATCAAGAGAAACCCGGAGTGAAATGGGCATAAATCAAGTGGAATACGAAATTTATTAATGAATTAAATTATTACACATGCCTTTTTATCAAAAGCTGGGGAAGATCCCACATAAAAGACACACAATATTCAGAAAAGAGGACGGAGGATTGCATCATGAGCAACTTTTCGGAACAGCTGGATTCGATGGAATGTCAGCATTATTATATCACCTTGAGCCACCAACAATCGTAAAAGAATTCGTTGGCACAAAGGATGTACGACCTGAAATCGCAGAAGACCGTCAACTTCAAATGCGAAGCATTATGGGATACAAGGTTGAGCCAAAAGATGACTTTTTAGAAAGTCGCGTTCCTGTATTGGTTAATGACGATTGCGAGATTGTTTTATCTTCTCCAAAGAAATCATTGAGAGAATATTTCTACAAAAATGCCGATTGTGATGAAGTGATTTTCATCCATGAAGGAACGGGAAAACTTAGAACACAATTAGGAAATATTGAATTCAAATATGGAGATTACTTGGTAATCCCAAGAGGAATGATTTATCAAGTTGATTTCGATACTGAAAACAACCGATTATTCATCGTTGAATCGAAGCATCCTATCTTCACACCGAAGAGATACAGAAACTGGTTCGGTCAATTATTAGAGCATAGCCCGTTTTGCGAGCGCGACTTTAGACCACCAACAGAATTAGAGACACACGCAGAATTTGGTGATTTCTTAGTAAAAACAAAAAAACAAGGAATACTATATTCATATACGTATGCTTCTCATCCGTTTGATGTTGTTGGTTGGGATGGATATAACTACCCATATGCATTCTCAATCCACGATTTTGAACCAATAACTGGGCGTGTACATTTACCACCTCCAATTCACCAAACTTTTGAAACAAGTGCTTTTGTAATTTGTTCATTTGTTCCTAGACTATACGATTATCACCCAGAAGCTATTCCTGCTCCATACAACCATAGTAACATTGACTCAGATGAAGTTCTTTACTATGTTGACGGTGATTTCATGAGTAGAAACAATATTGAGAAAGGACAAATTACACTTCATCCTGCGGGACTTCCTCATGGACCACACCCAGGAGCATACGAAAGAAGTATTGGAAAAAAAGAAACTCAAGAACTTGCTGTAATGGTGGACACATTCAAACCATTAAAATTAACCAAGCAAGCATTAGAACTTGAATTTAAAGATTACTACAAATCATGGCTTCATTAAGAAGTTGATACAATAACATTATAAAAGACTATTGAAAGATGGCAGAAAAAACAACACCTGAAAGCGTAAATTACGGACTAGAGAAAATATTTGAAGGGGCACAAGACTTCTTACCATTATTAGGTACTGATTACGTTGAATTTTACGTAGGTAACGCTAAACAAGCAGCTCACTTTTATAAAACAGCATTTGGATTTCAATCTTATGCATATGCAGGATTAGAAACAGGAATGAAAGATCGTGCTTCATACGTTGTAAAACAAGACAAGATTAAACTTGTCTTAACTACAGCATTAAACAGTGATTCGCCAATTGGAGAGCACGTGAAGAAACATGGTGACGGAGTTAAAGTTGTTGCTTTATGGGTTGAGGATGCAAGAAAAGCATACGAAGAAACTACAAAGCGTGGTGCGAAATCATACATGGAACCAACTGTGGAAACAGATGAGCATGGTGAAGTGGTTAGAGCTGGTATCTATACGTATGGTGAAACAGTTCACATGTTTGTAGAACGCAAAAACTACAAAGGAGAATTCTTGCCTGGTTTCCAAAAATGGGAATCAGATTACAACCCTGCACCAACAGGATTGAAATTTATCGATCACATGGTAGGTAATGTTGGTTGGAATGAAATGAACACTTGGGTAAAATGGTACGAAGATGTCATGGGATTTGTAAACTTCCTTTCATTTGACGACAAGCAAATTCACACTGAGTATTCAGCGTTAATGTCGAAAGTAATGTCGAATGGTAACGGAAGAATTAAATTCCCGATTAACGAGCCAGCAGAAGGAAAGAAACGTTCTCAAATTGAAGAGTACTTGGACTTCTATGAAGGACCAGGAGTTCAACACATCGCTGTTGCAACAGACGACATCATAACAACAGTAGCCGATTTAAGAAGTCGTGGAATTGAGTTTTTATCTACTCCTCCAGCTGAATATTACAAGGCCGTTCCTATTCGATTAGATGAGCACAACCATAAGTTACGTGAGGACATTGACACATTGATGTCTTTAGGGATTATGATTGATGCAGATGAAGAAGGATACTTATTACAGATTTTCACGAAACCGGTTGAAGATAGACCGACATTATTCTTCGAAATTATTCAAAGAATGGGAGCTCGTGGATTTGGTGCCGGTAACTTCAAAGCACTATTTGAATCGATCGAAAGAGAACAAGAAAAAAGAGGGACACTTTAGTTCTTAGCTTTATACAATTTCGAAAGCCGTGTATTCATAGAATGCACGGCTTTTTTGATACCATTCACCGATTAGTTACCATTCACCGAATAATAGCCACAACTCACCTATTTACCCTTTCAGAATGCACACAAGCTCCATACATTTGACTCATAAAACACAACGATATGGAAAAATTAAATAAAGACAGAGCGACAAGGCATCAAAATGCTAAGATCCTCGCAGGAGTATTAATAATTGGATTTGGAATTACGTTCTTATTAGACAGAACTGGTATGAATGTACCAAACTGGATTCTATCATGGAAAACAATACTCATTGCAGCTGGTGTAGTTACGTTATACAAGCACAATTTCAATCACTTTTTTGGATACGTTATGATTGCAGTTGGAGCTGTTTTTATGATCAATGAATTCAATCCTAACTTTATTGACCGAAGATTAATTCTACCTATCATTATCATAGTCTTTGGAACAATAACTATTATAAAAGCCATTAAACCTGGAAATAACAGAAGAAGACGCAACAAGCCGGGAAAGTCGTTCGCCTTTGATGGAGAAGTTGATGTAGAATCTGACGATTTTATTAGTGCATCTACCTTCTTTGGAGGCGTGAATAAAAATGTGGTAACGAAAAACTTTCAAGGCGCTGATTTCGTAACAGCTTTCGGTGGAACAGAAGTCAACATGACTAAGGCAGATATGCAAGCTCCAGTGACTATTAATTCTAACACTGTGTTTGGAGGACTAACAATCATTGTTCCCTCAAACTGGAAAATCAACTCGGAATTAACAACGGCATTTGGATCTGTAGAGGACAAGCGTCCAATCATGAACGATTCTGCTCAAGACCCAAGTAAAACATTAACTTTAAAAGGTAATTGCTTCTTTGGTGGAGTTGAAATCCACAGTTATTTATAAATGAATCCTACGAAGAAAAAATATAATGCTATATCCAATAGAATGGTCAAAACGATCATTCTATTGGTACTTATAGCCATTGCACAATACACCGTTTTAAGTGGTCAAGGTTTCTCGAATCGAATTATCCTAACGGATGTTATTTCGACTTTAATCTTCACGATAACGTTTACCAGTATCATCTATATTATTCAGCAGTATTACCATTCCAAAGAAGTGTTAAATGTACCCAACATGAGTACAATCGTACTTTTTTCATTCCTAACTATCCTCTGGAGTCATTTAGCGACAAGTGCGTTTGCCGAAACAACAAATGCGTACAATGATTTTTACAACATGACTTTCACATTAAAGAGCATCCTTATCGTTTTAGTGTATATCATTTGTCACCTCATCTTTTGGATTGATCAACAAAAAGTACAAGAAGTTCGAATTCAAAAATTTGCCATTGAGAAGGAAAAAGAAGCCAATCGCATTGAGATGAACAGTTTGCAACAACAATTCAAACCACACTTCTTATTCAACAGTTTAAATTCAATTAATGCATTGACCGTTGTCAACCCTCAGGAAGCACAAAAAATGGTACACCTTTTATCAGAATTTATGCGAGGAGCAATCAACGTAAACCCATCAGAATTGGTGTCGTTAGAGAAAGAAATACACCATATAAAACTATACACAGACATCGAAAAAGTCCGATTTGGGAGTCGTTTAGAGGTAAACTACGATTTAACGGAAGACATTAGTAATTTCAAAGTTCCAACACTCATACTTCAACCAATTATTGAAAACGCTGTGAAGTACGGACTTTATGACAATACCGATGATGTTATAATATCAATTCAGGTAAAAAAACAACAACATTCGATTAAAATCAGCGTAAGTAATCCATTTGATCCAACAACACAATCCGCTTCGAAAGGAACAGGCTATGGTTTACAATCCATTGAAAAAAAGATGTTGATTTTGTATAATCAATCCAATTTACTTAACACCAAAAGGGAAGACAACACGTTTACCACAATATTAGAAATTCCACAACGATGAAAAAAGTAATCATTATTGACGACGAACCCTTAGCAAGGTCTATTGTAAAATCGTTCTTAGCAAATCATGCGGACCTTGAATTAATAGATGAATCTAATAATGGATTCGAAGGAATTAAGTCCATAGAAAAACACAAGCCAGATTTAATTTTTCTGGATATTCAAATGCCTAAAATAAATGGCTTTGAAATGTTAGAACTCATCGATGAAGAACCTGGGATAATTTTCACTACTGCGTTTGATGAGTATGCGATAAAAGCATTTGAAACTTCAGCCATAGATTATCTACTTAAACCTTTTACTCAAGAACGCTTCGACAAAGCGATTGATAAATGGAAACAACGCAATGGAACGAACAGTACGGTTGATTCAATCATAGAAACAGCGCAAAAACAACCAGATGAAGATTTAAGAATTGTAGTGAAAGATGGTTCTGAAATAAAAATAATCCCAACAGACACCGTACTTTACATCGAAGCATACGATGATTACGTTAAAATTCACACAAAGGAAAAATATTTCGTCAAGAAGAAAACCATGTCATATTATGAAAAAACATTGAATTCAAAAGACTTTTTACGCATCCACCGTTCATACATTATCAACATCAATGAGCTCACTAAAATTGAGTCATACGAGAAGAATAGTTACCGTGCAACATTAAAAAATAATGCAAAAATACCGATTAGTCGAAGTTCATATAGTGGGCTCAAAGAAATCTTAGGACTTTAATTTTTGATGACAATTATCATGTATTGCTTTTAAATTATTCGCTAGTTTTGGTACACCTGAATTTAGCGATCATGACAAGAGAAGAGTTACTTAAAGCGATAGACGAGAAATACGAAGCAATGGGACAGAATGCTGATGTGCATTTATCCGGATTACTTTATGCAGAACCAACCAAATATTGGGATTATATTCAAGTTGAGGCTTTACTTGGTTTACAGGCCATGAAAACGACCTTGAAGGATGAAATGGTGTTCATTATGTATCACCAAATCAATGAGCTTTTGTTCAAAATGATTCTTTGGGAGATGGAACAAATTTCTGAAGATGAATCAATTTCAACTCAAAAATTTGCGAAACACTTATACAGAATCAGTCGTTATTTCGACATGCTTTCGAACTCATTTACAATTATGGGAGATGGAATGGATGTTGATCAATACATGAAATTCAGAGATACTTTAACTCCTGCAAGTGGGTTCCAAAGTGCTCAATATCGCAAAATTGAATTTGCATCTACTGAATTGATAAATCTAATCGACTTCAGGTTTAGAAAAACAATTGACCGTAACACACCATATTCTCATGCCTTTGATAATCTTTATTGGCAAGTAGCTGGAGTTGATCATGCAACTGGCAAGAAGACAAAATTGATGACAAACTTCGAAGAAAAGTACAAGGATGAGTTTATCGGTTTCATGAAAAAATACAACACAACCAACCTTTGGACAAAATTCAAAGAGTTACCAGAGGTAGAGCGTAACAATATCGACTTAGTAAATGCGATGCGTCATTATGATCATACAGTAAACGTAAGTTGGGTAATGCATCACTTAAACGCTGCTCGCAAATATTTGAACAGCGGTGAAACTAGTGTTGAAGCTACAGGAGGAAGTGAATGGCAAAAATACATGCATCCGAAATATCAAAGAAGAATTTTCTTCCCTGAATTATGGTCTGAATCTGAGTTAGAGAACTGGGGAGATGAAGACGTAGTTAACGAAGAAGTTTTAACCGAACTGAGCGGGATTAGAATATAATTCTAGCGAATCACTATCTTTGCACAAAACAGAACTTATGGCAGAAGTAGGAATCATTATGGGAAGCACGTCGGATTTACCGGTG
>Ga0193953_1001069_pt1 | contig 13299 bp, 8 predicted proteins | sample BB_4_MG_FD_140325 | JGI IMG/M metagenome (GOLD analysis project Ga0193953, IMG submission 140325) | Microbial mat bacterial communities from the Broadkill River, Lewes, Delaware, United States - BB_4_MG | ecosystem: Environmental > Aquatic > Freshwater > River > Microbial mats | place: USA... | reverse complement strand
GCTCGCCTCCATGACCCGGGAGCTTTTTGTGGTGTCATCCGGGAAGAGGGAGCGGGTGACCCCTGATGCGCTTTCGAACGAGTTGTATGACATGCGCTCATACTTTAAAGCCCAGAAAGCCCTCTTTCATTACATCGATTTTTATATCATCAATTCGAACCATACGGTGATCGGTGCCATGCGCGATGCCGACATCGGGACCCGCCATCTTATTTCCCAACAGGAACCGGAACTTCTGGACCGGGCGTTGCAGGGCGAGGTTCTTTTTGTGTCCCCCATGGCATCGGGTGCCTGGCCGGGGGCTCCTGACGTGCCCAATACCCCGGAGAAATCCCTCGCCATGTTTTTTATCGGACCAATCCGGGATATGGACGGGCGTGTCCTTGCGGCGATGGCCCTGCGGGTGACACCCTGGAATGAGTTTGAGGAGGCGACCCGGTTGCTTGGTGACTTGAAAACCGGCGAAACCTATGCCTTTGACAGGGAGGGGCGGATGGTGTCTCCAAGCCGGTTTGAAGACCAGCTTCGCAGCATCGGGCTGCTTGAGCAAGACCGGGGGAGTGCCCTGAATATTGAAATCAGGGACCCTGGGGTCGACCTGACGAAGGGGGAACGGCCCCTCCGGGACAGGCCGCAGCAGCCCCTGACCCAGACGGTGATCCGTGCCGTTCAACTAAGGACCGAGATGAAACTGGCAGGTACCCGTGAGGGCCACTCCGATACCGAAATCAACACCACTGGGTATCGGGACTATCGGGGGGTGCCGGTGTTTGGGGCCTGGCTCTGGAACATGGATTTGGATTTCGGACTTGTGGCGGAAGTGGATGTGGATGAGGCCATGACCAACCACCACCAGACACGCCTGATGATTGCAGGTGTTCTGGGGGTGACCCTGATTGGTGCCATGTTCGCGGTGCTGCTTGTTCTGTTCCTCGGGGAACGTTCCTGCAGGTCTCTGATGCAAGCGCGGGACAGTCTCGAAGAGGAGGTGGATACATTGAAAGCAGAGGCCAATGATCTTCTGGGTCAAGCGGGGCTGCCGATAAAATACCCTGCGGACTGAAGGGTGTTGCGGGTGTTTTTGCCCCTCGTTCCTCGGGACCAATCCCATCTGCTTCTAAAATTGAATTCAATGTAGGCAATTATTACATGGGTGAGCAGGGTATTATCAAGGAACCTGGTGAAGGGAGGAGACCATGGGGGGGAGCAGTTTTGGGGTTCTTTTTCGGCTGTCCACTTTTGGCGAGTCCCATGGCGGGGCCGTGGGGGTTGTTCTTGATGGGGTGCCACCCGGTATTCCTCTTTGCGACGGGGATATCCAGCATGAGCTGAATCGCCGGAAACCCGGACAGTCTGCTGTCACCACCCCACGAAAAGAGAGCGATGAGGTGCATCTTCTCTCCGGAGTATTTGAGGGCAAGACCACGGGTACGCCGATCCTGATGATCCTTTACAATGAAGACGCCCGTCCGGAAGCCTACGATGAGATCAAGGAGCTGTTCAGGCCGGGTCATGCGGACTTTACCTATTTGAAGAAGTACGGACTCCGGGATTACCGGGGCAGTGGACGCGCCTCGGGAAGAGAGACCGCGGGGCGGGTTGCCGCAGGTGCGGTGGCCAAAAAGATGCTGGCCGCACAGGGCATTGGGGTGACCGCCTACACCTTGAGGGCCGCCGGCATCGGCTGCGAGACCATCGATCTGTCTGTCATTGAGGAAAACCCCATGAGGGCTGCCGACCTTATGGCCGCAGCAGAGATGGAGAGACGTGTGGTGGCCCTGGGCAAGGACGGTGACAGCACCGGTGGGCTCATCGAGTGCCGTATCCAGGGGCTTCCGGCTGGGCTGGGAGAGCCGGTATTCGATAAGTTCGAAGCGGACCTGGGGAAAGGGATTCTCTCTTTGGGCGGAATCAAGGGAGTCGAGTTTGGGTCCGGCTTTGGTTGTGTGGACATGCTGGGCTCAGAGCACAACGACAACATGGGCCAAGAGGGGTTTGTGAGCAACAACGCCGGGGGCACACTGGGGGGAATCACCACCGGAGAAACCGTGTTGTTTCGCGCCGCCGTCAAGCCCACCTCCTCCATAGAAAAGCCCCAGAACACCATCAACCTTCAAGGTGAAGAGACCGTCATTGTCACCGAAGGCCGTCACGATCCTTGCCTTTGCCCGCGCATGGTCCCCGTGGTGGAAGCCATGGCAGCTCTGGTGTCGGTGGACCATCTGTTGCGGCTGGGTGCCATGCGGTATCTGACGGATCCCGAACCATGAGGAAAGAGAGACTTCGATTTGACAATCAGATCATGACTATTGCCTCGGATGTGAAGTGAAGATAGACTTCATGATGAGCATGCCTTGGTGGCTCCGGTCACATGGGCGTCGACGGGATGAGTTGAATTCATGTCATATACACAGCAGAAAAAGGAGACATTCATGCAGTCACAATCCGATAGAAACACAGGAATTATGAACCAGGGAAAGCGGGCCTTATTTATGGTTGCCTTCTGGATCGCATCACGGATCGCTTTGGCCATTGTTATCGCCCTGGCTCTGTTTCAGTTGATCTGGACAGTGGTTACTCGCAGTCCCAATGATAAAATCGTCCGTTTCGGCAGGAGTCTGGGGGCTTATCTTTCTCAGATTGTCAATTTTCTTACGTACAATACGGATGAGAAACCGTGGCCATTTCAGGACTGGCCCGCCCATTCCACTGGGATGTGGAGAGAGGCGGACAACGACTGAAACGATGACATCGTATCCCGGCAACCACGATATGAAACATCGGGTGGTGGAGGTGACTGATTTTGAAGATTGATAACGCCCCTCGACATTCACGCATTTAACCGCCGGGCCCATATCCTGTTGGATTGTGGGTGGTGGGGGGCGCTTTTGCCGCTAATTTGGGAGAGGCTTATCAAGGGGCGTATTCAGTAGCCCTTTGACGTCTTGTCCCAAAGACGCAGCGTCTCCTGGACTTGCGGGTGCAGCATTTTATCACATTGATGTGGACGAACCTATGCAGCCTTAATGCCGTCTTGTTCGAACCCCATTTGGTTTGAGATTGTCGCCAAAAGAAGAGAAACAGAAGGTGAGTTAAAGGGGGCATGATTTTCTCAAGGTGTTCATTTTTATGCTAAAAACAGCATTCTAAGTAGAGATAATGGCGTTTATATAGATGTAAGTTGCCCTATTTATTTGTTTTTATTGCGGTCCGACCCCAAATTATCCGAAGTATCAATGGTATGGGGCCGTCATAAAAAACGGATCCTGAAGATTCAGGATCCGTGAATTGGTAAAGGTAACCCTGCTACCGTGTCTTTTATTATTTGTTGTTGGATGCATCTTCCAATACGTTTGATTGAAGATTAGATTTTTCTTTTAACTGTTGTTAAAAGTTGATCTTTCTTGAATCTACCTATTGTTAATGTCATCTGTTCAACGATGGTGCATAATAAAAAATTTAGGCCAGTGGCTTTGCGTCCCATCCTTTCGATATGGTTTGCTATTTGCTTTACTTTAATATAATGTCCTGGGGTTTGAATTTCAAGATAAAATACTGAATTAACGTAGTTTTTTATTTTGAAGTTTGCGCATGGAAAAGACATTTATTTAAGGCGGAAAAAAAAGATCCGGCAATCCGGGAGAGGCTCTTTTGGGATTTCGCTGTTCCCGTGGCAGACCAGGCAGAGCGCCTGAGAATCGATGGTATTATGAATGAAAAACGTCCGGGGTCCCCTTTCTGAAGAGCCTCACCTTTCATAGCAACATGATGGCCCCCGATTTTGCCCTTCGTCATGAGTGTCCTGCCATACCCGCAATCACCCATCGGTGTAATTTATTCAGCTGAAAACCGCCTCCGGCAGCCCTGCCGGGGCAAAGCACAGCCGTAGCCCGTTTTCTTAGTGGCACACCTTGCCGCTGGAGTTATTCCAGCTAAAGGCATCCGAATTAGCTGGCTTCATGATGCAGCCTTTTACAAAAAAACATGAAGGGCATGAAGCACCCTTCGGGCTATATGAAGGCGCTTGGAGAATCTCTTCCGTTAAGGATCACGCAACAAGTAAATGGTCAATCTTCATCAAAATGCCGCAGTGATTTGACCCGAGGAACGAGGGTTAAATCACTGCGGCAAATCGCTTTCAAGGTGGCTCACCTTGCCGCCGGAGGCTGTTTTGCATGGGCTCAATTGTTACGCACAGACAAAAAAAGCGCCTGCCCTGCCCGGTGTGTCCGGGCGGGGCAGGCGCTTTTGTTTCGAGAAGGGCCCGTTTATGGTGACGCGCCTATTGGGCCAATCCTCCCCCAAGCACCTTGTAGAGGCTGACTCTGTTGGCCAGCTCCTGGCGCTGCAGGTCGATTTCTGCGGTCTGGGACGCAAAGAGTGAGCGCTGGGCATCCAGCACGCTCAAGAAGGAATCCACGCCTTCGTTGTAGCGTTTCATGGAGAGGTCGTATGCATCCTGGCTTGCCTGCACCAGCATGCGCTGGGCATCCAGCTGCTGGCCCAGGGTCTCTCGTGAGGCCAGGGCATCTGAGACTTCCTTGAACGCCAGCTGCAGGGTCTTTTCATACTGAACCACGGCAATTTTCTGGTCGATCTTTGCCGCCTTCAACAAGGCCTTGTTCCGTCCGCCATTGAAAATGGGGATGGAGATGGAGGGACCGACTCCCCAGCCCGCTGTGTCAGAGGAGAAGAGGTTTCCGAGATCGCTGCTGGAGTATCCCAGGTTGCCGGTGAGGGCAATGCGGGGGTAAAAGGCGGCCCGTGCGGCCCCGATATTGGCTCCGGCAGCTTTAAGGGAGTACTCGGCCCCAAGGATGTCCGGGCGTTTCAGCAGGACCTCGGAAGAGAGGCCCACGGGGATCTCTTCCATGACGGCCGCAACGTTAAGCTCGGTTGCCATGGGGATCCCATCCAGCCCTTTGGTGCCGAGGATTACCACCAGGGCGTTTTTGTCCAGTTGCACCAGACGGGTGAACAGGATCGTGTTTACCCGGGCAGACTCCAGGGCAATGCGTGCCTGGGAGAGGTCCTGTTTGGTTGCCACGCCGTTTTCGAAGCTTTTGTTCACCAGATCGTAGGTCTGCTGACGTGTTTCGAAGGACTCTTGGGACAGGGCCAGGGTCTGCAGGTCACTGGTGAGCTGCAGCCAGGCATTGGCAGCCTGGGAGATCAGCGAGATGGTGATGCTCTTCCGGGCTTCATCCGTTGCCAGGTAGGTGTTCAGGGCCACCTCGCTCAGGCTGTTGATGCGACCGAAGAAATCGATCTCATAGTACGGCATGGCAAGGCCGGCTTGATAGGTTTCCCCGGAGTTGCCGTGGAAATCGCTTTTGTACTCCCCGCTGCCGGCGGCATTGAGCTCGGGCAGCAGCTTGGCGCGCTCGATGTTGTAGAGAGCTTGAGTCTTCTGCACGCTGAGCACCGCGGTTTCCAAGTCCCGGTTGTTGGACAGGGCCGTCTGAACCACCGTCTGAAGCTCTTCGGACTGGAAAAAGGTTCTCCAGGGAATATCGGTGGCAAGCTCCTGCTCTGTTTTGATGGTCTTTGTAGCGGCCTCACCCTGGATCGTCGACCAGTCGGAGGCGGTGACATTTTCCGGGCGCTTATATGTCGGGGCCAGGGAGCACCCTGAGATCATCAGGGCACCTGCCACGACCACACTTGCAAGTTTTTTCATTTAATTCTCCTCAACTTTGCCTTGTTCCAGCGCAGGGATCGTTTTGTTTTTGCCCCTGAGGGATGAGAGGCGCTCGATAAGAACAAAAAACAGGGGCACAAAGTAGATGGCCAGAAAGGTCGCCCCGATCATGCCGCCGATGATGGCAATACCGATGGCGTTCTGGCTGGCTGCACCGGCGCCGCTGGATTTGGCAAGGGGAAGTACCCCGAGTACAAAGGCCATGGAAGTCATGATGATGGGGCGGAACCTGAGCTTGAATGAGGTCAGGGCCGCCTCGGCAAGGGGTACCCCTGACTCGTAGAGTTCCTTAGCAAATTCCACGATCAAAATGGCGTTTTTCGCGCACAGCCCCACGGTGGTGAGCAGGGCCACCTGGAAGTAGACGTCGTTGCTCATGCCGAAGGCCATGGCGGCGATGACGGATCCCACAACCCCTAAGGGCAGGGCCATCAGCACGGAGAAGGGAATGGCCCAGCTCTCGTACAGAGCCGCAAGGCTCAGGAACACGATGATGATGGAGATGGCGTACAGGGCAGGGCCCTGGGAGCCGGAGAGCTTCTCCTCATAGGAGGTGGTGGACCAGGTGTAGCCGATGCCTTCGGGGAGATCCTCGGCCAGCTTTTCCATCTCGGCCATGGCTTCACCCGTACTGACCCCCGGGGCGTTGGCGCCCTGGATGTTGATGGACGAGTAGCCGTTGAAGCGCTCGAGTCGGGGTGACCCGTATGTCCAGTGGCCTTTGGAGAAGGAGGTAAAGGGCACCATTTTTCCGGTGCTGTTTTTTACGTACCACTTATCAATGTCAGAGGGCTGCATCCTTCCGTCGGCCTGGCCCTGCACATAGACCTTTTTCACTCGCCCGTTGTCCATGAAGTCGTTGACATAGGCAGAGCCCCAGGCCGTCTGAAGGGTGGCGTTGATCTCCGCGATGGAGAGACCAAGGGCCCGGGCCTTTTCCATGTCGATTTCGACCTTGTACTGGGGTACGTCATCGAGGCCGTTGGGTCGGACGCCCACCAGCTTTGGATTCTGGCGGGCAGCCCCCAGCATCTGGTTCCGTGCTTCCATGAGCTTGTCATGGCCAGCGCCCACGTAATCGATGAGCTGGAGGTCGAAGCCCGAGGCGGTGCCGAGCTCGATGATGGGGGGCGGGTAAAAGGCAAAGATCATGGCATCTTTCACCTGGGACATGGCGCGGTTGATTTTTCCGGCAATGGACATCACCGTCTCGTCCCTGTCTTCCCACTCCTTCAAGTTAACAAAGGAGATGGCGGTGTTCTGACCGTAACCGGAGAAACTGAAGCCCACAACGGTCATGTACTCACGGAACTCATCCGACAGGTTGGCATCCAGGAAATCGGTGTATTTGTCGATGGCCGATGCCGTCCGGTCTGCCGTGGCGGCGGCAGGGGTGCTCACCTGTACCATGAGCACGCCCTGGTCCTCATCCGGCAGGAAGCCGGTGGGGATGCGAACGAACAGGAACCCGAGCCCCACAAAAATCATGAGGTAGACGACCATGGAGCGTTTCCAGTTGCGGGTGATTCCCCCCGAGGCCTTATGGCTGGCATCCCGGGCCGTGTTGAACACCCGGTTGAACCATCCGAAAAAGCCGGTCTTTTTCTCACCGTGACCCGGGGCCACGGGCTTGAGAATGGTGGCACACAGGACCGGGGTGAGGATCAGGGCCACAATCACCGAAAAGGTCATGGCCGCCACAATGGTGATGGAGAACTGGCGATAAATGGCACCGGCAGATCCGGAGAAGAACGCCATGGGAATAAACACGGCGGACAGAACCATGCCGATACCGACAAGAGCGCCGGTGATCTGGTCCATGGATTTGCGTGTCGCTTCCATGGGGGAGAGGCCCTCTTCGGCCATGACGCGCTCGACGTTTTCCACCACGACAATGGCGTCATCCACCAACAGGCCGATGGCCAGGACCATGGCAAACATGGTCAGGGTGTTGATGGTAAACCCAAAGAGGTGCAGGGTGGCAAATGTTCCCAAAAGCACAACCGGCACGGCCAGGGTGGGGATGAGGGTTGCCCTGAAGTTCTGCAGAAACAGAAGCATTACCAAAAAGACGAGGATGATGGCCTCAAAGAGGGTGTGGACCACCGACTCAATGGAGATCTTCACAAAGGGCGTGGTGTCATAGGGAAAGGAGTAGCTTACGCCGTCGGGCAGGAACTGGGCCAGCTCTGCGAGCTTATCCTTCACGCGCTTGGCCGTATCCAGGGCGTTGGCCCCGGTGGCAAGGCTGACGCCGAAGGCCGCGGCGGGGGCTCCGTTTCGCTCCACAATGGTGCCGTAGGTCTCTTCACCCAGGGAGATATCGGCCACATCCTTCAGGCGCACCTGGGACCCGTCTTCATTTACGCGCAGGATGATCTCACTGAACTGGTCCACGGTTTTCAACCGGGACTGGGCCAGGATGGTGGCGTTGAGCTGCTGGCCCTTCACTGCGGGCAGGGCGCCGAACTGTCCGGCGGACACATCGATGTTCTGCTCTGAGATGGCCTTCAGCACCTCGTTGGTGGAGATGTTGAAAGCGTATAGCTTTTCGGGGTTCATCCACACCCGCATGGCATAGGGGGAGCCAAAGGTGTCCACGGACCCGACGCCCCTGAGGCGTGAGACGGGTTCCGTGATCCGGGAGGCCACGATATCTGACAGGTCGGTTTGGTTGACTTCCGGGTTGGTGGAATGGAAGGCCGTGACAAACAGAAAGGTGGAGGATGATTTTTCCACCACCACACCCTGGGACTGAACCGCCGCAGGCAAAAGGGGCATGGCGGTCTGTACCTTGTTCTGTACCTGAACCTGGGCGATGTCCGGGTCGGTGCCCGGTTCCAGGGTGACTTTGATCTCCACCCGGCCGGTGGCATCGGAGGTGGAGCTGAAGTAACGCAGGTTGTCGATACCGGTAAGCTGCTGTTCAATGACCTGGGTCACCGAGTTTTGAACCGTATCCGCCGACGCTCCCGGGTAGAATGTGGTCACGGAGATCTGGGGAGGGGCCAGAGTCGGGTATTGTTCCACCGGCATCTGGGGGATGGAGAGTGCCCCTGCAAGCATGATGAGAATGGCGACCACCCAGGCAAAAACCGGGCGATCGAGAAAAAATCGTGACATGAAAATACGTCCTTATTGCATGATGCTGTATTGCTCAGCTTGTCTTTGACGGGTCGCTTTTTGAAAATGGCTCCCGCAAACGCTCCGGTTTCCAACCCAGCTTATAAACTTTGGCAAAAGTTTGGCCCCCGGCAGGGCAGCCGGAGGAGACAGTGAGCTGAATCGTTACGGATGCTGTCGAGTTAGTTGGCAAGGGCCAGGGCTGCCTGAGACGCTTCCACTTCCGTGCCGGGGCGAAGGCGTTGAAAGCCTTCGGTGACAATGGCATCGCCCTCGTTGAGGCCTGAGGTCACAATCCAGTTGTTTTCGTAGGAACCATCCACCTCAATGGGGCGGGGTTGAACCTTGTTCTCCCTGTCAATGACCCAGGCTATCATGCCGCCGTTGGGCTGAAGAATGGCTGCTTTCTGGGGAATCAGGAGGACCTCCGCTTTGTCGAGGAGCAGGGTGGCGCTGACAAAAAAGCCGGGGTAGAGCTCCTCTTCCGGGTTGGGGAACAGGGCCCTGAGCACCACAGACGATGTGGTGGGGTCCACGGTGACTTCAGAGAATTGCAATTCTCCCATGCGGGCGTATTCGCCCTGGCTGTCCCCATAGTCCAGTCGGACCATGATTTTTCGGGTGTTGGTGCTTTTCTTTTTGAGATCAAACAGCTTCTCTCTGGCCTGCTGCATGTCCACATAAATGGGATCAAGCTGGGTGATTTCAGCCATCATGGTGGCCTGGTTGGCTGTTACAAGGGCCCCTTCCGTCACCGTGGATTTGCCGATGCGACCTGTGATGGGGGCATAGACACGGGTGTAATCCAGGTTGATCTTGGCCCGTGCCACCGAGGCATCGGCCACAGCGACAGAGGCGCGGGCCTGGAGCCATGCAGCATGGGCGTCATCGTAATCCTGGCGGCTCACCGCCCTGTCTTCCACCAGTCGGCCGTATCGCTCGGCGCGGGCCTTGCTCGACTCCAACTGGGCCTGGGCTTTGAGGAGATCCGCCTTGGCCGAGTCGTACACGGCCTTGTAGGTGGAGGGGTCAATCTGGTAGAGGGGCTGTCCCTTTTCGACCATGCCGCCCTCTTCAAAAAAACGCTCGAGCACGATGCCTGTGACCTGGGGCCTGACCTCCGCCACTTTATGGGCCTGAACGCGCCCGGGAACGGTCTGGGTGTGTTGAATGGCTTGCTTTTGCAGGGTGATAACGGAAACCGGGGCCTTGAAAGGCGCCCCGCCGGCCTCCTGGGCCGAAGCAGGGAAGGCGACCAGAACGAGACCCAGGGCCATGGCGGCAAACAGTCCCTTGGCAGCCGAGGGGCGGTGTATACGAAAAAATGGTTCTTTTATTCTTCCAATCATCATGATTGTTCTCCAGATCATTAACTATTTATATACGTATTCCCCCGGGATGACGGAGGAAATGAGAAACCGTTAAAAAACGCACCAGGCCCGCGACCGGGTACGCAGTATGGGCACGGCAGTCCATGCCCTGAAAAAGACACCGGCATCCATGCCGGGGATCAGTGTGCCTAATTTTTATGCACGGGGTTGGACAAACAGACGTTCGGAGTTGTTTTGACCGTAACCGGAGCGTTTTCGGGGCTTATTATAAATAAAACAAGCCGCCGGAGCCCCACATCATGTGCGAACCTCAGAATTCAAAGCCCAGGTTTGATAAAATCTTCAGGTGGGCCTGTTGCATCACCGTGAGCTCCTCTTCGGACAACCCGCCAAACACCTGGTCTGAAAATTCAGCCACGATGGGCGCGTACTCTTCCAGTACCCCTCGCCCTGCGTCCGTTGCAAACACAAGCATCCGCCGTTTGTCGCCGCCATCGGAGCGGCGTTGCACATAGCCCTTTTTCTCAAGGGTGGAGATGATGCGGGTCATGTTGTGACGGTTTTTATGGGTGAGCCGGGCCAGTTCACTTTGGTGGGCCCCGTCTTTTCTCATGAGCATGGCCAGGACCATGTAGTTCTCCGGGGTGATGGCCGCACCTGCCGCCTCGAACCGCCGCCTGATTTCAGCGCCGATTTCAAGGTCCATGAGATGGATGATGAGGCCTTTGGCATCCCGGTTTGGAAAAGCGGGGTGATCAAAATATTCCAGTTCTGTGGGCTGTGTGATTTTTGTTGTCATAGTAACGTTACCATAGCAACATTATTTTTGCCGATCAATCTCTGTGATCATAGTTTTGTCGTGTTAATGGGTTGGTTCTCGGTGTTGTGTTGGGATTTCCATGAAAAACAGTTGGTTGGGAGCGGGGTTTTTTTGTGTGTAAAAAAAAGCATCCACCCCACAGGGCCTGCATCTGAATGGGTGTTTGTCTTTGGGGCAATCAGACGTGGCTGAAGAGAGAATGGTTATCCAAAAAAAGATTTAGCCTCTCCCAATGGTTATCGGCGTTGATATGGTTTATACTGTGTGAACGCCGTTGTTTCCGAATCGCAGCATGCCTCCAGCCAGTGGGTGACGTGCCGTTGCCCATGCCGATACCAAGGTTTTCCTGACAGCCCTCTCTTCATCTTCCTGACATCAAAAGCACCTCTATAAACTTGATTATCTGGTCTCTCAAACGGCCGTGAACATGACAATTCATGGGGCCATCATTCATGACATGCCTAATGTGTGATTGTGCCCCTGATCATTATCTGCCGCCTTTTGAAAGCACGTGTGGACGGAAGAGATGAATAATCGATTTTGGAGGAAAGAGTCATGAAAACATATGGGGATAACAGCGCGAGGTTGAAGAGGGCTCGCCAGATGTTGGAGTATTGCCGGTTCTCCTACAAAGCGTACGCCCAGAGTTGCCAGTTCCCCCTGGATCCGTTTTATGAATCATGGGGGCCAGGTTTCAAAATGTTGCCAAGCGCTCGGGACCGGTTGATTGCCCACCTTCACGGAAAGTTGAAAACAAACGGCAACGCAAAGAAGTTTGACCCGATCAAATACATCCTCGACAGGACCCCGAACCCGCACAAGGGTGTTGTCTACCGTGGCGGCCTTGACACGTCCTACATCCTCTTTCAACCCCGTGATCTGGACAAACGTATCTCAGCGGCACAGGGGTTCGACCTCAAGGGAAAAGCCTTGCCCCCGGCCACAGGGTTGCGTGCCACGGGAAATCTCAGGTGCGGCTATTTCCAGGGGCGGACGGGGATGACGGAAAATCATCCCAACTCCGGCTGGACCTCCTACCTTGGGGCCGTGGTCTTTGATCCCGCAAAGAAGGAGTGCGTTATCGTCTTCCGCGGAAGCCGCAGCGGAAGCGGGGAGAGAGCCCTTGCCCAGGCACAGTTTAAAAGCAAGGGCAGCCCGGACTGGGTCACCGACATGAACCACCTGAAGGGCATCAAGGTGGATAAGTACGGAGGCGCCACGATTGCCGGTGGGTTCCATTATGCCTACGAAAGTTGCAAATCCTCGCTTCTGGCAGCCTATCGCTTTGCCGTGAACGCCGAGCCCAAGACAATCTATGTCACCGGCCACAGCTTGGGGGGCGCCATCGCTCAGTGCGGTTACCTTGATATCACGTGTGGGGAGGTGGGCTCGGCCCTTGGCATCAGGGAGCAGCAGCCCAGAAAGTTCTGTTTTCCCATATCGTCGCCACCGGTGATCCTCGGTCGGGCCTCGCATCAGATCATCGGCATGAAGGCCGATGTTTCCCATGTCTTTCACTACTACTGCCCAAAGGATGCGGTTCACGCGAGCCCCCTGGTCGATTTCAGTGGCGCCAAGTTCGGCAATATGTTTGTCGCGGCCTTTACCCACCCTTCGACGGATCCTTTTCATATGGGGTGTGAGATCTCCGTGCCCTGTGACAAGGCGTTTCCCGATGCCCATGAACCCGATGAGGTCTGGAAAGGGCTGAGCGGGGGAAAAGCCGACCCCGCCTTCTGGCCGACTTTTGAACTGGATGTGGCAAAGGACACGTCGATTGTGACAAAACTGCCCGGAGGTCTTGGTAAAGACCTTCAAGCTGCATTTGAGTCCAGTTGCTCCATGCTGGACACCCAGGAACGGGCGTGGGAGTGGAAGGCGGTGGTCAAAGATGCAAGGCGCCGGCAGCTGCTTACGGATGATGGGGAAGAGCTTTGGAGAAAAGCCGTGGCGCTTTTGGAGGCGTCGGGAAACGGGGGCTCCTCACCCCAGGCGGTGATGAAGGCCCGAAATGCCGTGAAAAATGCCAGGAAGGTGCTCATCGAAGGCGGGTATAAGAACGCAAAAAGCCACAGCGCCTCGTCCAGTTGCTACTGGACGATGCTTCAGTACATCGCTGTTGTGCAGGTCATCATGGACGGAGCTTAGCCCGGAAATTTCATGGGAAAACGGCAGGAGCAAAGAAATGAATCGTAATTGTGGTGCCTTATTGTTGGGGGCGAAAATGGAAAATGTAATTCACGGTTTTCTGTTTGATTTTCTCACCCCTCGGGCGATCCGGGTGCGCTTATCTGTCGCGTTATCAGGGCTTTGAGGTGGACCAG
>Ga0193953_1001067_pt1 | contig 13325 bp, 9 predicted proteins | sample BB_4_MG_FD_140325 | JGI IMG/M metagenome (GOLD analysis project Ga0193953, IMG submission 140325) | Microbial mat bacterial communities from the Broadkill River, Lewes, Delaware, United States - BB_4_MG | ecosystem: Environmental > Aquatic > Freshwater > River > Microbial mats | place: USA... | reverse complement strand
TGGTTATTTAGTTTCCAGATTTGCTCTATCCAATTGGTTTGTCTCAATTTGGTTTCCGATTTTGTTCTCGCTAATTGGTTTATTGCGAATTTGTTTCTCTTTTAGTCTATTTTAATTTATGAGTGGTTATTTAGTTTCCAGATTTGCTCTATCCAATTGGTTTGTCTCAATTTGGTTTCCGATTTTGTTCTCGCTAATTGGTTTATTGCGAATTTGTTTCTCTTTTAGTCTATTTTAATTTAGGAGCTGTCATTTAGTTTTTGGGTTTGATTTTCGCAAACAATGATTGTGAAATTATTCAATGATATAAAAAAGAAAAAAATAAACACTCGTAAATACGATTAGTAAGGTTTCTGAAAGGTTACGTAAGTGATATTAAGATTGTTGTTGAAAAAAAGAGTGTTGGATATTTGTATTTTGTTATTATTAATTATATTTTCAAACGTCTTTTTTGCCTATAATAAGACATCTAAAGAAAAAATATTATTAACTCTAAAAATTATTAACATGAGGAAAATTCCATTTACCCTATTTAATGTAGATGGATACTTTACATTAGTAGATCAGTGTATTGAAGTTCTAAAAAAATTTACAGTAGAGGATGCCGATTATAAGGCATTAGTATTAAAATTACAGGAGCTGTTTAAGCTTCTAACATCAGTAATGTTAAAGGCAACCACTTCGGTTCATACGCAAAAAATATTTCAACTTGACGCTCAATTTAATAAAGCTTTTAGCGGTTTTAGAAACTATGTTAAGGCTTGTAGTAGCTACGACGAAATGTCTGAAGCTGCCGAACTGTTGATTGCGATGATTAAAAAGCATGGATGGCGACTTGAAAAACTTGGCTATACAGCACAGAATTCGCGTGCCGAGAATCTTATTCACGAGGCCACAACATCGCCTGCTATAAAGCAAGCAATAATTGATACTAATTCAACTGTTTGGTTTGAAAGAGTAGTTTTGGCTCTTAATAATTTACGAGAAGGTATTCAGCAGCGTAATATTTTTGTGGCTAATTTACCTAAGCTTAATACCGAGGATGTTAGTAAGGATATTAATCCAGTATTAGAGAATGCTATTTCGTATATTCAGTTAAAGACAATTGTTAGCAACGATGTTGTTTGGACAGATATATTAAAAGAATTAGAGGTTGTTATACATAAAAACATCAGTGTTGCTCGTTTATCGGGTTCGCGTAAAGAGATAACTCAGACTGATGAGCAAATGACATTGAATTAAACAAAATATGGTTTTTCTTTTTTGAGTATTTTATTTAACAAGAGGGTGTGGCGAAAGCTGCACCTTTCTAGTTAAATAGTCATTAATAATTAAAAAAAAAACCGACAGATGAAATTTACAACTGTCGGTTTTTGCTATGTATGGTTTATTAATTTTTATTCTTCGAATTCTGCTTCATCGTTATAAATAGGATCGTGCTTACCAAAAAGCGATATGATTTTACCCGAAAATAATCCAGCAATAATTGCCACAATAATAGTTATTGCAATACCTTTTAACTGCGAACTAGCCTCAAGATTATCAACAACAATAATAGCAGCTAAACCGCCAAAAATACCAGGTATTCCGTGTAGATTAGAAACCCCACAAGTGTCAACAATTTTTAATAACTTCTCTTGGCGTTTTTGTAGCAATGCAAATCCCATAGTAGAGATAGCACCAGCAATAGCTCCAATAATAATAGCTTCGGTATGAGAAGCGTAATCGCAAGTAGCCCCAATAGCAACACCTCCGGCAAGGGCAGCGTTAGCAATATCGGCAGCGTTAATCTTACCTCTGATAGAAACAGAAGCAATGTAGGTAGCAATAGTAGAACCACAAAGAGCAATAAATACGTTTATTACAGTGTAAGGAATAGCCTCAACAGGCACAAGTGCAGCACAGAAACTAGGCCAGAAAACCCATAAAACCATACTACCAAGTAGCGAATATCTGTCTGATGTATCGTCGGCCTCTATAGGAGTCTCGCGATGTTTCTTTGTTGTTATCATGACAGCTGCAGCAACACCAAATATAGCACCAAATGCATGAATAATAATTGATCCACCAGTATCGGCAATCTTACCTACAAAATGAAAATGATCTTCAAGAACAACAACTTCGTTAAAAATATAGAATGGAATAAATAAAAGAGCCAATATCATATACTGATACATTTTTATTCTACCAAGTAAAGCTCCCGAAGCAATTAGCAAACTAGCTGCGCCAAATTCGGCTAATATAAATTGCTCAATCTCACCTCGGTGTTCAAAAATACCCATTCCCTTAATCGCCAAATATAAAGGGATAGAAACACTAACAAGAAGAAAAGTAGCTGTTAAAGCCGAGCGACCATACTTCTTAACAAATACCATTAAAAATCCAAAACCAATTAATAGCATAGCCATAATATGGATAGACCTTTCGTATTGTTGAACTTCTAGAACAGAAGAAATTTCGGCTTGGTTAAGTGCGTTGGCAAACGTACTAACAGCTGTACCGAACATAAAAAATGCTAAAGCAGCAAATTTTGCAACTAATTGTTTCATTTTTATTTTTTATAAAATTAGGCGCAAAACTAGCGTTTTAGATTTACTTATTTATCTTGTTCAAATATAATTTATGAATTTGTAAAACATAATAATGGGTGTTTAAAGGTTATAAAATAAAAAAAGCCCTCAATATGTTTCGTTATTGAGGGCTTGTATTTGTATTTATTGAAAAATTATAATCGTCTTATACCGCCACCAAAGCCGCCAATGCCTTTGCCTTTTGGGCTATTATTTTTATTTGTGTCTTTATTGTTTTTGCTGTTTTTCTTATTGTTTTTATCACTATTCTCTTTATTAGTATTGAACAGCTCCACAGCACGATATTTTTTAGATGTAATTAACGAGTCGGTTGAGGCAACCCTAAAAACATCTTTACCGTTTAGTGGACGAATGTTTTTTAGCCAAATAAAGTTATCGAATCGAGTCTGTTCGTTTGTGGCCTTGTCGATAGGTGTAAGAACCGATTTTGGTTTGTCTAAGTAAGTAATTTTACTAACATCTTTGTCTTTAAAATAGATGTTAACATTTGTACTTGTAGAGTTATTTACACCAATGTATTCGTTTTTATCTTTATTGAAATATAGTGTATGACCATCTTTACGAATGTATGCTTTATGAAGTTCGTTATTATGGATATAAACAGTCATATCTCTACCTCGAATCTGATTGTAATATTCTAAGCTATCGTGATTAATAATAAGAGCCGAGTTTTCAAATTCAATTCGCTCTAATTGTTTATTAACAATAAATGCTTGAATATATGCTGCTGTCATTTGACTTTTGCCCGACCACAGAACAGGCTTAGTGTGCATTTGAATAACAGAGTCTTTTGATGAATAAAAAAGCGAGTCGCAAATACCTTGTATGTTTGATTTATAAATACGTACACCGTGATAAAGTTTAATCTCGCGTATTGTTGTGTCTTGTTTCTGTTTTGGGGTATCCGATTTGTCGAATACGTTTACAGCTACAAACGACGAGTCGGCTTTTTGATACAGCGAAAGAGAATCTCTTTTTGGTTGTAATGTTGTAATTGCAGTTGTGTCTTTAGCACGTGGATAAGTTCTTGTGTAAAGAGTGTCTGAATGAACAAAAAGTGAGTCTTTTTTATCATCTAATTGAATTAGAAGAGCCTTTTTTGTTACAAAATATTCTTCGGGTAAATTTTTATAATTGGCCAAATCGCCTTTAATAATAATGTTATTTACCGAATCGGTGATTGTAATATTTTTTTTGGCGTGTCCAAGTTTATTTAGTCTATCGAAAAAAATTGAGTCGGCAGTAATTGTATTATCCTTGTTTTGAACAAGCGCATTTTGAATAAGTTCTCCTTTTCGATTTTTTGTATCGTACCAACCATTTTCGCAATAACTATATTCGTCTTTACTGTAAATACGAGTAGGTCCAACAAATAACGATGTTTCGGTGTCGGTAAAATAGCGCAAAGTATCGGTATACATAGTGTATTCATTGTTGTAAAGAATAACACTATCCTTAAAATTAAACTCTTTTTGCTTTGAGAAATAAATACCAATAATACTTTTAAGGGTATTGTCAGTATTAACAATAACTCCTTTGTTAAAGTATTTAGCAACTCCAGTTTGGGTGTTGTAATCTAAAAAGCGTGTTGTAAGAACAGTTTCTTTATCAACCATTTTAACTTTACCACGTACTTTAGCCCAATTATTTATAGCATTGTATCTAAGCGAATCGCCATAAAGGTGAAGAGTATCGCCTTGGTCGATATGTATATGACCATAAGCTCTAAACTGCGATCCGTCTTGAGTAAGATGAGCACTATCGCAATACATTAAAGCTTCGTTGTGCTCTAGAATAACGTCGTTCATTAGTCTAATAGTACCAGGCCCAAGTGATGTTCCGGTAGTAGTGTATCCCGACTGTAACATTTTTATTAGTTTGCGTTTAGGCGTTTTCTCTGTTGTAAACGAAACTAATGTAATAAAAGCAACGAGCACAAAACCCGTGAATGAGATTTTGTGCCCGATAATATTCGATAAGTTTTTTTTACCCATTATTAATTATTTAAACCATCCATCATAATCAAAATCGCACTCGTTGTATTTAGGGTCGATCTTTATATAGGTTTTTTTCTGTTTTTCAGTAATCCATGTTTTTAAAATAGAATTCTGTTTTTTCTCTTTAGCTAATAGTTGAAGGACGTCGTAATCGTCTTTTAAGTTTGCTTTATGCATTGCGTATTTAGCTTTTATAGAGATAATCTTATAAACATCTTTTCCGTGTTCGTCTTTAGTAAGGAAAGCATCAGACACTTCGCCAGGCTTAAGTTTGTTAATAATATAAAACTCTTTAGCAGGAAGCTGATCTTTTTCGAATTTTGTTCCGTTAGTATAAGGATTAATGACAGCACCACCCGAAAGGTAAGTTTTCTTGTCGTCAGAGAAGCGGTAAGCAGCCATTTTAAACTCTATAGAATCGACGCGAATAGCAGAAGCAATACTGTCAAGTTTGTTTTTTGTTTTTTCAATAGACTCAGGAGCAACCTTTGGTTTCATAAGAATGTGGCGAGTATTAACTCTGTCGTCCTTAGTGTCTATAACTTGAATAATATGGTATCCAAATTCTGTTTCGATAATGTTTGAAACCTGATCTTTCTTAAGACTCCACGCTGCGTTAGCAAAAGGTTTTACAAGTTCGTTTTTTGCTCGGAAACCAAGTTCACCACCACGAGTAGCCGAACCTTGATCTTCGGAATAAATTACTGCAAGAGTAGCAAAACGTTCTCCATCGATAATGCGTTGACGCAATTCTAGAAGTTTTGTTTTAACATCGGCTACTGCTTTTTTTGTCTCTTCTGGATGAAGTGTAATTTGCAGAATCTCGTATTGATCGGTTATTGTAGGAAGCGAATCTTTATCAATTTTGTTGTAAAAAGAGGTGATGTCGCGAGGAGCAATGTCTACGTTGGCAATCAAAGTTTGTTGTGCTTGTTGTGCTAGCATTTGTTTTTCGATAGATTCCATAAGGTCATTTTTAATAGTATTCATGTCCTTATTGAAATATTTTTCAACAGCTTCTCTTGATCCAATATTGCTTATGAAGTAAGAAATGCGGTTATCTACTTGTGTCTCTACTTGGTTAGGAGAAACAGTAATAGAGTCAATTTTTGCTTGGTTAATTAATAATTTTTGAACCATGATCTCTTCAAGAGCTTTGCAATAAACATCTTTAGATGTAAACTGTCCTTGTGCACGGAACTGCATTACCTGAGCTTCTAGTTCAGACAATAGTATTTCGTCGCTACCTATAGTTGCGATAACTTTATCGATAATAATTTTTTCGTCTTGAGTAAAGGCATTAGCCGAAATGAAAATAAAGGCTATTGCTATAAGGGTGTTTTTAAAATTTATCATATGTTTTGTTTTTCTATTCGTTAACAATACGGAAAACTAGTAATATGTTTATTAAAAGTTATTTTTTTTCAGGTTCGAATATGGTAAATTTATTATGCTTTACCGCATCTTTATATATATTATTTTCCAAATTTTTCAATAATTGGAGTTTGCGTTTTTCTATAATAATGCTTCTTATGTCGTCTTGAACAAAATTTAGCGGCGATAATTCGCCTTTTTTCATAAAGTCTTTAATGTCGACAAAGTAAAGAAATGTAGAGTCTGCTTGTTCAATAAACGAGTTTTTGCTAGTTACCGATGCTTTGGTTGGTAAATTACTATTTACTGTGCGTAAAGAGATCCAATCTTCGTTAAAGAAATCGTATTTAGTAGCATACTGTAAACATATTTCGTCGAGTTCCTTAATATCGTCTTCTTTCTCCGATCGGTATAGCTTTTTTATACGGTCGGTTTCTGTAATATTATTTTTAATTTGAATAAATACACACTTAATGATATCTTCGGAAAGCGAAAAGCTAGCGGTGTTTTGGTCGTAGTACTCTTTTATTTCATCAGCTTTTACTACAGTATCAATTTTTTGGTTTATATATTTTTGTCTGTATTTATATATTAAAAGTGAAGATTTGGTCTCTTCTAATTCTTTTGTTATGTCTTGTTCCTCGGCAGAAAGATTTTTTTCGGCTGTTGCTGTTAGTAGTTGATTAATAAGCCATTTGTTGATGTATTTTTTTGTGATAATAATACTATCTTCTTTTGTGGTGTTTTTTGGAACCAAATTAGCAATGTCTTTTTTGTAAAGAGTTTTTTCGCCTAGTTTTGCAATTGCTTCATCGGAATTGGTTTGTTGGCAAGCAGTGAAAAATAAAACTGCAAGGCCAAATAAAACGATTTTAAGTTTATACATGTTTCTTAGTGTCTGTTATTATAAAATTTGTTTTAGTCTGTTTACTTGTTCCATGTTTAATACAGGAGGATATTTTTGCTGAATTAGGCTAGTCCATTTTTCTTCTAGTTCATTTTGTATTTCTGCAATAATTTCACCTTTTGCTTCGTCTAAAGTTTTTTGTTTGTTTGTCTCTATTTTGTGAAAAACAACAATTGTTTTAGTGTTATTTTCAGTAGAAATTTTCGAGACTCCCTCTTTCCAATCAAACAAATCTAGAGTTGCGTTTTTTCCTTTAGGTTTTTCAATATTGTTAAATGAGATTTTTTCTTCAGTCTTATTGTTTAGTTCTTGTACTTTGGTTTCAAATTTTGTTTGCTTTTTGAAGCATAGTTTGGCAAGGGAAGTAATTTTACTCTCTTTAAAAGAGTTAGGAAATGTAATTATAGTTGCTTTAGATACCTTGTCCCAAGTGTACTTTTCTTTATTGTTTTCATAATGTTTTTTTGCTAAAACAGAGTCGTTTTGAGCTTTTCCCCAAATTTGTTTTTCCATTACGTTAAACATCAATATTCCTTCGTAATACTCCTTTAGAAGAAGTTTAATTTCAGAATTGTTTTTCAGAATATTATTTATAATAATTGATTCTGAAATATCTTTTCTGAATAGTTCAGCCATAGTTTGAGTGAATTGAATTGTGTTTTGATTTGGCGAAGGTTTGTAGTTGCGATCTTTAATAAATTCAATTAACTGGTTGTTTGTAATCTTTTTATTGTTAGCTGTGAACAGAGTCTCTTCTTTATCAAAAAGGTTTATCGATTTGGTTGAAGTGTCTGTGTTAGAATTTAGTTTTGTAGCTATCTTGCTGAGAATAGCGTTGTTTATTGGTGAGAAATTTTGTTTTATATTGTTCTCTATTAATCGGTTTTTCAAATTTTCTCCACCAATTATATTTGATAATTTATTTTCTATAGATTTTTTTTCCTCCTCAAAAGTTCCGATTTTTTTGATTTCGTCAAGTTTAACAATATGCCAACCATATTTTGTTTTAAAAGGTTTGCTAAAGCTATTAATCTTATTCATTGAATATACCTTATTGTCAAATTCTGGAACAGTTTGGCCTCTCGATAAAAATGGTAATTGACCGCCGTTTCGGGCTGATGATTTGTCTTCTGAGAATTTGCTAGCAAGATATCCGAAATTTTTGCCCTCCAACAGCAGATTGTATATACTGTCAATAAGAATTTTTGCATGTATGCTTTTTTGCTTTGGTGTATTTGCCATATCAAGCAATAAAATATGGGAGGCTTTTCTTTGACCTTCGGAAATTCTAAAATCGTTTACTTTTATTATGTGATACCCAAATTGTGTTCTTACTAAATTTGATATTTTTCCCTTTGTTGTCTCAAATGCAGCTTTCTCGAATGGATAAACCATTTTAAAAACACCGAAATATCCTAGATTTCCTCCATTTCGTTCAACAGAAGGGTCTTGGCTATAATTGTATGCTAATGTTTTAAAATCGATTCCTGATTTTGCTTTTTTCAAAATATCAGACGCTTTTGTGTAAGCTTCTAAAGTATCTTTAGGAGTTGGGTTTGAGGGGAAATTTATTAGTATATGACTTGCGTTTACTTCTTTATTTAATCTGTTGTAAACAGCCTTTACCTCGTTTTTAAAAAATGAGGAATCAACCATTGCATTTGTTAAAATTTGAGAGCGGTATTTTTGAAATTCATCAGTAAACGATTTTTCGGTATCTAGTTTTAGTGTTTTTGCATCGGCAACTTTTTGTTTAAACAAAATGTACATTTTTAGATACTCATCTACACTTTGTTTTTCACAGTCTTTGTATTCCCTATTCTTATTGTACATCCTAACAAACTCGTCTACAAAAACAGTGTCGTTGTTTATTGTGAATAGTACTTCTGGTTTAGTTTTTTTGGCAAAAAGTGTAATTCCGAGAATAAACAACAAGATGGTTGTGTAATACTTATTCATATTCAATTTAATGTATTTCGTTGCAAAAAAAAGTAACTATTATATAAAGGGTGTAAAAGCAAAGTACAAATTAAGAAAAAAACTTTTTTATAAGTTCTTTTATATTCTAAAAGGTTTCGTTAAAAGTGGTTAATTAAGAAAAATTAACCATAGTGTCACGATATATGCGAATTTGTATAAGCATATTAACAATATCCATTATTTTTGTTCTCTATTTAAAATTTGTTAATGAGTCAGTTTCATAAAATACTTAAGAAATATTGGGGTTACGATAGTTTTAGACCTTTGCAACTCGATATTATCGAAAGTGTTGCTTCTGGTGTAGATACTTTGGCGTTGTTGCCAACAGGAGGAGGGAAATCGATAACTTTTCAGGTGCCAGCAATGGCAAAAGATGGATTGTGTTTAGTTATCACTCCGCTTATTGCACTTATGAAAGATCAGGTTGAAAATCTTAAAAAGCGTAATATTAAGGCAATGGCAATCTATTCTGGTATGTCTATGTCTGAGATTTCTACGGCTTTTGATAATTGTATTTATGGCGATTATAAATTTCTGTATCTCTCGCCAGAGAGATTGCAAACACAGCTTTTTACCGATCGTTTGCAAAATCTGCCAGTTAATCTTGTTGCCATTGACGAGGCTCATTGTATTTCGCAATGGGGTTTTGATTTTAGACCTTCATATCTTCAGATTCATAAAATTCGTGAGATATTGCCCGATGTTCCTTTTTTGGCATTAACGGCTTCGGCTCGTCCTGAAGTTCAAGACGATATTTGCAAATATTTGGAACTTAAGAGTGCTAATATTATTCGAAAAAGTTTCTTTCGCGACAATCTGGTTTATGTAGTGCGAGAAACAAACGACAAAATTGGTCAGCTTGTTAAAATTTGTAACAGCGTAAAAGGTACAGGTATTGTTTATGTTAGTACCCGTAGACGCACAAAAGAGGTTGCCGAGATGCTTCGTAGTAAGCGTATTAGTGCCGATTATTATCACGGAGGATTAACAAACGAAGTACGCTCGCAAAAGCAAGAGAGCTGGCAAAGGGGATACACCCGAGTAGTTGTCGCAACCAATGCTTTTGGTATGGGAATTGATAAAGCTGATGTTCGATTTGTTGTTCATCTTAATCTTCCTGATTCTATGGAAGCTTATTATCAGGAGGCAGGACGAGGCGGTAGAGACGAGAAGAAAGCATTTGCGGCATTGCTTTATAACAAAGCAGATGTGACTAATATTAATAAAAGGGTTGCCGAAATGTTTCCCGAAATAGAGGTTATTAAGCGAGTGTATAGTGCTGTTTGTAATTATCTTAATATACCGTACGGCAGTGGTAAGGGAATGTCGTTTGATTTTAATATAAAAGAGTTTTCTGATAATTTTAAGTTTGAGTTGCTTACCGCTTTTCATTCGTTAAAATACTTGCAGAAAGAGGGTTATTTAATTCTTTCCGACGAGATTTCTAATCCCTCGAAGGTGCATTTTTTGATTGCTCGTGACGCGTTATATAATTTTCAGATAAGCAATAATAATTTCGATGCTTTTATAAAACTTCTTTTGCGAACATACGAGGGAATGTTCTCTGTTTATGTTGGTATAGATGAAAATAAGTTGGCTAAAATAGCTAAAGTGAGTGTTGATGTTATTTACAATTATTTGTCGAGACTCGATAAGCTTGGTGTAATTCATTACATACCACCTCGTAAAGGTCCTCAGATTGTTTTTAATATCGAGCGACTAAAACCTGAATATCTTTTTATTTCTCAAAGCGATTACAAAATAAGGCTCGAGGCCGAGCAGAATAGGGTAAACGGGGTTTTGAATTACGCTACTCGCAATTATTGTAGAAGTAAATCAATTTTAGAATATTTTTGCGAGGATAATGCGACTAATTGCGGTAAATGTGACTTCTGTCTTAGAAAAGAGAATGTTTCATTTAAAGAGCTTGAGCAGCAGGTATTGACATTGCTGCATAATCAATCGTTATCATTAGATATTGTGGTGTCGAAGCTTAAAGTATCTAAATCGGAGACAATTTCGGTTTTGGATTATTTAGTTGACGAGGGTGTAATAAGAAGATTGACAGATGGTTTGTATTCAATGACTGATAATGTAGTTGAATAGCACTGTTAGTAGCTTAATAATGTTAACTTTGCAGCGAAATTTTTTTATATGGAAGAACAGTTAGATTCAATTTTATATTCTAAAGAGGTTATAGAATTTGTTACAGTAGCAAATCAGTTGTGCCTCTTTTTTGAACAAGGTCAGGATATTGCACGAAGAGAATTTCTTGACAAGTTACAAAAATTATTGCCTTTATTATATTTAAAAGCATCGCTTTTACCTACTCTTGAGCCTAATTTTGAGGATGGAAACGAGAAATTTATTCAAGAGCACGATTGGCAAGCTATTAAAGATATGGTTAGCTATAAGCTTGGCGCTTATGATGAATACTCAGAGATTTACGATCCTCGACAATCGGTTGAGTTTGAGCAATACGAAGCTACCTTGTCGGAAAATATTGCTGATATCTATCAAGACTTGAAAGACTTTTTAATGCTTTATCGTATTAGTCCCGACGAGATTATGAACGATGCTGTTTGGGAGGTTAAACAAAATTTCGAGAGCTTTTGGGGACAATATGCTGTTAATGCTATGCGTGCTATTCATTATCTTGTTTTTCATAACTCTGAATATGCACAAGAAATTGATGAGGACTATTTGTCGTCTGAATCGGATAAAAATCAGCAGTTGAGAAATGATTCAGACAACTGGTTTATAAGTCAACGACAGCAGGAAAATAAAGAAGGAAATGATGACGAGTGGGAGTAGTTCCACTTTTTTATAAGGCATTGGAATGAGAGATGATATAAGTAATGAGGAGATTGAGGAGCTGCCGTTAAAATCCTTTGAAGGAGATATTGTAGTTGTTGAAACGATGGAGCAGTGCATGAGCGTGGAAAAAGAGATTACTAATGCTGATATTTTAGGTTTTGACACAGAAACAAAACCAGCATTTAAAAAAGGTGTTACCAATGGTATTGCTCTTTTACAATTGGCTACAGCAGATAAGGCTTGGTTATTTAGATTAAATAAAACAGAATTACCAGGTTATATTGAGAAAGTCTTATCTGACCCAAAAGTGATGAAAGTTGGGGTTGCTATTCGTGATGATATCTCTAAAATTAGACAAGTTTGTAATATTGAACCTAAAGGTTTTGTTGAGTTACAATCGATGGCAGAGGACTACAATATTAAAAGTAAATCGCTAAAAAAATTAGCAGCTATTGTTCTTAATATTAAAGTATCGAAGAAACAGCGATTATCGAACTGGGAGAGTGAGGAACTTTCTGAAGCACAACTGCGTTATGCTGCTACCGATGCTTGGGTTCCTTGTGAAATTTACAAACAACTAATCTGTAAAAATTAATTATGATTTCTATAATATTAAAAAAAGGTAAGGAGCAATCTGTAAAACGTATGCATCCTTGGATTTTCTCTGGTGCTATAAAAAAAATTAAGGGAGAACCTATCGAGGGTGAAGTTGTTCAGTTGTTTGATTGCGAAGGCGAATTTTTAGCTGTAGGTCATTACCAAATAGGATCTATTGCGGTTAGAATATTGTCTTTCTCGTCTGTTGAGATTGATAAAAACTTCTATTTAGAGAGGTTAAAGCATGCATATTTTATTCGTAAGAATGCTGATCTTGATAATGCTGGTTTCAATAATACTTACAGATTAATTCATGGTGAAGGTGATTTTTTACCAGGATTGATTATAGATATTTATGCAGATACAGCAGTTATTCAGTGTCATTCTGTAGGAATGTATCGCGACTTGGCTTTAATTGAAGAGGCTATAAAAGAGCTATATGGAGAAAAGATAACTGCAATTTATAATAAGAGTGCTACAACACTTCCGTTTAAAGCCGATGTTGATGCTTCTGATAAATATCTTTTTGGTAAGTCAGAAGTTGAATTTGCATTGGAGAATGGTAACAAGTTTAAGGTTAATTGGGAAGAGGGACAAAAGACAGGTTTCTTTATTGATCAACGCGAGAACAGAAAGCTTTTAGAGACTTATTCGAAAGGAAAAGATGTTCTTAATATGTTTGGATATACTGGAGGATTTTCTGTTTATGCTTTGCGTGGTGGAGCTAAGTCGGTATGTTCTGTTGATGTTTCGCAAAAAGCTGTTGACCTTACTGATATTAATGTGAAAGAGAATTTTGGTAGTAATGCTCCTCATACTTCTTTTGCTGTAGATGCTTTTGAATTTTTACGTAATATAGATCAGAAATATGATTTAATAGTTCTTGATCCTCCAGCTTTTGCAAAGCATTTAAATAAATTAGACAATGCTTTGCAGGCGTATAAAAGATTAAATCAGCGTGCTTTAGAGCAAATTCGTCCAGGCGGAATTATTTTTACTTTTTCGTGTTCACAGGTTGTTTCAAAAGAGAATTTTAAACGATCTGTTTTTGTTGCTGCAGCA
>Ga0193953_1001064_pt1 | contig 13345 bp, 10 predicted proteins | sample BB_4_MG_FD_140325 | JGI IMG/M metagenome (GOLD analysis project Ga0193953, IMG submission 140325) | Microbial mat bacterial communities from the Broadkill River, Lewes, Delaware, United States - BB_4_MG | ecosystem: Environmental > Aquatic > Freshwater > River > Microbial mats | place: USA... | reverse complement strand
CAAGTAAAGTCAATATGGCAATTATCATTACATCACCTGCTATATCGATTAAAGGATATTTGCATATTGAATTGTTTGAGATGTAGGTGTTTGAAGTGCTGTTGAATCAAGTAAAGTCAATATGGCGATTGTCAATTAGAGGTTGTCAGTTATGCATACTTTAATTACTTTCTAATTGTATTGGTTTGACAAATAAAAAAAAAGGAGGTTGCCAAGTCGGCAACCTCCTTTTTAAATCCAAAATCGATGGTCTGTAAGATATCTTGCTAAAGGAATTCGTGTTCTGCATATCTGTTGCTCAATATAAACGGTTGAATTAGCATTCACATATGGATTATCGTCATAAATTCTCGGTATAGTTTTAGAGTAATCAAATTTTCTTCCAAACCTGATAAGTTCAAATTCTGATAAGAAATAGTTATCTAAAGCGTTAATGTGCTCTATTGGTTCACGAGGCTCCTTAATCTTGATGATACAGTAAAGTAAATTTCTGATAATAGAAATGCCTGTGTACATTACATATTCGGATTTAGATATTGCATTTTTGATATCATCAAGAGACTTGTACATTCGGTTGTCGTTAAGATGAAATTCAATACAGATAAGGCGAGTAGGAAATATTACTTTAGAGTTTTTTAAATTATAAATTCCACTTACAGATATTTGTTCTAACAAGTTTACTTTACGGGTTAATTCATAGTGATTTTTTGCTGTGCGAGCTGCAAATTCGCGCCCGTTAAGTGGTTCTGTGTTTAGAAGCCAGTCCCATAAGTTAATTGTTTTATAAGGTCTTTTTTCGAAAGGATAAAAAAGAGAAACTTCATACTTTTCCATGATGTTATTTATTTTGAGCAGATTGAATGATGTTTAATATTGATTCGTTGTTGAAATTTGGAGTGTATATTTGGTTTTTACACCAGGTGTCCAATTCAGATTTATAAAAGATTAATCTGTTACCAGCATAATGACAGATTATTTCCCTTTTAGATGTAAGCTTATATAGCTTTGATTTGGACATAGGAATCCCCTTAGAAGTAATATACTCCATTGCATTTTTTGAATTAAAAACCGTCATGATTTTAATTGATTTAATAAGTAATGTTTGTTCATGACATTCCAGGTACACCTTTAGGGGGTGTCAACTATTCAGATTAGACTTAACCGCGGGAATCTAATTTCCTAAAAACATGCTTCAAAAGAGTGTTGAAGCCAAATTGTTTAACGGAGAATGAAAGGAAGTTTCAAAATAGGATTTGAACAACTGGTGCCACAGTGTATATATCCTTTAAATCATGGAAATATAAAAGTTTTGAGAAAAAAAGGCTCAAATACCCTTTATTTAGAATCATTCCATGTGAAAAGGGCACCAAAATGAGGTTAACAGTGATAATCGCACTTTGATTAGCTAATTTTACTGTTGCAACAAATGAAAAAAGGAAGCCAAATATTATTGACTTCCTCTTTGATTAGCATTTTTTTCTATTCGCATATTGCACGTAATGAATAGCATTCCGATTTTTGCAGGTTGGACATTTTTGCCTAGATGTTGACTCTGCATCATCGCCTCTCACTGTCGATTTACATGATGTGCAAAATACCTCGAAACACCACTTGCAAAATCTCTGCGTTGAACCACTACTCCCACAATGTGGGCATTTATAAATTGTATTCATGAAATTAATTAGTTTGCAAACGCCTACTCTTTAATGTTTTCGGCAGCCCATAAAGGTTATTTTAACCCTCAGACTATATATTTACTGTCTATTTTTTAAAAAAGTAATTTAATTAATCTCAAAAACGTAGTAGTAGATTTTAAATAGATGCAATGAAGAATCTCATATAATGTTCTTAATGGGTAAAAAACTTAAGCTCAAACAGATTATTTCTTAAGTCTTTATAAGTTGTGCAATAAGTGAAATTGTCATATTGTGCTAGGTTTTCGGAGTTTGTTATTTTTTTATTCTTGGAAAAAGCTACTGTTTCTTCATAGTCTTTTGCGTTATTAGCAGAGTTCATATACGTGATTTTGTATTCATTACCTGAAAGTGAAATCTGCATAGCATCGTATTTGATTGTCTTGCGATGTTTGATTGTTTTGCCATAAACTGTGTCAGAGACTACAATATCCTTTGACGTTTCAAAATCGCATTGAACTTTCATGCTCCGAATAATTCCTCCATTGGCAACGCCGATAAAATGAATTCTATCTTCTTTAAATTCGAAATCACCATCAAGAAATCCGTTATTAAAGTTTGTTTTCTGAACAACCGGCTTTTCAGTTTTAGTTGTAACAGTTGAAATGAAGGTTGTTACATCAAAGGTTGTCGGACTAAAGTACATATAGCCATGCTCATTATCTTTTAACTTTCCATCACGTTTAATAGGAATGTTTAAAACATTGTTGGTGTTGTTATAACTATAAGAATAAGAACCCCCTTTAGATTCTGAATTTGTAAGTAAAACCGGGTAAACGTAATCTAAAGTAGAAGTAGATACAGGTTCGTCAGGAAGTTCAGGGACAAACTCATTAACCTGAATTTTAGTACCATTAAATGTATACTCAGTCGCTTTATCTGAATATATATCACCACTAATTGTATTGCATTCGATTTTTCTAGCTCTGAGGAATTTTATTTTGCCCATCTCTGCTTTTCCTGTTACAGTTATGAAGCCTTCATATTCAAATCCACCTTTGGTAATATACTCTCGATATTGAAAATCTCCATTTAACAAGCCATTAGAATAATTAGCTTTCGTTTCAAAAGGCTGGAGAAATATTTGACTTGTAAGTGTTTTTAAGTCTTTAATATCAAGCTCAAAGTCATCTCCCAAATATAGATAAGGGTAACCGTTATAATTGCCATACTTTAAGCATAGTTCTTTCGAATTTGTAACAAGTGGAGTTGATGCAATTTTGTATGTTTCAGTTCTCATCCCATCCTTATTTGAATAAGGCTCTTTAAGTGTTAGTTGATTTTCTGTAAATGTAATTTCACACATGAAAATTGTACCACCTTCCTGACTCTGCTTAATTCTTTTGAGCTTTCCATTCTCAGCTTCCCCTTCAATAATCCACCTTTTTTTCGTTTCAAATTTGAATTTTCCATGAAGAAGGTTGTTTGTAAAATCCACCTTCATAGGGGCTTGTTTAACTCCATTCAACTCTGTCAATACATCATTTTCATATCTTTCTATGCTTTCAGTATAACCTCCTGAACTTTTTAATTCTCTTAAAATTCGATAACCGTGTTTTTGACCTTTCAGGTTGTAGGTTGTTATCATTTTAGCTGTATTGGTTTCATGGAAAAAGTGTACCGAGTACACCATTTGCCCTTTGTACATATAAATTGCATCATCCGGGTGAATCCCGTCAGCACGCATCGTTAATTTAAGTCCGTTTGTTTGGCCAGTGTTGTTTTGTTCTTCATATACTTCCAATTTACCTGTTATCTGGTTTTTGTACTTCATAGTTTTCGCCGGAGAAGTAGTGTAATGAAGTGGGAATTTCTCAAAAGACCATTGTCCTATGGTTTTTGTTCCATATTTTTCCTGTTGCCCAATGGCAGCAATGCAAAACATTACAAACGAAAGAGATAAGATTAACTTCTTCATAATTTAAATAATTCATTAATGTTACAACTTAATATATTTCAATCTTTAATTTTTGTAATGGCAAGGTAGTAATTAATCCCTGAACCGAACATATCCGTTCGGAATAGTACGAGTGTTGCTTCAGATATTGTGTTAGCAATATCAAGAAGATGAATGACACAGAATACTTAAAGAAAATTGGAGACAACATAGTAACCATTAGAAAAGAGAAGGGCATGTCTCAGGTGGAATTAGCCAATTCGATTGGGATGGAGGATGCATCACTAAGGAGAATTGAGAAAGGAAGAATTAATAGCTCTATATTAATGTTAAGAAGGATTGCTTTAGGTTTGGGTATTTCGGTAGAAGATATTCTTTCAATTCGTTAGTGTTGGTAAATTATATCTTTAAGGTTTTGAAATTGCAATAAGAAAGATTGTGGGATACATATAATAATGAAAATCAATATAGAAACAAGAATTAGCGATATAGGAAAAGAGGTGATTAAAAAAGCTAATGTTTATAAATTCAAGACCTCAAGTTTACCTGATTTAAATGATTATAAAACAGATATAAGAACAGACTCCAATTTTATAGAATTGTTTAAAGAGTTGGATTCTAGGAAGCAAAACTGCATCTATTGGTTTAGTCTTGGAAATGAAAAGGAAGCTGATCTAATCAATAGTTGTCTAGATGATAACCGTAAAAAACTTAAGCAGGGATTAAGGGTAGTGCCACCGAAAAATAAAAATGCAAAAAGTAAAACGCTATATGTTGGAATTAGAAGGGGAGGTGTAAGAAAAAGAGATTTGCTATCCAATATATCTGGAAGAATAATTCAGCATTTAGGATATTATGAAAAAGGTTCTACACAAGGATTACAGCTTATACATTGGGTAAAGAATGAAAGGGATGTAACATTTTACCTTAATGTAGTTGAACTAGTTGATATACCCAACGAATATCTTAATGTGATTGAGGAAATAGTTGCATATCTTCTAAAGCCACTTTGTGGACAGCACTAGAATATGCTTATGTCTTTGTGGGAGACAATAAAAAAAACTCACAGAAACCAATTTTTGTGAGTTTTTAGATTTTATGTTATTGCTTATAATTTCGATTGGTTAGATGAGGTTTGTTAGCATTTGAGCCGTCTCAACCCTTTGATCTTTTTCAAAACCAGCAAGATAATTTTCAGTTGTTTTTATGTCACTATGGCCTAGGTTTTTAGAAATCAGAGAAACTGGAACTCCTTTATTTTGAAGTATTGTCGCATAGCTGTGTCTTGCTACATAAGTTGACAATCCTTCAATCTTTAATTCTTTACCGATTTTTCTCATTCTCCGGTTTATTCGGCTTGTGATATCATTTTTAGTCTTATGAACATCTTCGGGAGAAGGATTACCTGACAGAAACGGGAAAATAAAATTTTCAGGATTTTCAGGATTGCCCCATTTAGTTATTATTCTTTTGATTTCTTCCAGTATTACTATTTTGATTTCCTTAACTGTAGAATTTGTTCTTTTGGTTTTTTGCCGTATAAAACAAATTTCACCATCAACAACATTACTGTATTTAAGTTGAATCATATCGGCAACGTTTATTCCATTACCATAAAATAGAAATGACCACAAGTCAATATATTTCTCTGTTGTTTCTGTTCCATCACTGTAATTGAGTACTTTTTTTAGCTCTTCAACCGTAAGTGCCTTTTTTCGTCCCTGAACCGATTTAATCTGATATTTGTTAATGCCGAATGGAAACTGGGATTCTTTGATAATTCCAACTTCTTTTGCTGCATTCAGTATTGCTCTGAGCTCCCTCATTTTATATCCGACAGTGGCCATTGAATTACCTTTGTTTAAAATGAACTGCTCAAATTTCCGCAACCAGTCAATTGAAATAGAGTCAAATGGTATTTTATCTCCGGCAAACTTTTCAATGTTCATTAAAGTGTTTTCATATGAAATTGCGGTACCAATCTGGTCATTCTGACGCAAAAGCTTAATTTTTGATTTAAAAGCAACGTTAATTGTTTCGTGCACACCTTTCCCCAATAGGTTATTAAGTGCATCGAAAGAAAAGCCTCGGTTTTCAGCTAATGAGTCAACAACCTCTCTCACTAAATCAACACTGTTCTTTATTTTGGCTTTTATATCAATAAACTTTCTGCTTTTGCTATTGGGAAGTTTATCCCAATCTTCTTTGCTTAAGTCAATGCCCGTATTATAATATTGTTGTTTCCTTTTATAACATACCTGGACTCTGACAGGATATAAACCATTCTTAAGCGCTCGTCTCGTATCTAGTTTTCCAAAAACTGAAATGCCGTATGTAGAATCTTTAAACATGTTGCCTATATTTGTGCATGTACATGTACATGCTATTTGCATGCAAATATAGTGAAGTAATGAATCATTTTGAAAATAGATGCCCAAAAATATATGACGTAAGGTGTAGTGGTAGAGAGCCTATGGAAGCATTTTAGTGTTGGATGAAATCAGATGAAAACAGAAGAAATCATATCAAAATATGACTGGCAGTCAAAAGGTCAGCGGTTCGATTCCGCTATTCTCCACAGTAAAGATAAAGCGTTCGGGGGCTTCCACCTTGGGCGCTTTTTTTGTTTGCGCATGATTTGCACACAAAATCTATTCTTTTCTATCGCCTTACTCATTCTATCTTTCTTTAGTAATTTACCACCTGTCTTTATTAATGTTTTTCTCTGGCTAGAAAGTACTTTATGCGAGGATTCAAGAGATGAAGTTGCAGGTATTATATAAAAAGAATTACATAAAGTACATTCAACGTCAAACAAATATTGAATCAAGAAACGCTTAAAAAAGAGTATTCGATAATAGAAGAACGCATAGCTAAAGTTGTTAACTATCTAGAAAAGCATAAAGACAAAAAGATAGTAACAACAGAACGAACGTTCGTTCGGAGACAGAAAAGTACCTATAATTGGTTTTTCAAGAGAAGGAAATTGGAATAGTCTAATTCCTGAAATTGCTAAACCCATTGTTCGTTAATGACTAACAAAATTTCAGCTTCATATCCTTATTTAACCTTTGATCAGTATAGTATCTGATTGGTTAAATGGGATGTCAAGCTTCAAACATACCACTCCTAAATCTTTCAGGTAGTCTAAATACATCCCAACCTGCTTCTCTATGTTACCATCATATATAACCTGATAATTTGTAACAATCCCGTTTTTTTGTGCGGCATGTTATATTTATCACCGCATAAACCCCTGGGGCTCTTCTCCGGCCACATTTCGCCGAACCGATAAGTCCTTAATAATAGCCGCGCGTTCTTCGTTGGTGTATTTCGACCAGTTACCCGCTTCATTGACGGTTCGTCTGCATCCGAAGCAAACACCGTTACTATCGTATTGACAAACGCTGATGCAGGGGGATTGTATTTCTTCCATATTATTCTAGTTTCCCTCCATAACACTCCTATCTCAAAAATGTTTATGTGGGGTTGCATATTGCAATTTTATGTTTGTTCCCCAATTTCAGTACTTGCTCTACGATTTTTCTGGCTTTTGTACACTCACAATCAATCCTACGCCACCCCACTAATAAACGTCTCCACAAAATCTTTCACCTTACCGATGAGGCGTTCGGCCACTGTTTTGCGCTCACGGATACCCGGCTTTTTACCTGCCAGCATCCCCAACACCTCATCACGCAGTGGTTCGCGTTCGGTGAAGATGTAATTATCTAGCAGGGCTTGTAATTTATCCGGCGCCAGGTTCTCCTCTTTGCACATCGCTTCAATGGCCCTGGTTTCTTCAACGCGCCAATAACGGGTGAATTCATCTGGTATCTCATCCACGTCGGTGATGTGTGGCAGATTCTCTTCAATGAAGCGTTCAATCAACTCGCGTTTGCTACGTAATTTAGCCTCCCCCGCCAGGATGTCCACAATCTGTTTTTTCTGCTTCTCCTGCTCACCATCGCCAGCCGTTTTCAACTGTCCCAACAGGCGGAGAATATACGCCACATTAACCTCATCGCGATGAATCAGCTCCAGCTCAAAATCCACATCGTTGAGAATAGATACCTTTTCCTTCTGATGACCGGTTTTCACCTTATCGTACAAATCGAGGTACTTACTCTTATAGTCTTCAAAGAGCTGCTCATCCATATCCAGATCCTCCCAATCGAAATCGGCAAAGGTGGTCAGTACATTTTTGAGGCGCATCAATTCACGGAAGGCCTTCACAAATGCCAGCTCCTGCTCCTCATCGCTCAGTTGCGACACACTGTTCACAGTCGGCGTAATTTGAAGCAGGTTGTCAATGGCATCGCCGAATTTATCCACATACACTTCATAAGGCTCCACGATGATCTCTTCCCTGGCCTCTTTATTGGAGAAAAGCGCAATGGCATCGTCGGTGGCACTTTTGAGGTTACGGAAACAGACAATGTTACCCTGCGACTTCTGTTCTCCCAAGATGCGGTTAGTCCGCGAAAAAGCCTGAATCAAGCCGTGATACTTCAGGTTCTTATCCACATACAAGGTATTGAGTGAGGGACTGTCGAAACCGGTGAGAAACATATTCACCACCAGCAGAATGTCAACCTCCTTGTTCTTCACCTTTTTGGCAATGTCGTTGTAATAGTTGTAAAAACTCTGACTGTCTTTCGTGGTGAAACTGGTATTGAACATAGCATTGTAATCACCGATGCAGGCTTCCAGTTTATCGCGCGAATGCTGATTAATGGCATAATCAACTCCGGGTTCAGCCGCCAGGCTCACTTCCTCCGCTTCATAGCTTCCATCGGCCTCTTTATCGTCTTCATTAGCTTTATAGCTAAAGATGGTGGCCACTTTTAAATGGTGCTTCCCTTCTGCTTTGAGCTGCTTCAGTATCTCGTAATAGCGGGTGAGGGTTTCCACCGAGCTGACACAAAACATACCTGTAAATTCACGGCTGTGGGTTTTACGCTGGTGGTGCGCAATAATGTATTCGGCAATTTTAGTGAGACGTTGGGTTGACTCCAGCAACTCTTTGGTGTCGATGTCCTCCACTTCAATGTCGATATCGGTAACACTGCCTTCTTTCTCTTTGTAGCGACCAATGTATTCAATGGCAAACTTCAATACATTCTCATCACGGATGGCATCGGTAATAACGTATTTATGCAGACACTCCTCAAACAACTCTTTGGTGGTGCGCTTACCCAATGCATTCTTCACCGCATTATCGGCAAAGATGGGCGTACCGGTAAACCCGAATAATTGCGCTTTAGTGAAAAAGGCTTTAATGCGCTTATGGGTATCGCCAAACTGGCTGCGGTGACACTCATCAAATATGAAAACAATACGCTCATCTTTGTGCGCTTCCATCCGGCCCAAATACCGCTTGTGACTGATGGCATTATTCAACTTCTGAATGGTGGTCACAATCAATTTGGTGGTGTCGCCAAACTGCTTTACCAACATACGGGTATCATCGGTGGCATCCACACTGCCCTTGTTGAAAGCATCAAACTCCTTTTGCGTTTGGTAATCCAGGTCTTTACGATCGACGACAAACACCACTTTATCCACCTTGGGCAATTGAATCAGAATCTGACTGGCTTTAAACGATGTGAGCGTTTTACCCGAACCAGTGGTGTGCCAGATGTAACCGTTCTTACGACTGTTCTTCACCCGGTCGATGAGGGCCTCTACCGCAAAATATTGATAGGGCCGCAGCACCATCAGTATTTTATTAGCCTCGTTGAGTACAATGTATTTGGTCACCATCTTACTCATGTGGCACGGCTCCAGAAAAGCCTGCGTGAAATCCGACAGTTGGTTAATGGTTTTATTCTCCTTATCGCTCCAGTAGAAGGTCTGTTTAAACGATTGCTTGCGGTTGTTGGCGTAGTATTTCGTATTAACACCATTGCTGATGATAAACAATTGCACATACTGAAACAACCCGTCCGAGGCCCAAAAGGAATGGCGTTGGTAACGGTTGATCTGATTAAACGCTTCTTTCAGCTCCAAGCCCCGCCGCTTGAGTTCAATCTGCACCAAGGGCAAGCCGTTCACCAGTAAGGTCACATCATAGCGGTTTTTATAATGGCCCTCCATGGTGACTTGCTGGGTGACCTGAAAGCGGTTCTGACACCAATGTTCCTGTTGGATGAATTCAATGTAAGTGCTGTCGCCATTATCGCGGGTGAGCTGCATTTTATCGCGCAGTATCCTGGCCCGCTCAAACACATTGCCTTTATGGAGGTGATGGCGGATGCGCTCAAACTCCTTATCACTAAAGGTGGTGTTGTTATGCTTCTCCAATTGTGTCTTCAGGTTGGCCAGTAAATCGGCTTCATCCTTAATCGTGACAAATTGGTAACCCAATTCTTTGAGTTGTTTCACCAGGTTGTCTTCCAGTATCTGTTCGGGTTGTGAGGTCATACATCCTATTTTAGTACCAGTGCTATTGGGAACCAGGGCCATTGCATTGAAACAATTTGTGATTAAACCACCCGCCTGCGGCACCCCTCCTAAAAAAAATCAGGAGGGGAAATTTGAGACCGGGCGCAAATAACCATTACTTAAGATCGTTTCATTGTATTTGAAAGAAAATTAATGCGTCCTCACGAAAAATCAACTTTTAAATACATTGGTCCTGCATTCAGTTCAGCACTGTGGTGACTCAAAAATACCAAAAACTATTATACTTTTTGATAAATTCAAGCACCTTTGTCAGGATTGGGATTTATTGGATGAATGAAACAGGGACTATACTATCATTTTGATGAAATGAGTCCCTATGATTTTGGCTTCATGACACGTTTGAATTGCAGTTTAGTATTGCCAAAATTGATGAGCAGGCCAATCTCCATACCGTATGCTTCCAGGTAATTAATGGCCTGGGCCAAATGCACATCTTCCAGTTGCTTCACCGCTTTAATCTCGACCATAATTTTATCCGCCACAAAAAAATCAACCCGCCGCTTACCGATGTTAAAGCCCTTATAACTGAGTGGCATCTCTTTTTCGCGCTCGTGCTCCAGCCCGCGCATGTTCAGCTCAATGGACAGAGCACGCTGGTATATTACCTCCTGAAAACCGTTACCCAATTGATTGTGTACCTCCATGGCGGCACCTATAATGTGGCCGGTTAACGCACTTTCCTTGTATTCATTATTTACCAACATGACTGGGAGTTTGATGCGTACAGACGCATAACCTAATTTACACTTTTTATCAATACGCCGGGAACTATGATAAAAAAATGATGCAATGACGGACTATGATCTTAGTATTCATGCCCATCATGAATATCACCATCATGATAAGCTATTCACATATCCTGCCTCACACTCGCTTCTTACCCCATCACTGTTTTTTCATCATAGTAGTCAAACCCATCATTCACACATCATAGTTCCAGACCACCCCCATGCACACAAACTACTCACCCTACACAAACAACCCCTGCAACAAGCCCTTCTTCCATTCCTGCGCCCTGGCCAACTGCACCCCCGTGTGGGCGATCTTGTCATCCAGGCCGGTGAGGAAATTAGCTATTTTTTGTTGTTCGGGGAGAGAGGGAAGATGGATTGTCAATTTCATTAATTCAATTTTTGACATGTTATATCGAGTACTTCCTTGAGCAAGCTTAATAATATTACGCCTAAAAATGCTACTTCTAAATATAAATCTTGAAAATTCAGGACACAAGTATTTTGAGGATGTTCTATATCCAAAACAAAAGCTATTCAAGTACATTTCATCAACATCATCTAATAAAACCGAGGAAAACCCGATTTCCTTAGGTGTTTCAGAAGATGTAGTAAAAAAGACGTCTCCATATTGAACTTTACGTTGTCTTTCATCTTTAGAAATTTCAACTAAATCTACTTTTGAAATATTTATTTTAGAATCATCAAATATCTGTTTGTATTGAATGTATGGCTTTCCTTTGCCAAAGTCATCTTTTGTTTTACCAGTTAATCCATTAAAGGTGAAACCTACCTCCCCCAACAACCTCTCCTCCCACTCCGGAAACTCCTTCCCGGCATCATCCTTAAACCGTATCTCCTGCTTAAAGATTTTCTGCATCACCCCTTTTTTGTACTGCTCCAGCAACTCCTTTTTGCGGGTGAGGCGTTGTATCTTTTCATCTACTGCCGTGAGGAAGGTGGCTATTTTTTGTTGTTCGGGGAGAAAAGGAGTGATTCGCATTTTTAAAGTCCGAATATCTTTAAGGTTTATTCGCGAAAATGTTGATCCACCTGAAATCCTTTTAATATGAGTTTGAACAGCACTTGTCTGAAGACGGAAATAAATAAAAAACGGATCTACTTTTTTGGCTTGAATCAGCACGGTATCTTGCCCAAGAACAAATTTCTCCTTTTTTAAGAGGATACTGGCTATACCAATAGACTGATTACGACTAAACACCATATCTCCATATTTTGGAGAGCAATGATCCATCAATGATTGATACTCTTCTTCTGTTACTCTTTTTGTTGGTGACTTTAAATCAATTTCACCCCATTTGATAGAACCAGGAGAGACAACTGGTATGCCAAGCTCTGTGTAAGGTGGTGTTCGGTGTTTGCAATCAATAACATTAACAAGTTCATCTACTATTCTGTTATTCCATTCCCCCTCAAACTCCGAAAACCTCAACGCCGGCACCATTTTCATAACTTTTTTCATCACTAAAACGGTGCTTTAATTCCCAACTCTTGACAATAGTTGCCAATGGTGTTGTCAATGGCTGTCATCTCTTTCTCGAGTTCGACCAGCTCACTGGCCACTTGATTCAAGTCCACCGGTTCTTCTTCCTCAAAGGTATCCACGTAACGGGGGATGTTGAGGTTGTAGTCGTTTTCGCGTACTTCGTCCAGGGTGGCCAGGTAACTGTATTTATCCTCGCTTTCGCGTTTGGCGTAAGTATCGATGATGCGGTCCACATCGGCGTTGCGCAGGTAGTTTTGGTTTTTGGCCTTTTCAAAGTGTTGGCTGGCATCGATAAACAGGATGTTGTCGGGCTGCTCCTTGCACTTTTTAAACACCAGCACACAAGTAGGTATGGAGGTACCATAAAAAATATTAGCCGGCAAGCCAATGACGGCATCCAGGTAGTTGCGGTCTTCAATGAGGTACTTGCGGATGTGCCCTTCGGCGGCCCCGCGGAACAGTACGCCATGTGGCAGCACAATGGCCATGGTGCCGTTATCATCCAGGTGGTGGATCATGTGTTGCACAAAGGCAAAGTCGGCTTTTGTTTTGGGGGCCAGCTTGCCGTATTGCGAAAAACGGTCGTCGGTCATGAAGAGCGGTGAGGCACTCCAGTTGGCCGAGAAGGGCGGATTGGCCACCAGGGCTTCAAAGCGCTGTTCGATGTGCTGCGGGTGTTCCAGGGTATCTTCCTGCTTAATGTCAAATTTGGCAAAATGCACATCGTGCAGAATCATGTTCATGCGGGCCAGGTTGTAGGTGGTGCGGTTGAGCTCCTGCCCGTAGAAGTTGAATACTTCGCCCCCTTTTTCTTTGAGCTCGCGCTGTACCCGCAGTAAGAGCGATCCCGATCCGCAGGTGGGATCGTACACACTCTTCAGTTTGCTTTTCCCCAGTGTCACCACTTTGGCCAGTATCTTAGATACCTGTTGTGGGGTGTAGAACTCACCGGCTTTTTTACCGGCCCCGCTGGCAAACTGGCCAATGAGGTATTCGTAGGCATCGCCCAGCACGTCGCTCTCGCTGTTGGTGAGCTGAAAATCGATTT
>Ga0193953_1001060_pt1 | contig 13360 bp, 7 predicted proteins | sample BB_4_MG_FD_140325 | JGI IMG/M metagenome (GOLD analysis project Ga0193953, IMG submission 140325) | Microbial mat bacterial communities from the Broadkill River, Lewes, Delaware, United States - BB_4_MG | ecosystem: Environmental > Aquatic > Freshwater > River > Microbial mats | place: USA... | reverse complement strand
CACCGCCCACGCCACCTCAGAAGAAGCCGTGGCGCGCACCGAGCAGATGCTTGAGGTGTACGCAAACTTTGCCGAAGAGTACCTCGCCATGCCGGTGATCCGTGGTACCAAGTCCGAATCCGAACGATTCCCCGGTGCGGTGGACACCCTCTGCATCGAAGCGATGATGCAGGACAGAAAAGCCCTTCAGGCCGGTACCTCACACTTCCTCGGCCAGAACTTCGCCAAGGGCTCCGGCATCACCTTCCAGAGCGCCGAAGAGAAAGAAGAGTACGCCTGGACCACCTCCTGGGGCACCTCCACCCGCCTCATCGGCGGCATGATCATGACCCACGGCGATGACGACGGCGTCATCATGCCCCCAAGGGTTGCTCCCGCCCACGTGGTACTCATTCCCATCTACCGCAAGGAGAATGAAAAAGAAGAGGTCCTCGCCTACACCCGAAACCTCGCCAAAGAGCTCTCCCAGGTGACATACCACGGACGCAACATCGTGGTGGAAGTGGACGAACGGGATATCGGCGGCACCCGTGGTTGGGACTGGATTAAAAAAGGCATCCCTGTCCGCGCCGAGATCGGTCCCCGTGACATGAAAGAGGACTCCGTCTTCATGGCAAGGCGCGACCTCTCTCCCAAAGAGAAGCGCGGCGTCAAGCGTGAAGAGCTTCTCGCCACCCTTCCCGAAATCCTCGACGAGATCCAGAAGACCCTCTACGACAGGGCCGTGGCTTACCGTGAGGAGCACACAAAGTGCATCGACGGGAAAGATGAGTTCTACGCCTGGTTCACCCCCGAAAGCACAGAGAAGCCCGAAATTCATGCCGGCTTCGCCCTCTCCCACTGGTGCGGTGACGGTGCCTGTGAGGAGGAGATCAAAAACGACCTCAAGGTCACCATTCGCTGCATCCCCTTTGAAGGGGAAGAAGAGGAAGGCACCTGTATCTGCTGTGGCAAACCCAGCAAAAAACGCGTGATCTTCGCCAAGGCATACTAAAATAAAAAGAGCCGTCACATGGTGTGACGGCTCTTGTTTTTTGGTAACGATTCAGCTCAAAGTTGCCTCCGGCGGCAAGGTGAGCCACCTTGAAAGCTAATGGCCGCAGCGCTTTAACCCTCGTTCCTCGGTTCAAATCTCAGCGGCGTTTCTGTAAAGCGTGTGCATGTATTTTTTTTTGCGAGCCCTTAACTGAAAAGCAGATTGCAAAAGTTGAGGTTACACCCAGCGTGGCTTAAAACCTTAAGCACCTGAAGCTCACGACTTGCGACACACCATGAGAAACTACGCACTCTACGCAAATGCGGACGCGAGAACCCCAGAGAAGCGCCACTCGTATCGCATTCGCCATATGGGGTGCAGGGGATCATCCCCTGCCCGCCGGAGGCAAAACTGAATCGTTACATTCCACCGAAACCCCTTATAAACGGCCTGTTCCGGCCATGTGGTGAGGCTGCAGTACAACAATGATCCGTATTAACGATATTCTGGACAGAATTATTGAGATCCACCCCGATGCCGACCTGGACATTGTGGAAAAAGCGTACATCTTTTCCGCACGCGTCCACGATGGCCAGACACGCCTGTCCGGAGAACCCTACCTCACCCACCCTCTGGAAGTGGCCTACATCCTCGCCGACATGAAGCTCGACGTGGAGAGCGTTGCCGCTGCCCTGCTCCACGATGTCATCGAGGACACCCACGCCACTGAAGAAGAGATTGCCCAGTACTTTGGAACAGGCGTCTGTCACATCGTTGCCGGGGTGACCAAACTCAGCAAGCTCAGCTTTGCCTCGTCCCAGGAGCGACAGGCCGAAAGCATCCGCAAGATGATCCTGGCCATGGCCAACGACATCCGCGTGATCCTTATCAAGCTGGCTGACCGCCTCCACAACATGCGCACCTTAAAGTTCCACAAGAAAGAGGAGAAAAAGCGCCTCATCGCCAAAGAGACCATGGATCTCTACATTCCCATCGCCTCACGGCTGGGTATCTACTGGCTCAAACAGGAACTCGAAGACATCGCCTTTGAAACCCTCCTGCCCGATGAGTACAAGAAAATTCAGGGCCAGGTAAAGGACGACCAGGTCGAACGGGAAGAGATGGTCACAACCACCCGGAAAAAGATCCGGGAACTCATGGATGCAGCCGATATTCCCTGCCAGGTGATGGGCCGGTACAAGCAATTCTACAGCATCTACCACAAGATGATCTCCCAGCAGCTCTCCTTCGAAGAGATCTACGACATCGTGGCCTTCCGCATCATTGTGGACACCATCCCTCAGTGTTACACGGCCCTGGGGATCATCCACAGCTTCTGGAGCCCCATCGCCGGCAAATTCAAGGACTACATCGGCGTGCCCAAGCCCAACATGTACCAGTCCCTTCACACCACAGTGGTGGGGCCGGGGGGCCGACGCATCGAGGTGCAGATCCGGACCAAGGAGATGGACAAGGTCGCCAAGTCAGGAATCGCCGCCCACTGGTCCTACAAAGAGGGCAAGGTGGCGGACGAAAAGCTGGGAGAGGCCTACGCCTGGGTCCAGGACCTTGTGGACAACCAGGAGAACGTCAAGAACCCCGGTGAATTCATGGAGAACGTCCGCATCGACCTCTTCCAGGACGAGGTGTACGTCTTCAGCCCCAAAGGGGACATAAAAACCCTGCCCAAAGGCGCCACCCCCGTGGACTTTGCCTACGCCATCCACACCGAGGTTGGCAACCAGTGCACCGGAGCCAAAGTCAACGGCCGGCTGGTCTCTTTGACCTACGAACTCCAGACCGGCGATGCCGTCGAGGTCATCATCACCAAAGGTCACACCCCCAGCAAGGACTGGATCGGGTTTGTAAAAACCGTCAAAGCCCGCTCCCGCATCCGCCACTTCATCCGTTCCGAAGAGAAAGAGCACAGCGTGGCACTTGGCAAAGATCTCCTGGAAAAAGCGTTCCGAAAGCACAGCCTCAACTTTAACAAGCTTTCAGCCACCCCAGAAATGGAAGAGGCCTCCAACGCCTTCGGTTACAAAGGGGTGACCTCCCTTATCGAAAACGTCGGTTACGGAAAGGTCACACCCCGCCAGGTGCTCAACCGGTTCCTTCCCCAGCAGCCCAAACAATCCAAGGCCGAGCCTTCCCTCTTCGACCGCCTCATGGGGCGTTCCAAGCGAAAGAAGGGCGACGGCGATGCCATCATCGTCAAGGGGATCGACAACATCCTCATTCGCGTTGGCAAATGCTGCAACCCCGTCCCCGGTGATGAGATCAGCGGCTACGTCACCCAGGGCCAGGGTGTCACCATCCATCGAAGCAACTGCATCAACGCCCTGACCATGAGCCCGGAACGTTGCGTGGACGTAGCCTGGGCCAGCGAAACCCAGGAGAGACTTCCCGTCAGCATCCTCGTTCGCTCCCAGGACCAGGTGGGCCTGCTGGCCAAGATCACCTCCGCCATCAGCGACAGCGATGCCAACATCATCGACCTCGTCATGAGCCGCCAGGAGCAGGGCGGGTATGAGTGCACCTTTACACTCAACGTCATCCACACCGATCAGATCAAAAAGGTGATCCAAAACATCAAGCGCATCCGCTCGGTAAAAGAGGTGAAACGTATCGGTGATTGATACAAACGGGATCCTTCGGTAATGAGGACAGATGACAGAACGTCTGAATCCCCCTCTGCCCCTTTAAAAACCTGTCGGTCAAACGTTTCAAACGTTTGGCCCCCGGCAGGGCCGCCGGAGACAATATAGATCTGAATAATTCCAAAAAAAAACGCCTTCGGTGCTCACCGAAGGCGTTTTTTCATTTCAACAACAGTTGTCGTACACGAATCAGACGACCTCAATCCCCACGTTTTCCATCAGGGTAAGGCCATATTCAATGGATACGGCGTAACTGATCTGGGTATCGTAACCAGGGTGCCTGTTGCCCCGGGCAAAGTCTCCCCCGTCTTCCACGGGCGAAAACCTCCCTATAATGACGCCGATGACTCGACCGTCATCAGCGTTGACCAGCGGGCCACCGGCTGTTCCGTCCAAAACCATGGTGTCAAAAAGAAGCAACCGGGTTCCATTTTTGGAACGGACTTTGGAACTCAATATGGCACTCTGGGCCATCAGGTTGTGCATCTCATCATGGCCGAAGGGGAACCCCAGGCTGAGGAGACTGGTTCCAATGCTAAGGTTCTCGGTGGTGCCCCCGAGATGATCCGGGGTCTTGATCCTCAGGTTGCGATCAATCTCCAGCAAGGCGACATTGTGAATCTTGTCCACGTCAGCCACGGAAACACTCATGGCCGAAACCTGATCAAGGCTGATGGGGACAAAATCGTCCGGATTGCTGGTGGAAACCACCATAAGCCCGGTGGGATCCTCCTCCAGGAGATGGGCCGCCGTTAAAAGGTAGCCGTCGTCGTGCATCAGAAAAGCCGTGCCCAAAAAGACCACAGCATTCTCGCGCTTGCGCACCAGCATCATGCACCCACCTGCAAATTTCAAACTGACATCCTGTAACATCACTCTTCCTCCTTTGCAGATCAGGCGCTTTTCTTCCGACCAAAGATAACCTGAGGCGCTTCGGCCCCTTCAATCTCGAACAGGTCACCCTTTTTCTTCCCGGTTTTCACGGTGAAGGTCTGGGCCCCTGCATACTCATTCAGCCCTTTTTTCAGACTGACGCACATGACAATAAGGACAATGGCAAAGGGAAGCCCCGTTGCTATCACCGCGGATTGAAGGGCTGCCAGGCCGCCGCAGAGAAGCAGGGTCGCTGCAACCACTCCCTCCAGAATCGCCCAGAAAAGCCGTTGGGGAATGGGGGGATCCGGGTTGCCGCCGGCGGTGATGATATCAATCACCATGGATCCGGAGTCCGAAGAGGTCACGAAAAAGGAGACCACAACCAGGACGCCCAAAAGGGATGAGACCGACGAAAGGGGAAAGTGCTCCAAGAAAACAAACAGGGAGACGGCCACGTTATCCGCAACCGCCTTGGCAAGATCGCCAGCCCCAAACATCTCGATAAACAGGGCGGAATTGCCAAATACCGTCAGCCAGATAAAGGTGACGAATGCCGGCACACACAGAACCCCCATGAGAAACTCACGGATGGTGCGACCCCTTGAAACACGGGCAATGAACATCCCGACAAAGGGAGACCAGGCGATCCACCAGCCCCAGTAAAAGACGGTCCAGCCGTTCTGCCAGCTTGTGTTCTCGAAGGTTTCACTCCACGTTGCAAGGGAGGGGAACGACTGAATATAAGAGCCGATGTTTTCCAGAAGACCGTTAAAGATAAAGAGTGTGGGTCCACAGACCATCACGAAGATCAACAGGCCGCTGGCCAACCAGATATTGAGTTCGGAAAGACGCCGGATACCCGAATCCAGACCCTTAACAACGGACATGGTGGCAATGGAGGTGATACCGGCGATGAGACCCAACTGAACCATGGCACTCTGCTCCCATCCGAACAGATGGGACAGCCCCGCATTCACCTGCTGAACACCCAACCCCAGTGATGTGGCGACGCCAAAGAGCGTGGCTACCGTGGCCAGGATATCAATGGTGTTCCCCCAGAACCCGTGAATACGTTCCCCCAAAAGAGGGTAAAACACCGCGCGAATAGACAGGGGCAGCCCTTTGTTAAAACTGAAGAACGCCAGTGAGAGCCCCACAATGGAGTACACGGCCCAGGGGTGAAATCCCCAGTGCAGAAAGGTGATGGCCATGGCCGTTCGCGCAGCTTCCGTGGAATTGGCGGTGGGGAAGGGGCTGGATCCGAAGTGGTACATGGGCTCGGCAACCCCGTAGAATAGAAGCCCGATTCCCATGCCGGCTGAAAAGAGCATGGCAAACCAGCTGAGAGTGCTGAAATCAGGCTCGGCGTCTTCACCTCCCAGACGTATATCACCGTACCGGCTGAACATCAGGTAGAGAGTAAAGGCCAAAATGATGTTCATGGTCCAGACGAAAAACCACCCTGCGTTGGTGGAGAAGGTCGTCAGAAGGACACCAAAAAAGTCGCCCATGCTTTTATGGAAAAATACGGCGAGGAGAACAAACCCGATAATGATGCCCGCAGAAGTAAAAAACACCTGGGGATGGACATCAAAAGAAGACGACTTGGACTCGCCAGGTGTCTCCATTTGAGATAAATCACTGTCTGTCATAAAAAAACTCCAATGAGTGTTACAAAAAACTCGAAGGTACAAACAAAGCCCCTTGAGCCCTGTCAAGGGCCAGGAAACCTCAGCACACCCATGGCACCCCGGAAGCACACCCCAGCCAACCATGGCATATTCCGCCTGATTGGCTCGGGTGATCCTGCCGGATAACAGCAGCGTGGGGATCCATGCAAAAAACCAGGTTCACCGTCATCGTACGTTGATGATCAAGGGCGAGCACACTGGATTTTTCGCATAGCCACCTCACGTCACCGCCGGGGGCATCATGAATTCAAGGGGCTCTTGAACAATGAAGGGTGGAAAGACCGTCCCACCCCCTTTTCACTAGTTCCTGTATACCTTCGGAATAACCGATTAGATTTCAAAAAAACGCAGAGTCTCCCAAGCGATGGGTGGCTCTGCATGGTTTCAAAACCCGTGGAATCGCACGCATAAATGACTCCCACAATACCCCCGACAGCCAGACAAAGCTGCAACTTGAGGCAAAGAGAGCACAATACGACAACTGACTATTATTAAAGGAAAAATAAAAGGCGCTTTACTCACTTGAAAGCACATTAAAATCAGTCAACACGCGAAGCACCGTTACGCTAACATAAATAGATCCGCTTTAAAACCCTTGAAATAACGAAACTAATATTCGGTCTCTCCGGCAACCATCCCGCCGCAAATCCGAACTTGCGATCAAAAAACTCAAAATAACAGCTTAATTTAGAAGGATTATTTTTTCCTAAATTAAACATTTATACCTTCTCTTTTTCCTCAAGTTCAGAGGACATTCCACACGTCCACGCAATGAAACCTGACGAATCTTCAATGTTCCCTGCAACGTACCACCCCCTTTTGCCCATCGAAAAAACTCTTCCTTGACATTTCCTATGAATTAGATTTTTATTCTGAATGTCATTCAATTTTGGAATTGCGTTTCACCCAAGCTTCCCTTCCGGCCCTGCCTTATTGCCGGAATTTTCCCAACCCACCGCTGGAGGCCCCATGGAATTCGCGTTTACCAAAGAGCAACTGATGTTTAAAAAAGAGGTGATCCGGTTCGCCCGAAAAGAGATCGTTCCCCGTGTGGAAGAGAACGATCTCAACCACACCTTTGATTTCGAAGCCTTCCGAAAAATGGGAGAATTCGGCATCCTTGGCCTCCACTTCCCGGAAGAGTACGGGGGCGGCGGTGCAGATGTGGTCACCACTGTCCTTGCCGGAGAGGCCCTGGGTGAAGCGGGCGTTGACGGCGGGCTCGCCCTCTCCTACGGAGCCCACTCCTTCCTCTGCGCAGACACCCTCTTCTGCCACGGCACCGACGCCCAGAAGGCAACATACCTGCCCCCCCTCATCAGTGGCGAAAAGATCGGCTGCATGGGCCTCACCGAACCGGACGCCGGTTCCGACGTCGCCTCCATGAAAACCACCGCCATCAAAAAGGGAGACACCTACGTCCTGAACGGCAGCAAAACCTTCATCACCAACGGCCCCATCGCCGACGTGGCCCTCATCTACGCAAAAACAGATCCATCAAAAGCCCATGACGGCATCTCCGCCTTCATCGTGGAAAAAGGCACCCCCGGATTCGAATCAGGCGCCCCCATGCACAAACTGGGTTGCCGCAGCTCCCAAACCTCGGAACTCTTCTTCTCCAACTGCGAAATCCCGGCTGAAAATCTCGTGGGCGCCGAAGGCCTCGGCTTTCTCATGGCCATGCAGACCGTGGAGTGGGACCGCAGCGCCCTTCTCTCCCCCATGGTCGGCGCCATGAACCATGCCCTGACCAAGTCGGTGACCTACGCAAAAGGACGGGAGCAGTTCGGGCGTCCCATCGGGAAGTTCTACGCCACCAAAGAGAAGCTCGCCTCCATGAAGATCTTTGCCGAAGCGGCCCGGCTCCTCGTGTACCGCATCGCCTGGTGCAAAGGCCAGGGCAAGCCCCTTAACCACCTGGAGGCAGCCGTGGCCAAACTCTTTGTGGGGGATTGGCTCCTGGGCCCCAGCAACGATGCGGTCCTTCTCCACGGCGGCTATGGCTACTGCCACGAATACGGCATGGAGCGTATTTTCAGGGATGGCCGACTGGCCCCCATCGGCGGCGGCACATCCGATATTCAGAAAATGATCATCTCTAAAATGATATAGGGGGATCGACCATGAACTTCGACCACACCCAGGAAGAGCTCGACCTGTTCCAATCCCTGGAAAACACCCTTAGCAACAACGAGGAGGTGCGACCCGGACACCTCATTGCCCTCCTCTCCTCCTCCAGCTACCCCACCCTGGGGTCCAATGGCCTTTCAAGCGCCCTGCCCGGAGCCCAGGAACGACTGGCCCAAAGAAGACCGGACGCTTACCGCACCATGGAGTACGGCCTGCGCATCGCTGCCCCCGCCATCACCCGATTCGGGCCCAAAGCGTGGCTGGCCCAGTGGGTGAGCCCTATTCAACAAGGCAAGACACTTGCCACCGCAGCCCTTGATTCTGCCCAGGGCGAACCGGATCTCACAGGCAAACCCCACGAGTCCGGCTATCTCATCGCCGGCACCAAAGCGGGAATCCCCGGCGCCGATACCGCAGACATCATCCTCGCCTCCGGAACCATCGAGGGAATCCCTGCCCTCTTTCTCATTGAAAGAGACACCGCTGATATCACCATCACACAGGGAGCCACCGGCCTCTTCACCCTGACTGCAAGCGCCGCCTCTCTCCCCGCCTCCCATGTGGCGATTCTGAAGCCCAAAGCCCCCCTGGCCCCCTTCCTCCAGCTCCTCAAAAACAGGGTCCAGATTAACGAAGCCACCGGCCACGCCGCCGCCGTCTTCGAACAAGCCAAAAAAGCCGCCAAAACCAGGCCCGAAGGGGGAAAGCCCCCCATCGCCCGCCAGGAGATCGGCTTCAAACTGGCCACCATGTACACCCTGCTCCAAACCAGCCGCCTCATGGCCGCCAACGCCTCATCCCTCGTGGATGCAGGTGAAAACGACGCCGCCATGGCATCCCACTGCGCCCGGGTCTTCTGCAGCGATGCCGCCTGCGAGATCGTCGCCTCAGCCCTCGACGTCATGGGCGACCAGGGCTTTGAAAAAGACGGCCCCGCCCAACGCCTTGCAACCATCCAGGCCCTGCGCGTGGAAGGCACCTCCGTGGGCCAGACCAAAGAGGCCATAGGCGACATGCTGCTGAAGTACTAAAAACAGCCTCCGGCGGCGAGGTGAGGCACCTCGAAACCTGATAGCGAATGCGAGACGTGTGTCGTTAATTGCAGCACCTCGCGTCCGCATTCGCGCTGTGTATGTCGTAACTCAGCATACGCAGCAAGGACTTAAGCCCAAGGGGCTTCATTGCCAGAACATGTAATGTCTTTCTAAGGAACCACTTGTAGGGCAGAAACTCTTGCACCCATGACACTGTTCTCTACCACGGGCGCAGCCCGTCAGCGAATGTGATCGGCCCGAGGAACGAGGGTCGGGAGCATTCGCAACCCGCTTTCGAGGTGGCACACCTCGCCGCCGGAGGCATACTTTTAACGGAGGAAACATGGCTGTAATCAAGTCCACGGTTGATACGAAGTCTGACGCATACCGAAAAAATTTTGAAACCATGAGTGAGCGGGTGGGACTGCTGAAGGAGCGGCTCAGTGAGGCTCGGGAGACTCGGTCCGAGAAGGCGAAATCCCGGCTGGCCGACCAGAACAAGCTGTCCGTAAGGGAGCGCCTGGACCAGCTTCTCGATCGCAACACCCCTTTTCTGGAATTGGGGGCCCTGGCAGCCTACGGGCAGTATGACGGCAAGGTTCACGGGGCTGGCAGCGTCATGGGCATCGGGGTGATCCATGGCCGGGAGGTGATGGTCCACGCCAACGACCCCACCATCAAAGGAGGCACCGTCTACCCCATGGGGGTCAAAAAGACCCTGAGGTGTCAATCCATCGCCATGGAGAACCGCCTGCCAACCGTCTACCTCATCGACTCGGGCGGTGCCTTTCTTCCCTTACAGTCAGAGGTCTTTCCCGACATCGACGACGGGGGCCGTGTCTTCTACAACCAGGCCATCATGTCCAAAATGGGCATCCCACAGATCACGTCCGTCATGGGCCTCTGCACCGCCGGTGCCGCCTACATCCCGGCCATGAGCGACGAGGTGATCCACGTCAAGGGAACCGGGGCCATCTTCCTGGGCGGCCCGCCCCTGGTAAAAGCCGCCACCGGCGAGGTGGTCTCCGCCGAAGAGCTGGGCGGTGCCGACCTCCATTGCCGGGAATCCGGAGTCTCCGACTACCAGGCGGAAAACGACGCCCAGGCTCTTTCCATGGTCCGTGAATCGGTGCGGCAGCTCCCCAGAACCGAAAAACACCCCCTTGCCATGGAGACGCCCAAAGAGCCTCTTTACGACCCCGAAGAGATCTACGGCATCACCAGCCACGCCCTGAAAATCCCTTACGACGTCCGGGAGATCATCGCACGCCTCGTGGACGGCAGCGACTTCCACGAGTTTAAACCCCTCTACGGCCCTACCCTGGTCTGCGGCTTTGCCCACATCCACGGCTACCCCGTGGGTATCCTCGGCAACAACGGCATCTTGTTTTCAGAAAGCGCCCTCAAAGCCACCCAGTTTATCCAGCTCTGCGACAAACGCGGCATCCCCCTTGTCTTCCTGCAAAACATCAACGGCTACATCATCGGCAAAGCCTACGAAGCCCAGGGCATCACCAAAGACGGCCACAAAATGGTCAACGCCGTGGCCACCGCCACCGTCCCCAAATTCACCGTTATGGTGGGCGCCTCCTTCGGTGCCGGCAACTACGGCATGTGCGGCAGAGCATACAGCCCCCGCCTCCTCTGGAGCTGGCCCAGCCACGAGATCGGCGTCATGGGTGGTGAGCAGGCCTCAGACGTCCTCGTCACCGTCAAAAACGACCAGCTCGCCCGGGAAGGCCAGCCCCCCTTAACCGACGAGATGGTCGACCAGATCAAAGTCCCGGTCATGGAAGCCGCCCGCAAGGAGGGAGACGCCTACTACAGCACCTCCCACCTCTGGGACGACGGCATCATCGACCCCAAAGACACCCGAACCGTCCTGGCCCTCTCCATCTCCGCTGCCCTCAACGCCCCCTTGCGAGACGACAAAGAGGGGTACGGGGTCTTCAGGATGTAAAGGGTTTAGGGGAAAATGCCTCCGGCGGCCAGGGGCTTTTAGCCAAAGTGGCCTTGCCACCCCTGGACCCCAGGATTGCGAATGCTCCCGACCCTCGTTCCTCGGGTCGATCACATTCGCTGACGGGCTTCGCACGTGAACAACGACAGCGGTCAACGTGCCGTATCGACACCCTGATGATACTTGTGACTGAATATAAATTTACCCACAGCTCAGGAGGCGGGCACAGCCCGCGATGGTAAATAGCATTCGCTGGTAACTCACATCACCAGTGAATGCCAACTCCTGGCCTGAAATCAGAACCACCCACTACGCATGCACTTGTCTTACCCATGGCATGCCACCACACGTCGCGCGAATGCGAACGCGAGGTGCTCCGAGTAACGACACCCAAAGCGCATTCGCCTTATGGGGTGCAGGGGATCATCCCCTGCCTGCCGGAGGCAAAAAAAATGACACAGACCATTGATAAGATTTTGATCGCCAACCGGGGAGAGATAGCGGTTCGGATTATGCGCACCTGTCGGGAGATGGGAATCGGCACGGTGGCGGTGTATTCGGAGGTGGACCGCAAGGCCGCCCATGTGTTGATGGCTGATGAGGCGGTGTGTATCGGGCCTGCGGAGGCACGTTTAAGTTATCTCAACATGGATGCCATTGTTGAGGCGGCTCGAAAGACGGGAGCCGGAGCGATTCATCCGGGGTACGGCTTCCTGGCGGAAAATGCGGACTTTGCGGAAAGATGTGAGGCCGAGGAGCTGATATTTATCGGGCCGGGGGCGGATGTCATTCGTCTGTTGGGGGACAAGAGGGCTGCGCGGAAACGGCTTTCGGAAGAAGGTCTTCCCATCATTCCCGGAACGTTGGGCGGCGAGGCCACCCTTAAGGAGCTTGAAGAGGCAACCCTGGCCATGGGGTTCCCCGTGGTGGTGAAGGCAGCTGCCGGCGGCGGGGGCAAGGGGATGCGCACGGTGTCGAGGCCGGCAGAGCTGGAGGCGGCATTGGCAGCGGCAGCGGGTGAAGCGCTGGCTGCCTTTGGAAGTGAGGACGTCTATATCGAAAAATACCTGGAAGCCCCCCGTCACATTGAGGTGCAGGTGCTGGCCGACACCCACGGCAACGTCATTCACCTGATCGAACGGGAGTGCTCGGCCCAAAGGCGCCACCAGAAAATTGTGGAAGAGTGCCCCTCCCCTGTGGTGGATGAGGTGCTGAGAAAGAAGATGGGCGATGCAGCTGTGATGGCCGCAAAGGCCGTGGGCTACACCAACGCAGGGACCTTTGAGTTCCTGGTGGACCGTGAGATGAATTTTTATTTTCTGGAGGTCAACACCCGCCTCCAGGTGGAGCATCCTGTCACGGAACTGGTCACCGGCATCGACCTTGTCCGGGAACAGATCCGCATCGCGGCTGGGGAGCCCTTAAACAGATCCCAATCCGACATCGTCCCCAGGGGCCATGCTATGGAGTGCCGCATCTACGCCGAAGACCCGGCCAACGGCTTCATGCCCTCACCCGGCACCATTGCCACCCTGGTGGAACCCTCAGGCCCCGGGATTCGTGTGGACAGCGGGGTCTACGAAGGATGGACCGTCCCCATGGAATACGACCCCATCCTCTCGAAGCTCATCACCTACGGAGCAGACCGAAAAGCCGCCACCCAACGAATGATCCAGGCCTTAAAACAGACCGTCATCACAGGTATCTGCAGCCCCGTGCCCTTCCTCACCGAACTTCTGGAATCAGACACCTTCCGGAAAGGCGAGGTCACCACCGACACCATCGACAAAGAACTCTCAGGCTGGAAACCGACAGCCCCCATAAACGAGGCCCTGCTCGCCTACGTGGCCCACGACCTCTTCGGACAGAAAGCCACACCGCCGACAGGCCTCTCCGAGCAGCCATCCCCCTGGACCCAGCTGGGGGCATTTCGAATATAGGAGAAAGTGCTGCCTCCGGCGGCCAAGGGCTGAGCCCTTGGAACCCAGGTTCGCAAATGCTCCGAACCCTCGTTCCTCGGGTACGTCACATCT
>Ga0193953_1001058_pt1 | contig 13375 bp, 13 predicted proteins | sample BB_4_MG_FD_140325 | JGI IMG/M metagenome (GOLD analysis project Ga0193953, IMG submission 140325) | Microbial mat bacterial communities from the Broadkill River, Lewes, Delaware, United States - BB_4_MG | ecosystem: Environmental > Aquatic > Freshwater > River > Microbial mats | place: USA... | reverse complement strand
TCTACTATATGCATCTTTCCATTTAATATAAGCCCATTATTATTATCCTTAATATTAACTCCCAAATTATAAATTTCACCATTTGAACTAATTTTTGAACTTGCCAAAATATTTAAATTTTGAATATTCCCGCTCTCTTCGACTTTTAAATTAGTTCCATCTGCAGCTTTTAACAAATTCATTTTATTTACTTTAGTGTCTCCGTTTATTTTAATATCTGCGGTTGCCTCAACCGATATTTCTTTAAATTCTCCATCTAAAATCAATGATTCGCCCTTTTTTATATTAATTATTTTTACATTTTCAAATCCGCCCTCTTCTAAGTTTGATCTTAAAAAAGCTCCTGATTCAACAAATGTATTTTTAATATCGCTATTTCCTTCTAAAGCCACTCTTATTTTGCCATTTTCTTTATATATAACCATATTATCTAAATGAGAATTATTAAATACTATAGAATTTTCTCCTCCCCCTAAAACAAGAGTTCTTCCTAAAATTTCAACATTTTCAAATTCTATATTTGATTCTTTTACTCCTACTGCAACTATCAAATCTCCCTTTATTTGAAGGTTTGAAAATTTTAAATTTTCGCCATTTATAGTTAAATTTCTATTAATAATTTTATTATTCAACTGCTTTTTAACTATATCACCTACAATATTATCCAATAAAACAACAGCTTCAGCGCGTGTTAACTTTGATTTAGGTCTAAAACTATTATCTGAATATCCATTCATATAACCTTTTAATATTAAACTATTTATATATGGCTTTGCATAAAAAGATATCTTGTAATCATCTGAAAATTGATTTTCCAATTTATCTATTTTTTGAAGTTTTAATATTTTTGCCAAAACAACTCCCGCTTCTTCTCTTGATATAAGCTTATTAGGTCTAAAACTTCCATCAATATCGTATTTAGAGATATAATCTGCCTCTTTAGTTATCAATAAATTTTCATACATATCTGAATCAATTGGTATATCCGTATAATTAATTTTTGCTTTTTTATAATAGCCGAATATTTTATTAATCATTTGTGAAAATTCATATCTAGTTATTGCATTATCAGGTTTTATACTTCCGTCAGTATATGTATTTATATAACCTTCTGCAAGATAAATACTTAACTCTTCTTTTGCCCAATGCTCCTTAATTTCATTATGTGCAAAAACAGTGTTAGTAATTTTTATAAATGAAAAAATGAGAGCAATGAATAAAATAAGGAAATATTTTTTCAAAACAATTCCTCCATTCGTATACAAGCTCCCATTTTACAACAATATCAAATTATATAACCATTTTGATTATAACTCTAATTTTAATTTTCTTATGTCGAATATTGTTAATAATTTTAACAATATTTAGATTTCTATAGAGTTATAATTTTAAATTTAGATTAAATTCTTAAATTTTAAATATATCCACCTGTGCTTTTAATTCTTCTGCTAATTGAGCCAAATTTTCACTAGCATTTGCAACTTCCTCAATTGCTACATTTACACCTTCTTTTTTCTCCACCATTTTTGAATTATCTTTATCAATTATTATTGTATCTTGTATTGCCACGTTAATTACTTCTTTTATATCCTTATATTTTTTAGATGTATCTTCAACATGTTCAAGTTGCTTTTCTGCTCCTAATAATGCATCTTTCATTGTTTTAACAGCTAAACCTTTACCATGTTCTCCCGCCCTTGCAGCTTCAATTGCCGCATTTAATGCCAAAAGATTTGTTTGTTCAGAAATTGATGATATTAAACTACTTGCCTCTCCTATTCTATCTGCACTATTATTTGTTTTGCCTATATTGATAAACACTTCATTTATTGACTTATTTCCAAACTTAGTTTCTTGTTCTAATTCTTCAATTACTCTAATTCCAACTTCTAATAGTTTATTTACCGAATTCATTGAATTGCTTAAATCTTGAATTTTTGCCTTTTCATCTTCCATTAGCATTGATAATTCATTTAATTTTTCAGCACCTTCAGTAGTATTTAATGCCTGTTCAGTTGCACCATTTGCAATTTCGCTAACAGTTGTAGATACTTCCTCTGATGCTGCAGATACTTCTTCTGCCGTAGAATTAAGTTCTTCTGATACTGCCGACACATCTTCAGATTTTTGTGAAATTTTAACTAATAATTCTTGAACACTTTTTTTCATTCCAACAATTGCTCTAGTCATATCTCCAATTTCATCTTTTCTATTTAAATATCTATTTGCCTTACTTTCTTTGTCGTACGCAAAATCATGATCTGCCATATTATTTAATATTCTAGATATTTCTATAACAGGTTTTCTAATACCCTTAGAAATAAAATATCCAACAAAAAAGCCAAAAATCAAATTAAATTAAAAATTTCTTCTCTTTTATCTCTATATTCTTTTAAATTACTATTAAGATTATTTAATTCATTTATTTCGTATTCATCAATGTTTTTTGTTTCAAATTCTTTTAAGTTATTATCAAATGCAACTAATCTATCTTCAAGTTCTAATTTAACATTTGAAACTAAATCCTTATTATCGATATGTATTATCATATTATATATATCTGCCTCAACGGCCCTAGTATGTGCTCTATTTTCACTTAATAATTCTATTGATTTAAGATTATTTTGGTACAAATCATTTATTGAGTTATTAGCATCCCTTAAATCAAAATAACCCACTATTGCTACAATAAGTAGTAAACTCATCATTCCAGCTGATAAAACTGTCATTTTCATTCTAATTCTCATATTATTTATCATCGCTATCCTTCTTTCATAATTTTATTCCCATCTATGCATTTTACACCATATATTTTCAATTAATGTTAGTCTTTGTCACATTATAATTAAGTTTTGTTAATATATTGATAATCAAAAAAAATCACCTACTCTCGTAGATGATTAATACTTTTATTCGTCTAAATAATTTAATATATCTATAGCATTCGTATCAGGTTTAACTTTTGGCATCACTTTTTCTATTATTCCTTTTTCGTCTATTATATATGTGGTTCTAGAAATCCCCATGCCAATTTTCCCAAATATTTTTTTCTTGTTCCAAACATCATATGCTTTTACTACTTCTCCATCTTTATCTGATAATAAAATAAATGGAAGTTTGTTTTTTTCCTTAAATTTTTTATGAGACTTTACACTATCTTTACTTACACCAATTACAATTACATTTTTTTCCTCAAATATATCATACACTCCTGCGAAAACACAGGCTTGCTTAGTTCATCCAGGCGTATTATCTTTGGGATAAAAATATAAAACTACTTTTTTACCTAAAAAATCTGAAAGTGAAATTTCATTTTCCTCAGTATCTAACAATTTAAAATCTGGAGCTTTAGTCTTTTCTTTTAACATCTTCTCCTCCCTTAATAAATACATATTTGTTCTTTGTAGACAATTTATCATTATAAGTAAAATTAAGCCTATTAAATTCTTTAATTTTTTCTACTTCTTTAATATCATTTTCTGCCATAAATCTAACCATCTCACCTCTAGCCATCTTTGCTAATGTACCCTTTTCTTTAACCTTTAAATCTATTATTTCACCAAATACCACATCTACTATTCTTACCTTTTTATCTATATATTTTTTAATACACTTGCTATATTCTTTAGATGCTAAATTAATAATGCAGTTTTCTTCTAAAAATTCATTTGCTATCTTATTATTCCAAAAGTCATAAATTGAATCTATATCTTTTTGCTTTAATTTAGCCTGCATTTCTAATCTATATGGCAAAACTCCATCAAATGGTTTTAAAATTCCATAAAACCCCGATAATATTCTTAAATGTTTTTCAATATATTCAAATTCTTTATCTAAAAATACATTAGGCGCCATATATTGATATTGTATTCCCTCATAAGAAAATATAGCTGGAATTAAATTATTATTTAAATTCATGTTTTTTATTCTCTCATAATTTAATTTTGCAAGTGCATCGCTACACTTCCAAGCATCCTTTAGCTCTTTATATGACATTTGTTTCATTACATTAAGTATTTTTTTAGTCTCCCCCAAAAACACTGGCAATTGTCTATATTTAATTAAATCTATATCTTCATTCATTTTTTTTGCTGGAGAAATTATAATCTTCATATATACCTCTTAAATTTTATTTAATTAATTTAAATTCATCAGCTAATAAACCATAGTGTATTTCATTCCAATATCGCCCCTGATGATAGACCATATCACGCTTAATTCCCTCTTCAATGCATCCCAGTTTCTTAAGCATACTTTCAGAGGCTATATTTCCTTCAATAATATATGCCGAATATTTATGTAACCGTCTTTCATTAAACGCATAATCTAAAATTATACTCATTGCTCTTGTTCCGTAACCTTTGCCCCTAAATTCACGTCCAATCTGCATCCCTCCTCCAAAAGTACCGTTTCTTTCATCAATTCCATGAAGATTTGCAGAGCCAACATTAATTCCATTATGTGTTTCAATAGTAAAATTGATAAATCCATTTGCTTGGTTTTCAATAAATTTAGTCCAAACCTCTTTTGCCTCTTCTCTAGTTAATGGAAGTTCAATCAAACTATCAAGAAAAAATCTAGCTGAATTATCAAAATAGTTATAATAAAACTCCTCCCAATCATATACTGTTGTTGGACGCAATCGTATCTTTTTGTCCTGCCAATAGTATTTTGAATAGTCAATTTCTTTCATAATATTTCGCCCTTTCTATTTATCTACCTAACGTTAAAAAAATAGTTTGATTTTTTCTATTTCACCATCACTATTTATAAACATTGGATTAGGATATTTATCTATTTCAAATCTATCTTCTTCCAATTGATTGCTTTTTTCTTGTATATTAACCCATCCACCTGTATTATACAGTTCAATTGTAGTCCCTTTTGTTTCATCAAATTCATAAAATAAATACTTATCTTTAAAACTAGGAATGTGTGTATGTCCATATAAAAATTTGTTAAAAACAATACCTTTGAAATTATCTTCCATTTTTTGTTTTGCAAAAAGCAAGTATTTGTCAACTATATCCTTATTGTTATAAAGTTTCTGAAGATTTATCGGCTTCAAGTTATCAATACTTCCACCTCTGTCTTCTTCATCTTTTTGCTTTAAATATTTATTATAAACACTATCTGGCAAAAACAATTTAAAATCTCCAAGTATTTCCTCTCTATTTTTTACTAAATCCTCATTATTTTTTAACGCTTCAGCATTATCAGAATAATTCTGAGCAAAAAGATAATCTGTCATTTCAGTAAAAATAACATTCTTCATCTCTAAATTTTTAAATTCTTCATTAGTATCTAAGACGACAGAGTTATATCCTGGTATTTCCTCATCAGTTTTATTCCATCCATGCTCTAACATATGACCATGTGTAACACAGATTCCATATTTTTGCTTGTTTTTCATTCCATAAATATATAAATTTGGATATGATAAATAGACTGGTTTCCCAAATATTGATTCAATAAAAGAATTTTTACAATGCATAAACTTCTTTGAACTAACACTGTCATTTATTGCCTCAATTTTATCAGTTTTCCTTACAACATTTAAATTCAAACTTAATTCATTGATATTTGGGATTCTAAATGCTTCCTTATTATTTTCAATCCTACTTATAATATTGTTATGACTTTGAATCATTTCCCATAAATGATGATCATGATTTCCGGGAATATATATAATTTTGTGAAAATATTTTGAAATAAAATCCTTAAAAAATTTTTTTGCTAAATTATAAACATCCGCTTCATTAGACACAGCAACATCTAAAATATCTCCCATTAAAATTAAATATTCAATTTTTATATTTTTTGTTTCTTTCTTCAATTGATTATCTAAATTATATAAAAGTTTATGTATATAATATGCACCATTCTTAACTTTAATATAATTTTCTCTTTCTTTAGGATTTATTGATACTGCACCATTTAAATCTCCAATATGCAAATCACTTATGACTAATGCACCTCTTTTGTTTTTTCTACACATAATTACACCTCCACACATTTTACATTCTCTTCCTTTTAATCATACTCTTGTGGGATGTATTTTTCTACCTTTTCATCTGATTTCATAAATAAATACACATGGTTCCTTGCCTTCACTATTTAAAATTGATGAAACAACTTCTTTTAATATTAATTTTTCGCCAAGTGCTTTTTGATAATGAAATCTAAAATGACCTCCGCAGCATTTACAATAAGATAAAGGCATTAAACCATTTTGAGGTTTAGCCCCACCAAAATGTAAACAAGGGCAAACCAAATTATCACAATTATAATTTCCTACCGCAATTGTCTGTATATCTCCATTTTTATTTAAAAATGGCTTTCCCATATATCTTTCATTTCCCAATAATTTAAGTTTTTCTTCAATTGTCTTATTTTTATTTTCTTTTGCAAATCGTCTTGAATTTTTTAATCTTGCTCCAGTTTTGCAACATGCTCTGTTATACATGATTTCACTAATAACATCAGGTTCTAATAATTCGTCACATTTTCTTATAGCTGCTGCCATAAAATTTGCATAATTTTGTTTTAAATTATTCTTATCTTTAGGATAATTGACACCCATAATTTCTTCAATTATCTTTTCGTCAACCTCTTGTTTTCTTAAATAATCTTCAAATTCCATTTTCCCCTCCAATACAAATTTTAACTATCCTATTTTTACTTTAATATATTTTATATAATAATATTTTACCATAATCATTTATGTCATCCTGATGAGCAATATTATTTAGCGACGTAGGAATCTGTATTAGACACTGTCATCCTGAGGAGCAGTTGTTTCAGCGACGTAGGGATCTGTTCCTAAAGTTACTGTATTCATTATCTTAGCCTTTCTATAAATAAGTTGAGGATTATTAGTAGAGTTACTTTAACATTAGATTCTTACGCATACTTCGTATTCTCAAAATGACAGGAAAAACCAGATCCCTACAAGTGCTTCGCACTCTCAGGATGACAAAAAAACAAAAAAAGAAAAAGATTTCTCTTCTTCTTTAAAATAATTATTTCAATATATTTTGCTCTGATAACTTATCAAATACATGTATTTTTTCTTTATTTGGCTTTAAATAAATACACTGTCCATATCTAAATTTTTCTTCTGTATTACTTTGAATCGTAAGTTTTTCTTCTCCTACTTCACAATATATATTTTGATATGAGCCCATATTTTCCAAATGATCAACTTTTGCTTTTATAGAATCATTATCCTGTTTTATTTCCCAATGTTCAGGCCTAACTCCCAGTACTATAGCCTGCCCATCCTTTGGATTTTTAGCAAATAGTTTACTTTCTAATAAAACTTTCCCCTCATTAGAAACAAAATAACCATTTTCAAATTTCCCATTTATAAAATTCATCTGTGGACTGCCAATAAATCCAGCTACAAACATATTTTCTGGATGATTAAATATTCTATCTGGGGTATCCACTTGCATAATATGTCCTTTATCCATAACCACTATTTTATTAGCTAAAGTCATTGCTTCCACTTGATCATGTGTAACATAAACAAAAGTTGCATCAAACTCTTTATGTAATTTTACTAATTCATTTCTCATCTGTACACGCAATTTGGCATCTAAGTTTGAGAGTGGCTCATCCATTAAAAACACCTTTGGTTCTCTTACAATTGCTCTTCCCATAGCAACTCTTTGTCTTTGTCCACCTGATAATTCTTTGGGTTTTCTTTTTAGTTCTTCCTCCAGCCCTAAAACATTTGCTGCAGCTTTAACTTTTTTTTCAATAATAGTTTTTTCTACCTTTCGATTTTTTAAACCAAATGCAATATTGTCATATACAGACATATGAGGATAAAGTGCATAATTTTGAAATACCATTGCTATATTTCTATCTTTAGGTTCAACATCATTAATAAGATTATCTTCTATATAAATTTCTCCCTCTGTAATCTCTTCTAAGCCCGCAATCATTCTAAGTGTAGTAGTTTTCCCACATCCCGATGGCCCTACAAATACTACAAAATCCCTATTATCTATATCCAAATTAATCTTTTTTACTGCTTCAAAAGTTTGCTTTTTTTGTGTTTTATATATTTTTCTAAGATTTCTTAAACTTATATTTGCCATATTTATACCTCCTTTGAATTCGCTCAATTTCACTAGCTTCATATTCTGCAATTTTATAAGATTTAGAAAATTTATCTACCCCCAAAGTATTTCCACTTTGAATTTTTTTAATATATTCCCTTATCTCTTTATAAGTGTCTTTTTGATATATTCTAAACTCTTGAGTCGCCTTCACCGCCGCAAATATATTTTCTTCAGGTGTTTCTTCAGGAATAGAGCAACCTGTGCTAAAAATAAAATTTTTATAATTCTTGCAGGCTTCATTTATTTTTTTCACTTCCACTTCAATCTCTTCTTTTTTGCCCTCTTTTAGAAGCATTGGATTAATATTGCCCATAATTATTACATCTGGTGGCACAAGACGCATTGAATCATAAATATCTGTACAATAATCAATGCTTAGCACTTCAGCTCCAGTTGCTACCATATGTTCCGTATGTCTTATGGTTTTCCCACAAACATGTAAATATCCAGGTTCTTCTATTGAATCAAATATTTTTTTTAGATATTTTCCACAAAACTTTTCAAATACTCTTGGCGAAAAAAGAGATGCAAGTGGTTCTGCAATCCAAAAAAAATCCATTCCAAGCTTAGATTCTTCTTTTGCCAATCTAATCATATGAGAAGTAACATAATCAACCGTATTTTCTACAAATTGTGCATTAGTTAAAGAAAGCCTATTAATTCTCTCAACACCTAAAATACTAGCGGCAACTGTTAATGGCCCAAAGCAGCCTCCACCTACTGATAGCTTTGTTTTTTGTTTTAATTTTTCCATATTATTAAGTTCTTCTTTAAATCTCAATTCATTAAAATAGTTTCTTTTTTGAATTTCATCTAATGCCTTTTGATTTAAAATTGAATCTTCACGCACTTTTTTAAGAAAATGTGTATCTTGATACAATTCAAATCCCAAACTCTCTGCAAAATCTATATAATGCCAACACATAAATTCAAATGCTTTGTATTTCCCACCTATTAAAGAAATCATTCTATCGTTTTTTTCTAAAAGTGTTTCTATTACCTTATGCTTCATTTTTCTACTCCTTTAAATACAATTCCACGAGATACATAGGATTGTCCAAAAAAATAAATAAGAAGAGATGGAATAATCAATAAAACAGATGCAGCCATTGTAATTGGAATACTGCTTGTTCCCTCATATGTGCTTTTAAGATAATTTAATGCAACTGCAACAGTTCTTTGCTCTTCCTTTATTATATAAATAAGTGGCCCAAAAAAATCATTCCAGACTGCCATAAAATTGTAAATCACAATCACCATTAACGCAGGTTTTGACATAGGTAGTACAATATTAAATAAAATTTTAATATCACTACAACCATCCATTTTTGCAGCATCTATTAATTCAGAAGGAATTGTCAAAAAAAACTGTCTTAATAAAAAAATATAAAATGCACTTCCTGTAAATGCTGGCACCCAAAGTGGTAAAGTAGTTCCATACCAACCCATATAATTAAATAAAATAAATTGAGGAAAAAACGTGACTACTCCTGGAAGCATCATTGTCGCTAATAATAAAACAAAAATTTTATTTTTATATCTATGTTTACAAAAAGAAAATCCATATGCAACCAAAGAACATGAAATTACATTGCCCAAAATATTTAATATACATATTTTTATAGAATTAAAAATATATAATCCAAAATTATAATCTGTAAATAATCTTTTATAATTTTCAACCTTAAATACTTCAGGTATCCACCGAATTGGAATTTCATATACTGTTAAAGGTTCTTTTAATGATGTTGATATCATCCATACAAATGGCAATAACATAAGTATTGCTCCTATAGATATAATTATATATGTGAAAATTTGAAGACATTTACGTTTCATTGTCATTCCCATCATAAAATATCTCCTCCTTCTCTTGATTCATAATAAACCTTTGATTTTGAAATTTTTAAAATTATTATTGTTAAAATAAAAATAACTATAAATAAAACCCAAGCAAGTGCACAAGCTTTGCCCATTTGTTTCCATACAAAAGCATGTTTATATACATAGAATGCATAAAATAAAGATTCGTTATTTGGCCCACCATTAGTCATTACATATGCTTGAGTAAATGTTTGCAATCCCCCAATTACTCCCGTAAGTGTTGTAAATAAAATTACTGGACTCATAGATGGAATGGTTATTTTTATTAGTCTTGTCCACCAACTTGCACCATCTAATTTGGCGCTTTCATAAAGATATTTCGGAATCCCTTGTAGTCCAGACAAATACATAATAATACTTCCGCCTATGCCCCATACACTCATAACAATCATTGCAGGCATAATCCACTTCTCGTCACTTAACCACCTTGGTCCTTCTATTCCAAACTTTAATAATAAATTGTTTAATAAGCCAAATTCACTATTAAAAATCCAAGACCATAATAAAGAAACGACTACTCCCGAAACTACAGCAGGTAAATAATAAATTGTTCTATATAAATTAATACATTTTATTTCGCTATTTAATAATAGAGCAATCAAAATAGATAAACACACATGAATAGGTACACTTACTAAAGTGTAAACTAATGTTACTCTTAGTGATTTATAAAAAAGTGGATCGTTAAATACACTTTGATAATTTGCAAATCCTACATAATTAGGTGGTGTTAAAATATTCCATTCTGTGAAGCTGATTACTAATGAACTAACCATTGGAATTAATGTAAATGCCAAAAATCCCAAAAGCCATGGTGCAATAAAAACAAAAAACTTATTTTTCTTTAAAAATACTTTTATTTTTAACATTTATGCTAAACCTTCCTTTTTATTTTCTATGTACAGGAAAAGGGGCATTCGCCCCTTCTATTTTGCCTTTTATTATTATAAAACTTTTTAAATTTATTTATTTAATAAAAGCTTTTCAAATTCTTTTTGCAATAACTCTGCTGCATCTTCACCAGAAATAGTATTATTTAAAAGTTGATCCATTGCTGGCGTAAACCCTTTAGTTAAATATTTATCCCAATTAGGTAGCATTGCATCATTATGAATAGATTTTTCCAAACTTTCAACTCTTAATATATGATTAACTGGAGCTCCCTCAATATTTATAATTGAATCCGATGTAGCAATTTCTTTATTAATAACTGTAATTAATCCAGAACCAGCCAATAAAGCCTGTGCTTCATCTGTTTGCATAAATTTTGCAAATTCCCATGCAAGTTCAGGGTTTTTTGTTGTTTTAGCAATTGCATATCCTGCATAAAGTGCTGGAATTTTTTTTGCCTGACCATCTTTAGCTGGCACTTCAGCAAAACCCCATTCAAATGCATCAATATCTTTACGGTATACAACACTCCACACACCATCAATTATCATTGCAATTTTACCTGTATCAAATCCACCACCTAATACTTCTTTGTCTTCTGCTGTAGGTGCTGCTTTGTGTACATAAATTAAATCTTGCATCAATTGTAGCGCTTCTGCTGTTTCTTTAGAATTTACATTTACCTCTTTTGGAAAATTAGGATCATCAAATAATGTTCCGCCATTTGCATAAATAAATGCTTCTGCACTATGATATCCACTTCCTACACTTATTCCATATTGCTTTGGTTTGCCATCTTCTCCGAAGATAGTAAGTGCTTTTGCTGCATTAATTAAATCTTCATATGTCCAATCCACTTGTGGAGTTTCAATATTCGCTGCATCAAATAAAGATTTATTGTAATGAATTAAAAGTGTATCTGCACCATTTACTGTCGCAATATGTTTTCCTTCATATTTAAATGCATCATATAATCCAACATTAAATTTATTAGCATCTAATAATTCTGGAGTCGCTTCAAACTTTTCTGTTAAATCCATCAAAAGTCCTTGACTTGCCCAATTAACAAAATATTTTGGATGTCCATAAATTACGTCTGGCGCCATTTTACCCAAAAACATAGAATCAATTTTTGTTGTATATTCTTCTGGAATATATTCTAAATTAACTTTTGTTCCTGGATTTTTTGATTCAAAAAGTGCAATTATTTCTTCATTAACTTTTCTTTCTTCTAAAGAACCCCATGTAGAAAAAGTTATTTCTCCTTCTAATTTATTTTCTACTACTTGAGTAGTTTCGTTTGAAGTTTCATCTTTTACTTCTTCCTTTGTTTCTTTGCCACAACCTACAAATAAACTTAATGTCATTGCTATAATTAATAAAATTGATCCCATTTTCTTCATTTTGTATTCCCCCATTTTGCTATTTTCTATTCTTATAGAGTTTCAAATTTAAAAATGTTTCCTCGTTTAGACGCGTCTTCTAAACATCTTCATCATTATAACTAAGTTAATATCCTTAAACAATTCAAAAATTTTTAGATATTTTAAGCTCTTATAAGAATTTTCTATGTCCGTATATTGGTAAAAATACTAATTAAAATCAAAAAGGGATTTTGCTTTGCAAAAATTGACTGGTCATTCTGAGTATACAAAGTATGCGTAAGAATCTGTATTACACTTTCGAAAATTGCAAATTTCTTCGTTTCTTTAAAAATTCCTAGCTGGTTGCGTATCATTTATACGCGCCCAACTAGGAATTTTTAAGAGCCTCAACTTTTATCAATTTTCGAAAGTCTAACAAGGAGGTTTTAATAAACAAAAATTATCTTGGATTGTGTCATTCTGAGAGTGCAAGGCACTCGTAGGAATCTCAAGGGTTGTCATTCTGAGCATACAAAGTATGTGTAAGAATCTGATTTTAAAGTTATTCTATTCATTATCCTAGCTTTTCTATAAATTTCAAAAAATATTTCAAATAATAAACGAACCTGAAAATGTTCATTTATTATTTTCAAAAGATTATTTTTCTCTGTCAAGATTTGCAAAGCAAATTTTGACTGGATTTAGTACCTTCCCTAATTCCTTGCATTATTTTGTGCATACATTGTGTGCCAAATAATTTACATATACATTGTTTAATGATACAATGTATATATAATATGAAAGGAGTTGATTATATGTCTACAAAATCAATAAATTTTAGGGTTGATGAAAAATTGAAATCAAATGCAGAAGTCTTATTAAAAGAAATGGGTTTAACAATGAGTTCAGCGTTAAATTTGTTTTTACAACAAGTAGTTAATAAACGAGCATTACCTTTTATTGTTGAAGCGCCAGATCCGTTTTATAATGATGCTAATCAGGAGCTATTAATGAATAGACTAGATAAGTATAAAAATGATGTTAAAATAGACAGAGAACTTATTGAGGTTGAATAATGAAAAAGATATGGTTGGATGGTGTATG
>Ga0193953_1001057_pt1 | contig 13379 bp, 14 predicted proteins | sample BB_4_MG_FD_140325 | JGI IMG/M metagenome (GOLD analysis project Ga0193953, IMG submission 140325) | Microbial mat bacterial communities from the Broadkill River, Lewes, Delaware, United States - BB_4_MG | ecosystem: Environmental > Aquatic > Freshwater > River > Microbial mats | place: USA... | reverse complement strand
GATAATATCAATATCTTCATCAAGAAAAGTCTGAATGGCTATACCGCTTGCAATTTCTCCTTTTCCATGTCCACCCATACCATCTGCTACTACAAAAAAAGTTTTTGTTGTTAGGCTTATATCAATACTTCTTTCAATATCAAATGATTCCAAATTGATTGGTCTCTCTCCAATTAATAAAGAATCCTCATTAATTTTTCTAGATAAACCTATATTTGTTAAGTACTTGATATTTAAAAAGGTATTCATGTCAATAACATTATCCTAAAATGTTGTAATTAATTTGTTATAAATTATATTTATTATATTGTATTTATTATTAAAATTCTTTGATATTTTTGAAATTGAACCAAATAGCCATATCAGTAGCGACTTAATAAGCATGTGTCCAATAGTTAAAATCTAATTTTTACCTGTCAAAACTTGATCTAAAATATATGCACTTAATACTTTGACTTAATAAAGGACATAAAAACATTTAACAATACATGAATAAGATAATATAAAAAGTGTATAATTTTAAAAAAGGAGGGGATATTATGTCTAAAGATGTAGTTCCATATTTTAACCTTTTTGCAGGTTATTTCTTTTTATATTTAATGGAAGCATTTCAGACCATGTTATTCCTAACACTAGTAATAGGTTTTATTTATCTAGTTATGAAAAATGACAAATATGAATATTTAGTTAGGAGTATAAAAAGGTTTTTTTAGCTTATATACAACAATGCTATTTATCTTTCCTCAAAATTTTTTATATCTTTGTATAAATAATTTAGTTTTTTAATTATGAGAGATGTAAAACTAGTTCCATCTCTCACAGCTAATGTCAAATTCAATAAATGTATCTTCCCAATCAGTGTGCGGTCCTAGATCTATGGTTAGAGCCTCATCAGCACGACTAGATTTTTACTCTCTTAGAATTTGAAAGCCACACCAACATTAATAAGGTTTAAGTCTGTTTCAATTGTTAATAGTGATCCTATTTCATATTCAAGTGCAAACTTTCTATAAGATGCATCTACATCAAGCCAACTTGTCACTTGATACGTTAAACCTACTCCATAAGAAAAACCTGTCGCATATTCAGAATAGTCTTTACCGCTTATTGTTGTAGTACCAACATCTTGAAGTCCATAACCTATAGTAGCATATGGCACAAAATCTTTAATGTTATACCCTAGTTTATAATGAATGCTATACATATCACCATAAGCTTGATCACCTTTTATTGCATTATACTCTATACCTAGATCGTTTTTAAAGTCTTCTCCAAACTTGATACCATATCCAAAAGAAAAACCACTCTCTTTGTTACTACTTGAAGAATACTCTGTTTCTGCTCCAGAATAAGATAAACTAATATATGAATCAGCCTGTAAAGCTGTAGATGTAATTGCTAAAGCCGCAATAGTACTTATAATTGTTTTTTTCATTTTAATCCTTTGATTGTTATAAATTTATATGTATTAGAAAAAGTCTATCTCTTAACTTTCTCTGGGTGTTCTTTTGCATAAGCATCTGTAGCTTTTTTACGTTCTAAGAACTCTTTTTTATCTGACTCAAACTCTGGTTTAAACTCTTCTATAACTCTTTTAACTTCTGAATATGCAAGCACATCATCTACAGAAAATGATATATATTTATTTTTTGGCTCTTTGCTTAAATCTGCAAAATATAAAATTGGAGCATGATGATAAACAACTATTCCCTCTCTCGTAGTTAATCTACCTAGAGTAATAGCCTCACAACCTGTATAAATCTTAAAAGGTGAAAGGTGATGAATACGAAACGAACCTTTACCACGCATACAGGCTTCTACTTTATCTTCAACAGTAACAGCATTTTTATTTCTAAATACTTTTTCAATCTCACCTTCACCTTTCCCACCTCGTATACTGAAATAAGAATATCCCAAATCTTTAGCTGTTGATGCCGCAAGTGCCAATGAGTATAAATAGTTATTTCTAAAAAGTCCTCTATACTGAGTTTTAAACCAACTAAAAGAAGTATTATCTACATCTACATGTATCTTCAAAACAGTACTGTCATCATAAAATGGCTGAACAAGAGTTTTATCAAAAGTCTTTGTTGTACATCCACTCATAACAATAGCAGAAGCTACTAAAAGCCCCATTGTAACTAATTTTAACATTTAGTTTCCTTTTATATTTAATATATTTTTGCAATATTACTTAACTATAGGGACAAAGTCAAGATAAATAAGAGGACTTAATCTAGATAGGTTTAGTAATTACTCTATATTGTCTTTATTCCTATATAAGTAAATATTATGCTTTAGTGTTTTGTAATGTTATTACTAAAGTATTTTACATAAAATAGAATTATCCTATAGGATATAGAGTTAATTTTCATTAATTTATAAAGTTAGAGTTACAAAAATTCACTCTATAGGATAAATTATTGAGATCACCATTTGGTAATGTAGAAGAATATGAGATTGATAGCTTCTATAAAAATATTTCTCAAAATGTTAAAAAGCATAGATTAGAAAAGGGAATGTCTCAAATGGAACTCTCCCTTGAGATTGGTATTAAATCAATGGCATTTTTTTCAAATGCTGAAAATAATAAATATGGTAAACATTTTAATATCGAACATATATATAAAATAGCTAAAGCTTTGGATATGGAGTTTTGTGATTTTATAAAAAGTTCTAAATAAGATGCTGCTTAGATTTTAAGGACACTATACAAATTAGAAGCTAAATTATCTGGGCAATATACCGAATTTGATAAGAAGACCATAAATAACTTCACCAATTTCAGTGAAGATTATGATGACAGCAAAGGTGCTTCATTATGTATCAGTACTTTTTTGAGCATTTTGCTTTATTACTTGAACAAGCCCTATTGCAACTATGCTACAAACAAATAAAAATAAACCTACTACTATTTCATAATTATCCATTTTCTTTACCTTTCGTATAAGTCATATTTACAAAGAGATAATGGCATCATGTTAAATATTTGAAATTCTCTAAGTAAAAATACTATCTTTTGATTTTATATTATATCAAATACTACAGACAAGTTCTATATATAATTTTTGAAAGATAACTAAAACTAAAGATGCTATAAAAGATATGATCAGCAACGCATTCTAAAAACATGAGAGGACATTTTGGTAATGATTTGGCAGGTTTTGAAGATGTAGCGGGTGAGATAGACAATGCTAATATAGAAGCTCAAAAAGGTACAGAAGCAGAGATGCAACAGCAGATAGCTAATGTTATTGAGAAAAGTAGCCCAACAGTAGATGCAAAGACTATAGCTACACAATCAGCCGCTATAGCTAAAAAAATGATGTCAGGTCAAGATGTTGGAGAAATTGCATCTGATGCTATACAAAACGCAGGTGACTTGGCAGGAGCAATGGTACTAGGAAAAACAGCATCTGATTTGAAAACTGTGGGAACTTTCGACAGTGCAGAAGATTATGCATCTGCACAAAGCAGAGATGCTCTTGATAAAAGTATAAAAACAAAATCAAGAAATGATTATGCTGATAATTTTGAAGCAAGGCAGAAACAGATAGCAGAAGAAAAAAGACAACATCATGAAAATGGCACATTGGAGCAATACATAAAAGAGGGACAACAATACGGCTTTTTGGATGCAGATGGTAATGCTGTAAAAGATGGAGATGCTTGGGTGGCAGGTAGATCTAGATTTACTGCAACAGGAATGGAGAAAGATGAGCAAGGTTTTATAGCAGGAACCAGAATGAATACAGTTACTAACTCTATGACAGGAGACAGTAAAACAAATCTTGATGGTAAAAGAGTCACATCTTCTGGAAAACTATATGATGCACCACAAGATCATGTTTTCTACAACAATAGAGCCGATAAAGAAGCGTTTAATAAAGTCCAAGAAGCAACCAACTTAAAAAATGATCTAAACAGGCTAGTTTCTTCAGGAGGAACACTTGAGCAAATACAAGGAGCATATGAAGCAGTAGGCTTGTCTCCAGAGATAGCAGAAACAGCAGCGTTATATACAGCCGCTTCAGGTGTTGCACTAGGTGTAGCAGAAGCTGCTACATTTGCAAAGAGTGCCTTAAAAGACGGTGTAGTTGTTCAAAAAACAGATAAAAATGGAAATAAAATATTCAGAGACAAAAACGGCATAGAGATAAAACAAAATAAGGATGGAGAGTTCTTTGCAGAAAAAACAGCAAAAGATGGCACAGTAACCAAAGAGACTTGGAATGGCAATTCAGATGATTTGAAAGCTGAGAAACGATTTAAAGGTGGTGTGGTAAGTGAAGGTGTTAGAAAAGTTGGAGAATACTCTACAGACAAGCTAGGAGAAGTGAAAGACAGTTTAATTGAAAAGTTCTCTCCAACTTCTTCTTCCACCAAACAAAAACCCATATATCCCACCTATGATCCCACCAATAAGCACCAAGACCCCGAAACCAATCAACCCAGCGAGGGCAAAAAACAAAAGAGTGCTCATAAAACACCTCCTAATTCAAATGATACAGATAGTGTATCAAAAAATACGGAGAGAGGCAATAGTGGTAAAGGTAACAGTGATCTACTAGAGCAAATAATGCAAAAAAACGCTATGACAGAGAATAATATGAAAGGTGGAAGTGATTAGAGCTTTTGTGTATTCCTCAAAGATGTAAAATTGTTAGTGTAGCAGGAGTTGGAATAGCTGATAAAATTTCAAGGACTATGGGAAATAAAGATGGGATTGTTAAGCCTGTGTATGAAAAAGCAAAAGGTAAATTTGATGATTTATTTGGAGGAGAAGAATCTTCTTCTGAGTCCAAGAATAGTTCCATGGATAGCTCCAGCAATGGCGATAGCAGCCAATCCACCGACAGCTCCAAGAGCCAACAAAATGATAGTGTTCAACATGATACACCTCCTAATTCAAATGATACAGATAGTGTATCAAAAAATACGGAGAGAGGCAATTTCATGCCCCAATTACTAAACATTATTTAAGATAAACGTATTAAAACTTATTTTCACTTGACCATGTCCAGATCATTTGATAAAATCCATCCACGTACAAGATGAGGAACTAGTAATGGTCAAGTATAATAAAAAAATAGAAAGAAAGTTTTCACCTATAGCACTTGAGAACAATATTGATGTAGTATTGACCTCTCATCTATTTGTTCCAAGAGATAAAAATAGTAAAAAAATAAGAGCTTATATTTTTAAAAGCAGGTATCAATATGAAGCATTAATTTTAAGTGCAGTAGAGGATGGTATATTAAACTATGCTCATAAAGGAAGAGTTGTTTATATGTTTGAAGCTCTAAATGTAAACTATGGTATATTACTCGATTGCATAAAGACAGATATTGGATATGAAATCACTGTAATTACAGTGGATAAAATTAAAGAACATAATTACTCTACAAGTGATCTATTTTATAGAGAAAAAAATAAAATTTATTCTCAATTTGTTTTACCACTTTGCTTTAGTAGACAAATAAGTGGTTCAAGAATAGATAAAATAGGAGATGTACAATTTTTTAAAACTTATGGATTTGAAAATATATGTAAAAAACATAAGCACATATACAGTTCCATATCATTTGAGAAAATTTCAGCATCAATATTCTCAAGATTAAAAAGCTCTCTAATATTATCTCAAAGGATATATTGTTTACAGTTTGATAAAAATGGTTTAGAAAACATCTATATAGAGATTAGTATTGAGCCTTTTATATTTGAATCAGAAAGTTCAGTTGCTGTAATCTTTACAAGATCATTTATAGATTATGATAAATTTAAGAGAGACTGTACGGAGTTAATATCTATGGGAAGTATTGACTATAAATTCTCAAAGACCAAACCTGAACAATACAATCTTAAACAAAATGGCTTAAGAATTATAAAAAAGGCTTCTTAATATGCAAAAATACGAGATAGTTATTTATTCTCTTACAGCTAAAGAGTATATAGCCAGAATACCTATAGATGACAAGTCATACGATACAGTTGTTGAGTTAGCACATGCTCTTTGTTTTGAAGATGTGTTTATGGATAGAAGAATATATAAAATTAGAAAGATGAAAGCTGGAGAACAGTTAAAACTTTTTTAGAATGAAATGATGAAGATTATGTATTTTAATATATCAAATTTTTTGTTTTTTCAATAGAGTGTAATCCAATAGCAGAGTTAAAATAAAGCTTCAGTAGCTTTGTGCCTAATATTAGGTATTAAGTGAGCATATCTCATAGTCATCTCGATATTTTTATGTCCAAGTTGCTCTTTGATTTGGAGTATATCTAATCCAGCTTCAGCAAGCCAACTAGCATGGGTATGTCTTAGAGAATGAGCTGTTATTTTATATTTTGTATTCTCTTCTTTATTGCCAGGGTGTACGGCTTCAATAGCTGTCATAAAATGATTAGGCATTCTCAAGATAATTCCACCAGCACTATTTGTAATAACATTTCCATTTACTTTATTTTCATATAGATACTCAAGAGTTTCTCTAAGTATTTTATGCATAGCGATATATCGATCATTCCCATTTTTTGTCTTTTTAAAATAAATTGTATTGTTGTTGAAATTAACATCTGTCCATTTGAGAGGTGTTTCTTCTCCAGTTTTATTCTTTTGGGAAGAAGCGCCCGTTATTTCACTAAACCTAGCACCTGTAAATAATAGTAGGACTGTTAGATGGTAAGTAAGAGAATGAGTTGATTTTAATATTTCAAGAATTTCCTTGGCTTCTTGTTTTGTTAGGTAAGCCTGACGTTTGTTGTCTATATCAGGCATTTTTACTTTACCATTAGCAAGTGGATTAGTGAAATTTTTTATAATCTCATGTTTTATTGCATAATTAATAATTGTTCTAGCTAATGTTAGTTGATGTTTAACTGTTTGGGCTTCCAAGCCTTTTGCAAATAAGGCTTGTTTAAAGTCCTCAAAATCCAAAGATTTTAAACTCTTTACATTTTTATTTCCAAAAATTGGTTTTATATGCTTTTTGTAGTTTTGTTCATCAATACTCCATGACTTTTTATTTGCTTTTGCATATTTTAAAAATTCTTCCCATAGATCATCAAACTTTATTTTTGTAACACGTCCACTTTTAATGATCGGTTCTTGATCATGTTGCAGTTTGTATTTTACTTCTATAAGTTTTGCATAGGCATCTCTAACACTAAATTCAGAAGTTAAAGTTTTCTTTCCGACTTGAACCTTGACTGGTTTTCCAGATTCATTACGATAGTTAATGTAATATGATATATCACCATTTTTGAGTTGGTTTATCCAAACACCTTCGTATTTTCCACCAGCAGGTTTTAAAGCCATTTAATACTACCTTATAGATATATTGAAGTTTTTAGTTTTCTTCAGCATATGTTATACATATACTGAAATTTGTTGATTTTTTCAGTATATGTATAACATATGCTGAATTATATGCCTTTTTTCAGCATTTCAAATAATTTTATATTGATAAAGAATTTTGTTTTACCTAATTTAACACTATGTAAAATTCCAACTTTTTCAAGTGCTTTTAAATGTTTTGAAGCTGTATCTCTATGAATATTAAGCTTATCAACCAAAAATTCTATTTTTGTATAGGGATAGGAAAATATGATTTCTAAAAGATCTTTACTATAGATTTTTGGAAGTTCTAGTTCAATCTTTGTTTTTGTTTTATCCATAAGGGACTGCATACTTTCGATAAGTTCTATTGTTTCAAGTGATGTTTGTTCAACTGAGTCAAGCATATACATAATAAAACTATGCCAATCATTATTAAGTTGTACCTCTTGCAAAAGTTTATAATAGTCATTTTTATGTTTAATTATATATCTACTTAAATATAAAATTGGCAGATTTAAAAGCTCTTTAAGTACAAGGTATAAGATATTTATAATTCTCCCCGTTCTTCCATTACCATCGTAAAATGGATGAATAGATTCAAACTGAAAATGTATAAGTGCCATTTTTATTAAAGGATCTATATCTTCTAGTTCATCATTATTTATATAGTTTTCTAAATTAGTCAGAAACTCTATAATATCATTATGGTTTTGAGGTGGAATGTGTTTGATTTCGCCAGTTAATGGATTCTTTAAAACAGTACCGCTTTGTTTTCGAACACCAGCATTGTTTTGCTCTAGTTCTTGTTGAATTTCTAGGATATGCTTTGTAAGAAGCAACTTGTTTTTGGTAACAAAATCATACCCTTTTAGTAGTGCTTGGCGATAGTTTTGTACCTCTTTTGCGGATTGAGATATTCCTGTTTCATCTACAGAAGATTTATAAATTTCATCGTGTGTTGTAATGATATTTTCTATCTCACTACTATCCTTGGCTTCTTGCAACACTAAAGAGTTAATTAATATAGATTGATTTGGAATAATTTTGGCAACACCATTAAGAGTAGCAAGAGCTTTATTTGCACTGATGACTTTTTTGAGAATATCTTTTGATTCTAAATCAATTTTTAAAGGTAGTTTTTGAGGAATGTATTCTTTTGCTTCTGACATGTATAATTTCACTCTTAGATTAATATAGAAAGTAGTATAACAAAAGATTTATAGTTATGTATAGAAATATAAAATTTTTACTACAGTTTTTACTACAAAAATTGAAAAACAATAAAAAAAGATGTTATGATATGAAAAGTATGTTCTTGTTTTAGAGCCCTAACTATAGTGCTTTTGAAAGAAAATGAAATAATTTAAGAAAAGATGAAAAGTATATAAAAATAGACTTAGGATCTGGTGTCGCAAGGTGTGGAAGTTCGAGTCCTCTCATCCGCACCATCCTTTTTATAAAACCCTCAAAATAACCTAAACAACGAACTTTCAGAGAATTTAAGAAAACTGAAAAATATTTTTTCTAACCTATTTCTAACCTTGAATTGTAAAACTTTGCAATATAACTTTTGCGAAACTATTTATATTGATTTTCAAACCATTATTCAACCTCTTTGACATTATAAAGAATTTTTTGATAAAGATATAGATAAAATGGCTTATCAATTATATGAATTATCAGAAGATGAAATTAAAATCATTGAAGGAATTTGAATGACAAATAATGATGTTCCAAAAATAAATATAAAAGATGATGATTTAAAGTTTGGAACTTATTCATCAAAATTAGCACATAATATTTTAAACTATAAAGATAAAGAAACACTTATTTTGTCAATAGAGGGAAAATGGGGAAGTGGAAAAACAAGTTTAATTAATTTTATAAAGTCCAATATTCAGAAAATAGATATAGATAGGAAAATTAAGATATTACATTTTAATCCTTGGCTAATCACAGATTTAGAACAGGTAATTAACTTATTTTTCAAAGAGTTAATGAAAATAATTCTTTCAATCACTACAACAGCAAAAAAAGATGAGTTTATCAAAGATATAAAAGATTTTATTTCTTATATCTCTCCTGATGATATCAAAGTAGGTTTAAATGATGGTACAAAAGTAAAGTACAATATTAGTAAGAGATTAAAAAATGAAAAAACATTAGAAGAAGTTAAAGAAAAAATAAATAAATATTTAGAAAAGTTAGATACTAAAATTATTATTATAATAGATGATATTGATAGACTTACAGATAAAGAAACAGAGTTTATTTTTAGACTTACGAAAGGAATAGCAGACTTTAATAATTTAATATATATTTTACTTTATGATAAAGATGTTGTTTCAAAATCATTACAAAAGTTTAAATCTGAAAATGGCGAAAGTTATCTTGAAAAAATAGTACAATACCCTATAACAGTGCCTGCTCCAAACAGAATAACGATAAAAAATTTATTATTTAAAGAACTAAATAAAATTTTATATAACCTTGATAAAGAGCATACAAAATATATATTCAATAAAACATTATGGTATCAGCTTACTAAGGTAATAAATAAATATATAAAGACTATTAGAGATATTAATCAAATTATAAATATTATTTCTTTTGAATACAAATATATTGCTGAAGAAGTAAATTTTACAGATTTTTTTATAATTTCTTTAATAAGGTTAAAAAATTATAAATTGTATGAGTTGATAAAAAATGAGCCAAATAAGTTCTTTATATATACAAATGAAAGTATTGAGAATGAAAAAGCTAAGAAGAATATTTATGAATATTTTAAGAATAATTTACAAGAATTTAATGACTATAAAGATTTATTAAAAATAATCTTTCCTTTTATATCAAATCAATATTCTGGTGCTCAAATTGATGGACATAAAACAAAATCTATTAGTGATATAAATTATTTTGAAAATTATTTTTCATTTTCAACAGCAGATGATAAAATATCAATGAAAGAGTATAACCAAATAAAACAAGTTTTTTTAAGTAGTGATTATAAAAAATTTGAAAAAATAATTTTAGAAGTTGATAAGAATAAAAAAAGTGAATACTTTTTAGAAATGTTTAATCAACTGGAAGAAGAACTATCAGATACTGATATAGAAAATGTATTTTTAAATTCATTAAATGTTATGAAAAAAATCAATAGCAAACAAAATGATTTTTTTCAGTTAAATATATCTGCTATGTATGAAAATCTAGGGTTTGATTTAGTTAAAAAACATACTAATATAGATGAGTTTTTATTAAAAATATATCAAACTAACAAAACAATATTGTTAAATACAAAAATGAACTTATTTATCTACCTAAAAGATGATTTGAACAAAATAATAAATGAAACTACATTTAATAAACTTAAAGATATTTTAAAAGATGAATTAGAAAATATAAAGTTTGAAAATATGTTTAATTATAGAGAAATACCAACTTTGGTATATAGATATGATTTAGTTAATGCTTCACTTGAAAATTTACAAAATGAAGTTGCCAATAATATGTTTGAAAATAATATCAATTTTTTTAAGGTATTAGACTTATTTAAAAGTACTACTATTACAAATGGTGTACATAAAAGTCATAGTATTTATATAGATGGATTGAAACAATTGGTAAGTATTGAAAAAGTTGAAGATTATATAAGAAACATAAATAAGTCTAGCATAAAACAAAAAGAAAAAAAGTTACTAAATTATTGGGATTTTAAAAGTTCATTCGTTTATTAAATATCATAATATTTGATACATTATTATTCGAACTATTAAGAGCAAAAGAAAATGATTTGATTAAAATCACTTGTATTAAATAATCTTCTAAACTCCCTAATTTTTGTTAGCACACCACAACTACAACCAAACCAATAATCTTTTTAAATTTACCAATCATTAGTTTCAGTTTTTTGTCATTTCACTTTAATTAAATTATTTTCTGATACTAAAATAAAATACTACACCCAGATGTTGGAGGTTCAACAGAACTTTTTAAAATGTTAAATTCAGTATATAACCATATTTTAGAAAATGCTATCAACTTTTCAAAAGATAGTGAGTTTGATATTGAGTTAGAAAAAGTAATATCTAAAATACTTCATTATGAAAATATCATTATTGAAGTAGTAGGAAGCTGGATCTGGTTAAGTGGAGATACTAAAACTATAAAAGACACTCTAAAAGAGTTAGGTTTTAAATGGGCAAATAAAAAGAAGATGTGGTATTACGGAGAAATGAAAGGTAGAAACCCAAAACAAAAGTCTATGGAAGATATAAAAGCCAAATACGGTTTTCAAACTGTAAAGACCAAAACAGCAGATAAAATATCTCACTAATTATATAGGGTAAAATACCCTATATTGATCAAATATTTTAAAAAAGAATATAAAACTATGAAAAATTTAATTTTAATGATTTTACTATAAATAACTACCTTATATGCTCAATCGTTTAATAAACATAATATATTTGTCAAACGATCAGTTAAAATAAGCACCTAAAAATATAATAGGTTCAAATATCATATCACTGCTATTTTTCTATATCTTTAATAATAAAAAAATAACGGTATCTAGGATAAAACATTTTTATCTATGTTTATAGTTAAATCAGGTGTTGAATTTGAGGTAAAATCACATTTACCATAAATCAAAAAATAATTTTAAAGCAAATAAAAACTGGCATTAAAGAAGAAAAGGACAAAAACTATAATCCGTCTAATAATCTTCAGTATCACAGAAGTAGCAAACACTTTTCAGTTTCAAATATTGCAGAAAATTTTATAAAAATAAAATATACTTCAAAACTAAACGGTAGTCATAGGTTTCATAAACCACCGATAGAACATGTCAGAAACGGACATTATAGGCATTATAAAAATGGTAAGGTTGTTTGGATAGTTTCTTATGTAATCAATGGAAGAAGAGCATAGATATATAATTTAAGTATTAAATAACTATGTAAGTTTTATTACCATAAACTTTAATTATCAAAGATTATGGTATAATTCTTTCATAAGGCAGACTAAGAGGTGGAAAGCGACCTCCCATACGCTTACGGTTGAGGAAACTCAGCACTGAGTGATAGATGCCCGTAGCAGTTCGGCTGTCGGGATAAGAGATTTCGGATTGGTCTCCGAACTTAGTTTGCTATATAATCTTCAATTATTTTTTCATATTCACTTTTTAGTATTTTAAAATCTCTTTGTTTATAGTGTTGTTTTAATGTTTTTTCATTAAGAGAATATATTGTATTGCATGAGCTGTGGTGTTTCTCTTTTTTTAAAGAATAAAGAATAAATTTATTATCAATTAACGCTATAAAGTTTATAGTGTCTGAACATTTTTTATATGGCACAGAACATATAGTATTGTTCATTAGTAGCTGAAACTGTTCATACTCTGTAAATATAGATACATCAGAATGTTTTTCTTTGATTTTATTTTGCACTCTTTTACTCATATAGATATTTGTTTTTATATAAAAGTTTCTATGAAAGTGTAGAATGATATTTAGAATAACACCTAAGTTTATACGATTTTTACTACCCACTATATCCCAATTTATTTATATTTATGTAATTATAGGGAAATAGCTTAAAAAATACTATCCACAAAATCTCTACCGCTGTCTTTACTTAATTTAGCATACCTTTCAGTCATTTTTATATCACTATGGTTAGAATGTAAAATATTGAAAAAGTTTATAATAGTTTAATTTAAAGTAAGGTTGTAAAAAGCCTATAATTTGGGATTTAATAGTATATTTTTCCTTGTTTAAGGAAGTTGAAAATTTCTAACAAATCGAGTCCTCTCATCTGCACTATCCCTTTATAAAGCCCTAAAACAAGTAATTTCAAGAGATTTAAAAATCAGATTGTGCCAAAACGGTACCATATTAAACTAGTTTATTGGATAAATTAACTTATTATACAACTAGCAATGTTTTATTAAGTAATTTAGTTAAAATATTAGAATTATTTTAATAGGATTAAATATTGGCAAAAAATGACTGGATAGAGATCATAGATATTTTTT
>Ga0193953_1001056_pt1 | contig 13386 bp, 12 predicted proteins | sample BB_4_MG_FD_140325 | JGI IMG/M metagenome (GOLD analysis project Ga0193953, IMG submission 140325) | Microbial mat bacterial communities from the Broadkill River, Lewes, Delaware, United States - BB_4_MG | ecosystem: Environmental > Aquatic > Freshwater > River > Microbial mats | place: USA... | reverse complement strand
TAACATCCTCTTTATTCGGTAAACCTAAGTGCTCTTTTGGAGTTACGTAGCATAACATTGCACAACCGAACCAGCCAATCATTGCTGCTCCAATACCTGAAGTAATGTGATCGTAACCTGGTGCGATATCCGTTGTAAGCGGTCCTAATGTGTAGAAAGGTGCTTCTGAACAAGCTTCTAATTGCTTATCCATGTTTGCTTTAATCATGTGCATTGGAACGTGACCTGGACCTTCGATGAATGTCTGAACGTCATGTTTCCAAGCGATTTTTGTTAACTCACCCAATGTTTCTAACTCAGCGAATTGCGCTTCATCATTCGCATCAGCGATACAACCAGGACGTAGACCATCTCCTAATGAGAAGGCAACATCGTACGCTTTCATAATCTCACAAATCTCTTCAAAGTGTGTGTACAAGAAGCTTTCAGTGTGATGTGCTAAACACCATTTCGCCATAATTGATCCTCCACGAGAAACAATTCCAGTAATACGCTTCGCTGTCATTGGAACATAACGTAAACGAACACCCGCGTGAATGGTAAAGTAATCTACCCCTTGCTCCGCTTGCTCGATTAAAGTATCTCTAAAAATCTCCCACGTTAAATCTTCTGCTACCCCATTTACTTTTTCAAGCGCTTGGTAAATTGGAACTGTACCAATTGGAACCGGAGAATTTCTTACAATCCACTCACGTGTTTCATGGATGTTTTTACCCGTAGATAAATCCATGATGTTATCAGCTCCCCAACGGCAAGCCCAAACTGCTTTCTCTACTTCTTCTTCAATACTTGAAGTCGTTGCCGAGTTCCCGATGTTGGCGTTAATTTTCACTAGGAAGTTTCTACCAATAATCATTGGCTCACTTTCTGGGTGATTGATATTTGATGGCAATACTGCACGTCCTCTTGCGATTTCCTCACGTACGAACTCTGCTGTAATTTTCTTTGGAATGCTTGCTCCGAAATCTTGACCTTCATGTTGAACTGACAAACGCGTCATTTCATCAATCTTTTGGTTTTCACGGATAGCAACATACTCCATTTCTGGTGTAATGATTCCTTGTTTTGCGTAGTACATTTGAGAAACGTTCTTCCCTGCTTTTGCACGCATTGGTTTGTTCAAATGCCCGTATCTTAAATGGTCTAAACTTTTATCGTTTAAACGTTCGTTGCAATATTCTGAAGAGAATGAATCCAATTGTTCCACATCACCACGATCTAAAATCCATTGCTCGCGGATTCTTTCTAAACCGTCGTGTATGTTGATTTCTTTGTTTGGATCTGTATACGGACCTGAAGTATCGTAAACGGTAACAGGTTCGTTTGGTGTTTTCTTACCAGTTAATGAATCTAGTGTGTCTTCCAACTCAATTTCACGCATTGCTACGTTGATTTGTGGGTGGATTTCACCTTTTACATAAATCTTTTTTGAGCTTGGGAAAGGATGTCTTGTGATCCCATCTTGACTCGGTGCAGTGTCTTTTTTCTTCATCTTCTTGTATTTATCTTTAATGTGAATTTCTTATTTATCCTCCTTGTGTTGCTTTGATGATCAGAACCTCATCCTTTGCGCTTAACTCCGTTGTTGCCCATGCTGATTTTGTGACAATGGATTCATTGATGGCCACAGCGATTCCTTGTGAAACAAGTTCTAATTGTTTCAGCAAATGAATGATGCTGGAATTTTCTGGAATTTTTATTTCTTCCTTGTTTACTGTAATTGTAATCATGCTCAAACCTCAAAATGAGTTTTTAAGTGAAAATTAATAACGTAAACTTATAGGTGTGATGAACCGGGGGAACCCCCATACACTGAATGACTATCTTTTCCCTACGCTGGTATTAACCAAATCAGGTTCTAAGGATATTTCTCAAACTATTTCTAGCTACTCCTAAAGTTTATGAGCGCAAGGTACGTTTTTTTTAGGATGATGTGGGGAGTTGGGGAGAAAGAATGTTGGGAGTTAGCCATTAGCGGATACTAAAAAATTTATTTGGCTCCTTTTCAAAGGTCGAAGGAATTAGGACTCTAACTCAACAGGATTAAAGCGTGAAGAAGTATTTACTAGAAATTCATGAATACAGACATTCTGGCTCCGAAGACATCGAAATTAGTTGATGGGGTAACCGTATGATCGATATCGAATTTTTCTGATAAAACGAATTATTTTACAAGCATTAATTCCAGGGACAACGATTTTTTAGTTGCTGGGTTTGTTTGTTTCGTACAAAATGTATTTCAGTTCGCTTGTACATAACTTTCTATACTGGCCTTATTCATTTCCATTATTGGTAAATACCTATTCTTAATTGACGTTTCTAATTTACCTATAACCTCAAATCCTATATTTAGATAGAATTTTTCAGCATTAGGGTCAGCATCTAAAATAACCTTCTCAAAATCAGTCACTAAAATCCTTTTGAAAAAATCAAGCATCAATTTTTTTCCAATTCCTTTACCTATATAAATTGGCGTAACGAATAGATTATCTAATTTCAAATCTGAATTATTTGATTTGAAAAAGGAATAATATCCAATGATCTTATTTTCATAAATCAACTTAAATATTTCTTTTTCAACAATATAAGGCTCAGTAATCGTTAAGTCATTTTTCCATGCTTCTATTTGCTGCTCACTATAATCCCAATATGACTTTGATAGTATTGTTAGTTCAGTCAATTCTTTGGCGTCTTCGTTTGTAGCTTTTTCAATTTTCATTTGCTATAAGTGAATGGGTTTTACAGTTGTTTATTTCTTAAAGATAAATGAATTTGATAGAATTGAGTGAGGTTTAAGTAGTTGATATCTTGTTATATGTAGACTATTATTCTTTCAATACTTTTTCCAAAGGATGAAAAAGTATTCAAAAAATCTCGCGCTGCGAATTTGTCGATGCTTTTCACTTTTGAAAATTGACCTTTGCGTGGATCTCTGCGAGCTAACTTAAGGTTACCCAACTTTCAACGCGCTGCACTTTCTCAAATTCAATGCGCAGTCCGTTGATGAGTTATCGTTTGTTTGATGTGTTTATTGACATTGATGTCAACACCTCTCTTTTACAAGGGTAATGCGTGAAGAAGTATTTACTAGAAATTCATGAATACAGACATTCTAGCTCCGAAGACATCGAAATTGGTTGATGGCGTAACGGTATGATCGATATCGAATTTTTCTGATAACACGAATTGTTTTACGAGCATTAACTCCAAGGACAACGATTTTTTGTTTTTCAAAGCGAACGATATTCCCTGACCAATATTTAGTTCTAGGCCACTTAGTGTTACATCTGCATCATAGTCTGTATTCGAAGCGTAATATGTACTTGTACTAACTGCGTCTGTATATTGTACGTAGTAGTAATCTGCTGTGTAATGACTGTATTTTAATTCAATAGGGAAATAGAAAGCAGCGTTTTTAGCTGGGTTGTACATGTATTGATACCTAGCACCACCATTGAAATATGTTGTTCCAGAACCAATTAATGCATATTCTGCGGTTAAACCAACATGGCTGTTTTTATTGAGGTATTTACTCACGCCAACTTTAATACAAATAGGCAATTCGAATCCTGCTGTTGATCCTCCCACCAAACTATCGTCAAATTGAATTCCAGTTGGAATATTCAGAAAACCAACATTGAGTCCTACGCTAAACTCAAATCCAGCTTCTTTTCTTGGCTTGATAACTTTTGGCTTCTTTACCTTAGATGTGAATTCTTTATCGTATTCGAAGTATTTGTATTCATCACTTTGAAGCGAATACATTTTTCCATCACGTGCTTTAAACGTTAGCACCCCTGTACTTTCGTCGTATTTTATAATTTCTCCCTTAATTAATGAGGTAAATTCTCGTGTACGCCCTCTTCCATCAATATGACTGCGATAAACGGCAACAACATCATACACTTCTATGTTGACTTCTGGGGTAGTAGCCGTAGAATCTGCTTGTGCAAACAAGACTGTATTTAATAATGCGATCGTGAATAGGGTCAATATAAATTTCATACCTCAAAAATAAATCTTTTCAGACTTCTTTATTTATTTGAACGGTGCTTTTTTGTTTGTTGGGGTTTGAGAGGAAAGTAGGAGGTTTACGAATGGTGGAACAATCCGAGCGAATTGTTAGTAGTGGAGTATAGGTATTGTTATAACACGTAACTTAATATCAAAATTATTAGAGCTACTAACAATGAGTACAGCAAGAATTTTAAATTCTCTTTTTGCTTGTTCTTTTTTACTACAACCAAATTGGGAGTTATAGTTTGTATCAATTCAAGTTCGGATAAGTCAAATGTTTTTTCTGAAAAATTAAGTTCTGAACTATTTAGCTTTACAAATTCTTCACGTCTAGCAAAGCCTAATTTAAAATGTTCTCTAGTTGAGTTAAATGCAACATAAACGTTATCATACTCTGTATCATTATTAGAAACATACAACATAGCTCTAGAATTAAAGTATTGTTTTGGAATACCTTCTTCTATCTCAATTGTCCAATATCCTTTTGTTTTTACTCCGAAACTACCTGACTCTGGATAGTGAAGGTAATTAACAAAGTATTTGAAGTGTTCAAAGTTAGGTGCATCAGGGAACGTAAGTACATATTGGTTCTTTGTAGAGTTTAATTTATGTACGAGTATTTTGTTTGCAAATCCGCTTTCAGAATACAGGTTTGCTAAAGCTTGTATAGCAGACAACATTTTGTCCTGTTCTTTTGATTCGGTTATGATATATTTCTCTATAGACATGCTACACAGCTTTATGAGTTATAACGGTTAGTGTATGGTGTCGTAGCTATCCCGCAGGGTAGCTATGCACTATACACCGTGTTATCGTTTTTTTTAATTACTCCTATATCTTTCGATTAGTTGCTTTGTCAATAATTCTTCAAAAGGACCCGATTTTGATATTGAAGAGCTCGTTGTCGTAGTTGAAGTTGTTTTAAACTCAGTAATTGTATCTTTCATAAATTCAACAGAACTGTCAAATAGTTCATCTGTTAAACTAGACATTTCTAATGTTGACAATTCACTCTGTGTTGGGTGGGATTTTTGTAAAGCTTCTGAGACCAAAATTCTAGAAGTATGGTACGTGAAAGTTCTTATTAAACTACGCTCTTCTTTAGCAAGCGAAGTGTTTTTTAATCTAGTTTCTACATTTCTTACGACGAGACAACAATTAAGGTAGGCTTGAAAATCTACATCCGGTTTGAAAATAGATTCATAACTATCTTGAGTCTTTATTAATGTGGTTGGTTTTGCTCTAGCTTCACTTGGTTTTCTATTTAATATTGCATGAATCGCTTGAGCTGTAGACTGAATGGCGAATATTTTTGAAATAGGTTTTCCTTGATTTTTGTAAAAGTTTTTTCTTCTATCGTAGAAATATCCTTTTTGATCAAAAAACATCTCTAATTTTCTTTGAATACCATCTGTCGCCCTCAGAAGTGCTGGATTTACAGGGGTCTGTCGGTTTGTAGCTGAAATTATTTTATCAATAGTTTCTTTGTCAGTACTTTTTACAATTTTAACTAAGACCGCTCTTGTATCAGTTTCGTCTTTTGTGTAGTTTTTGCCAATAGTGTAAGATGTTTGAAGTCCATTTACAATCTGTACACCTTCAACTTGTAGTGTTTTTGCAAGTGGTCGGACATCCTGAGCGATAATCGTAATACCATTGTTTAACCACCAAAAATCCGTTTCAAAATCAGAACTTAGAGTTTCATTTATTTTTTTATTTACATCAACCTCACCTTGATAGTGTCTTACATTTTCTTCAAATATTGATTCTCTAATGACACCATGATTATCTGTAATAAAATCGTGATAATCTGGGAGCCTTACAACTCCAATATATCCAATATTGGAGCCTTGATAGTCAATAGTACTAGGCTGTTCCTTAAATTTTAATTCTAAATGAACTTCTGTTTTCTCACTATGAAGTGCCAATAACTCTTCAGCACTATACAAATCAAAACCTACAATAGCTTGATGAACTTGTGTTTTAGCTTGTTCAATTATTTTTTCTTTTTTTGCTTTAAATGTATCGCTCTCATGAATTTCATTTGAAATGCATCCGTAATAAAACTGAATATTAATTTGAGCACCCTTGATTATTGCTTTTTTCCAAATCTCTCTAAACCAAATTATTCGTTCTACCAATTGTTCATTGAAAGTATCTATTAAATTATCATTTTGAATTTCCAAATTCCAAACAGAGTCCATTGAAATGAAAAATTTGTTGACAACATCTTCAGAAAATTTGTTGTTAAATTTAGATTGACCTATAACAACCTTAATCGTTGAATCTGATTTTATAGTTATTGCTTCTAGCTCCTCATCTGAATTGATTACGTATTCATCCACCATTAATAGAAATGTATCGATACCACCATCACTGCTTCCATCAACTACTGCCGACATTAAATCTTCTGCACTTAAATTAGATTTTTTATTCAATAAGTAAAGTGTGTATAATTCGAAAGCATCTGACTGGCTTAAAGTGATTTCATTCTCTGAAATAAAATCATTCAAACATTCAGTAATCATTACAGTATTATTCATAGTATTTATTTTATTAACGCTAACTATTGTAAAACAGCACCACAAAAATCGTCATCAATCACACGGAAATGATCATTCGTGGTTACTGCTCCCCCAAGATACACAATCTTCTGCGTTCATCGATTGGTATAAATACCTGATTCCACTGCGTAAATGTTGCAACCAACCTTACCTCCCTGTTTTTAAAGCTGTTCGGAATTCAATGATTGCGAGAATTAATACAAGATTAACTTCAAGGATGATATAACCCCAGCCAAGTATGGTGATTTCATCGAAATGTTTGAAGGAAACAACAATGGATAACACGCAATAGGCAATGTTTGCAATGGCTATACCCTTCAACCCTTTGGCCAGTTGGGTTGGTTTTAGAAGCAAATAATAAACATCATAGCAAGCGAAAATGACAGGGAAGATTGCCAGTAAATACAATGCTGATGTTGGAATACCGAAGTGGGGTTGAAAATGAACCAAACAAATGCCCAATAAAAATGCAGAGAGCAAAGCTCCAAAGGCATCCAATCGTAACAATTGCTTGATTCGGTTTTCTTTCATTTCCTTAGATTCGATCTAAAGATAAGTCTAAGAATTTACGCGGTCGCGTCCATCCTTATCAATCATTTTTCATTTAAACTCTTAGCTTAATTTTTCTCTGCAATTGACAGTATAACATCTTCCATCTCTGCAAATGCCTTTTGTTGGCCTCCAGCAAGCAAGGTATTCTTAATTCCGCCAGCAACAATCTCTAGAATGTTTCTATGCGCTTTTTGGCTTCTTCCGAAATAGGCATTTAGAACCTTGTTTGGAATTAGATGGGACATAAAAATTTCATTTTCCTTTGTGAAATGGATTTTCATTCCATGCATTCCACTTTTCTTAATTAGAACACACTTTTCCATTTGTCCATTAGCGTCAGTTCTTACATCCCAACTATCATATTCAATTGATGAACTGTATGATGAATTATCTTTCACGAATTGTTGGACCTTTTCTAAAGTGTTATACTGATTTTGAATTTTGATAGTTCTTTCCATAGCGTTAGTTTTAGTTTTAGTTTTAGTTTACTCTAAATATAGAACATGAAAATTGAATAACCATGAAGTCATGGTGACAAAATAAGTCTAATTCTTAACTCGATCGCGCTCTGATATATCAATCATCTTACCTTTCATGCTCGCATCTTTCATTTCACCAAAGTTCCAAACTGCAGTTAGCATCAAGCTTCTTGTATCTGATCTAGAGGTATAACCAACGTAAAATCCTGTAAGTGTTGATTCGGCCTGCTCCTTCTCTTGAAATAAAGCATCGAACACACTGAAACGAATGGATAGTTTATCATCTAAGAATTTACGCGCAATACTTGCTCCTAGCGATTGATACGGCTTCACCAAAAAGATTCCATCTGAACCTGGAGAAACGTAATCGTAGGTAATTACGTTTTGATCAACAGTTTATGTATTCAAGTCGTTTTGATTAGCAAACATGCATCCACAACGAGCACGCACATATGTACTACGCCATTTAAAGTAAAACGTTCAATAATCACTTATTCCTTAAATCTTTGCGTTTAGAACATTGTTTCTTTTTTTGATGATTTACTTATTACATTAGAACACTGAATTACTTATTATGAAGCAGTTTATTATTTCTCTGACATTGTTTGCATTTTCATTCATTGGAAATTCCCAACAATTGGAACAAGTTTTAGTTGAGTTAAAAGAAGAAGGTTCATGGAAATTAAATCAACGTATCAACCATTTTTATGATGAAGATGGATTTCTTTCTTATACAATAAACGAGACGTGGAGCGAAGACAACAATGATTGGGTAAACGTTTCTAAATTAAGTTATACCAGAAATAACACGGGCAAATCAGTCGAAAATAGAAAAGAGAACTGGGATCAGTTGCAAGGAATTTGGGTTCTTGTGAACAGAACAACCTTCAGTCTGGATGAAAAAGATCGTGTTGTGGCATCTACACGTCAGGAATGGGCGAACAATGTTTGGGAAGAAGTTCAAAAGGAATACACTACCTACGATGACCAAGATCATGTTCTGACAAAAAAGACCTTCTTCCAGAATAATACTCAAGACACAGTACTCATGATTAATTCGTACCATTATGAATACGACAGCGAAGGAGATATAGCAAACTATCTGTTTGAATCTCCTACAAAGAAGATGCGCAGTATATATACAAAGGATGATACGGGAAAATTAACGCGTGTAGTTAAAGAAGAGTTTAAGAATGATCAATGGGAAGTCTATTCAAAGGAAGAACAGCACTATCATCATGCACATGGCTTAGACTTCACAATTCAAAAGGTTTGGTTTTCCATGACAAATGAATGGACGAACAATTCAAAATCATCTTACTTGAAAGATGCCAACGGACTCATTGAACAAAACATTGGTTACGCGTGGACGGAAAAGGATGAGCGCTGGAATCAGGTTTCACGTAGAACGTACATTTACGCTGTTCAACGGGAAGAAACAACAGATGCAAAAGCCTTTATTCGGGTTTATCCAAATCCTACGATGAAGTCAATACATATTGAGCACTTATCCCAAGGGTTAATCACCATTATTGATTCCAATGGAAAGGTTGTTTTTCGCAAAAGGAACACAGAGGTGAATACAGAAATAAACGTTCAGAGTTTTCCTGAAGGATATTATTTCATTAGATTAAACGATGAAAGCATTGGGAATTTCGTGAAAGTGAATTAGTTACAACTTCACAAATTTCTTTTGTTCCACTTTACCGTCACGAATCAATCGCAAGAAATACACGCCAGATTCAAGAGCACTCACATTTGTGGAATTGTCAATCAATTCTACATGAACGACTTTCCCTTGAAGGTCGATAATCATTGCTTCCGTTGGTGCATTCAATCCTGAAACGGACAAAACATCATTTGCTGGATTTGGAAAAACATTCCACGAAACCGCATGATTCAATTCCGTAATTCCAACCGTATTCAACGCCAATTGAACCGCAGCGTAGGCATTCACTTTCCCCCATCCCCAAATTGGTGAACCGAAACTAGGTATAACCCCCGTGTCATCATCTTTTCGTGCCGTAGCAATTAAAATTTGTTTCACCTGTTCTGGAGATAAGTATGGATTTGCATCTAAAATTAAGGTCACAACACCTGCAGTTGCTGGAGAAGACATGGATGTACCGCTAAACGCAGCGAATGGATATGTTCTCCCATTAAAATCAACACTCGTCACAGCCGTATATGCCGCATCTGTATACGAAGAAATAGAAGAACGAACGCTTACACCTGGTGCGGCAATATCCGGTTTCAACGAATCCGTCATTAGAGGTCCGATACTTGAAAAAGAAGCCAATTGACCGCCCACTTCAACACCTGTCATGGTATAGTACTCAGCGGAATAAGCAGCAACAGTTATCGCCGAATGCGTACACGCCGGTGTTCCAATTCCATAATTATCATCTCCTGCAGTATAACCTGCGCCCAATGAAGCAAAGGACATTCCCCAGTTCCCAACATCATTTGTTAATTCCGTTACGTTCCAATAATGCACCGTTCCTGTTGGAGCTGTAGAAAGCAAAACAACCTTATACCCAGATGGTGGATATTTCACTCTCAAACGCATTTGAGAACGGTTATTGGTAGGATAAAGCTCATCGGCAGATAAGTTAAACCAAATGGTATCTGTTGTAGCCGGAGCAACAATAAATGAATCGACATAATTAGTTGTTGTGGTAGTGTTATACCAAGGCGATTGATCTAAAACCTGATTGGAAAGATCTAAAATTTGGATAGCACTTGAAATTTCATTTCCTGTTTCTCCCCACATGTGCACACTTTGTCCCCACACAGTTCCTAGTCCTGGATTGGAGTAGAAATTGATTCTTGATTTAAGGATATCACCTGAATAGTTTTTCTTAATATGAAAAGGAGTGTCACCGTTATTACCACCAGAAGTAACGAAAACCACGTTTTGAGCCGAGTACGCGTCTAACGCTTGACTGATGATTGAAGTTCCATCAATCGCATCCATGTGATACAATCCCCAGCTCATGTTAATCACCAAACGTTTTCCTTCTGCGATGGCCTTATTATTCATCCATTCCCAAGCATCAAGGACAGCACCTTCATCAACCAAGAATGTTGTAAATAAAAACTCCGATTCAAAACCGATTCCCCTGTATGGAGTTCCTGCACCCGAACCACCTGCTATTCCGGCCACGTGTGAACCGTGTGTAGCATAGGAATAAATATTTGCCGTGTCTGCACCAGCTGAGATTAAATCTGTTGGATTATCGTATTCCGTTCCATAACTGTATCCGGTTGGAGCCGGTCCAGAGGTCTTAAATTGATCCCAAGCAGCCAAAATTCGTGTTTCTTGGAGTAATGTATCGTAAAACATCGGGTGAGAATAATCGAATCCCCAATCAGTAATCCCAATGATGACATCCTTTCCCGTATAGCCTTGAGGTAAACCGTATCCCATCCAAACACTATCTGCACGTGTTGCAGCCGGAACTTTATTCAATAATGGTTTCACTTTTCCTGCAACTTTAACATACGAGAATTGATTGCATGTGAGCACATCCGAAATGGATTCCAATGGCCATTTAAGACTTAAAATATCATTGATTTTTGAACCCACCATCACGTTTTGAGATTCAAGGTCGGACTTATGATAGCTTGAATTTACTTTAGCAATGATAGAAACATAGTTGATTCCATTGAATTCATAAACTGGATAAAGTTCCGTTAATTCGCTGTCCGATTGTTGTTTAGACAATTTGATTATATCTAAAATATCCGCTTTTGTATTTGCAGAAAATTGAACTTGACTCATTCCGAAGAAGGAGATAATACAGAAAAGTAGTGTAAGTCTCATTGTAATTGTTTGTGGCTTAAAATTACAATAAATAAAGCGCAATTGCGCATGGAATTATCCGAGTTTGATATGCACCGATTTGATAGCTTCTCCGATATAATGACTTGCATTCGCATCGAATTCCTCTGTACTTTCAGTAGTAAGGTAAGTTGAAGTTCCGTTCTTAGAACACTTCACATCCATCTCAGGATGACGCTGTAAATAATCCAATAAACGTTCAGCGACGATATTCCCTTGTGAAACCACCGTAACATGATCAGGAACTATAGATTGAATGTAATCTTTAATGATAGGATAATGCGTACAACCTAAAACAATAACATCCATACTTGGATCTTGTTTCAAAAGACTCTCCACATCCTCCCGAATGAATTCTTTTCCTGCGTGCGTATTGTGTTTATTGCTTTCAATTAACGGCACCCACATTGGACAAGCTTGTTGATGTATTTTCGTTTCAGGCGAATACTTATTTACTTCGATTACATACGAATTAGAACTCACTGTCCCTTCTGTAGCTAACAAACCTACGCTATTACTGCGCGTCAAGTCGCCAATAATTTCTGTACTTGGTCGAATTACACCAAGAACCCGCTTATCAGCGCCGATTTTCTGCAGGTCATTTTGTTGAATTGTGCGTAAAGCCTTTGCTGATGCCGTATTACAAGCTAGGATAACCAATTCACACCCACGATCAAACAGTTCAGTAACTGCTTCAAGCGTAAATTCGTAAACAACATCAAAAGAACGCGTACCATAAGGAGCACGAGCATTATCACCTAAGTATAAAAAATCATACTCAGGCAATTGCTTTTTAATGTCCTGAAGGATTGTTAAACCTCCATAACCAGAATCGAACACACCAATTGGCCCCATAGAATCAAAGCTAATAAAAAACCTTTCACGCAACAAAAAAGGCTGTCTAAATAGACAGCCTTTCCTTGAAAAATATGTGTGTTATTTCTTATCCATTTTCAGCAACTCAACAATTACCTCATCAGTAATATCAGTACCTCCTGCGAAGTAAAGTGTCACTGACTCATCAATTACGTAGTTGATTTTCAAACGCTCAGAAACAATTTTCACTGCTTTTTGAACCATACCTAAAATTGGCGTGTTTAACTCTTGAGAATATGCTTGCATTTCAGTATTTAAAGATTGCTCTCTTTCTTGTAATGCTTGTTGTTTCTTCATCAATTTCTCCTCTTCGATTTTGATAATCACTGGAGACATATTAGGACGATCTCTCTCATATTTAGCAACAGCTGCATTGAAATCAGCTTCCATTTCTTGTAATTCTTTCACTCCATTTGTTTCAAACTCTTGAAGTTTAAGGATTGCTACTTTACGTGATGGTAATGTATCTAATAATGTTTGTGAGTTTACGTGAGCTACTTTAGATTGTGCCATTACTGACCCTGCTCCTAATACTAATGCAATTGCTAATAAAAAATTCTTCATCTTGTTTTGTTCTAGTTGTTAATTTACTTTGCAGAAAATCCCATTTCTTTAAGGACACTGTTACTTATGTCATATTTGCTATCCGCATAAACCAGGTTACTTTGATTCGCTTTATCAAATACGAAGGCATAATTTCTTTTCGAAGCAACCTCTTGCATAGCATCGTACACATCGTCTTGAATTGGTTTAATCAACTCTTGGCGTTTTTGAAAATAATCACCATTGACTCCGAAACGAAGCTTTTGCATTTGCATTGCTTCCAATTCTAATTGTTCAATTTCTTCTTTACGCTTTTTCTTTTCTTCTTTCGGAAGTAAGACTTCTTCTCTAGCAAAGTTTTCTTTTTTCATTGCAAGAACCTCATAACGTTTTTCAATCTCCTTAGTCCAACGTTCTGCAAGTTTGTCTAATTTTTCCTTAGCATCTGAATACGCCGGCACGTTTGCCAAAATGTAATCAGAGTCAATATAAGCGTACTTCTGACTATTGG
>Ga0193953_1001055_pt1 | contig 13392 bp, 14 predicted proteins | sample BB_4_MG_FD_140325 | JGI IMG/M metagenome (GOLD analysis project Ga0193953, IMG submission 140325) | Microbial mat bacterial communities from the Broadkill River, Lewes, Delaware, United States - BB_4_MG | ecosystem: Environmental > Aquatic > Freshwater > River > Microbial mats | place: USA... | reverse complement strand
TAACAGCATGATATGTACTGCCTGCTCTGAGAGTAGATCACATCATATAGCGCATATGACAACTGAGCTAAAAAGGCGCTCGCGGGCTTAGCGTCTCAAGCAAGCTTGATCGGCTTTACCGCCGGTGGGGAATTTCACCCCGCCCCGAGAACGAAATCGGTGTAATACCGATTACAGAAATATATGACTTTATGGCGTGTGTGTAAAGACCGACGTCAAATGACTACAGACTTTCGCCGGGTTCGAGGGTGAAGGGCAGCGAAATGACCCTATCGACAATAGGTTGACCCGATAGCCGAGCTAACAGCTGCTCAGCGGCCATTTGCCCCATACGCTCGCGTGGTGTTACGACGGTAGCGAGTTTTGGAACAATGGCTGAGGAAATATCATGGCCATGAAAGCCCGCAATGCCGATTTGCTTGGGAACGGATATGCCGCGGCGCTGGCAGGCAAAGAGGGCGCCAATCGCTAGGTCATCATTTGTACAAAAGATACCATCCATATCCGGCTGGGTTGCTAACGCTTGATCCAGTAACTTGGCGCCGCGTGTAAACGAGGAGGCTTCCTCGGTTTGCAGGCTAAATGGAGCCAGCCCGTGCTTGCGCATTGCTTGTTCATAGCCGCGGATTTTAAAGCGAGTGCGAGCGTCCATTCGAGCGGCAAAGTAGATGATCTTGGTGCGGCCTCGCTCAATCATTAGCTCGGTCATAGCAAAAGCGGCGGCCTCGTTGTCAAAACCGATCGATTGTTCAATGGCTGGTGATACAGAGTCCATGACCTCAATCACAGGAATTCCGGCTGTTTTGATCATTTTGCGAACGCGCTCAGTATGAAAACTGTCCGATAGAATAAGCCCGTCCACGTTGTAGGATAATAGGGCTGCTATGCGTGATTCTTCAGCATCCAAGCTATAACTATAATGCGCTAACATCGTTTGGTAACCCGCCGGATCTGTGACAGATTCTATGCCGCGAATAACCTCTGAGAAAACCTGGTTGGTGAGCGACGGCACCAAGACTCCAATGGCGTAGCTTTTGGACTTTGAAAGGATGTCAGGGCCGCGATTAGGTATGTAGCCTAAATTGTCCAAGGCCGCTTTAATTTTATCGTGTAGCTGCTCCGAGACAAGCTCGGGGTTTTTCAGAAAGCGACTGATGGTCATTTTAGTGACCCCCACCTGTTCGGCTACATCCTGTAATGTTGGTCTTCTTTTTTTAGTGGTCATGCCCGTGCCTGAGGTCCGATGTTACCTGTAACATTAGCACAGCTAGAAGAGGGCTAAAATAAAAAAATGGGTGGTCTAAAAGGGCGGGTAGTGTGAAGGCAGCCGCTATTCAGGTACATTCAAATGGAGAGCGAATGGCTGCGTAGCGGCTTATTAGAAATGCTTACCACTGAACTACTTTAGTAAATGCTATGCTCACAGGCATAGTTATCCATAAGAGTGCAGCAATGTTGATGATGATCCAGCCGTAGCCAGATGAATCACGAAAGTTTTCGTCGTCATGTGCCATTGAATGTCACCTATCTCTTTATTGCTTTTATAATACTAGTACCGCTAAACCAGCCGCCTAGTGTGGTTTGGGCTGCATATTAACAGCCAATGCCGGATTTTTATAGCAAGCTGGCGGAGATGGCCGAGGAATGCCATCAAACCGCGACCAAAGGATTAGGCTAGTCATCCCGTCGCCTAATCCTTGCCTAAAGCCTTAAATCAACAGGTATAACCATCCAACCATGCTAGTCATGGCTTTTTAATAGCTGATAACTGCGGGGCAGGCTTAAACCCCGTCGGATTAGGCTGCCGGTGAGTGCGAACAAAACGGTAGCTAGTAATGGTAGTGATATCCAAAGCCACGGGTGCCAAGCCGGTGGTAGATCCAATGGCCCCCAATAAATACCCAGTAGTAACGCTTCGCTCATCACGGCGGCCACGACGCCACAACTAAAGCCCATCAGTATGTATTCCATGCGATCCAGCCATTGGGCTTGTTGCATAGACGCGCCTAACGTGCGTAATAAGGCGACTTCAAACCGACGTTTGGCTAGGTCTTGTTGCAGAGTCACCACTACTAGCAATAGGCCGCTTAGCACGGTGAGTAGCATGATAAACGAGGCGCTGTCGCTTAGTTTATTAATCAGGTCCTGAGCTTGGTTTAACAGTTGCTCCACATCGATTAACGTCAATGTGGGGAACGCTTTAACCAGCTGCGCTGAATACGGTTTTTGTTCCGGTGTTAGCCTAAAACTCGTGATGTAGGTTGCGGGTAAATCGTTGATAACTCCAGGAGAAAAGACCACATAAAAGTTAGGCTGAAATGACGTCCACTCGACACCGCGAACACTGGTAATAGTGCCGGTAAAGGTATCGCTGCCTACTTGAAAACCAAGCTCGTCTCCAAGCACTAAACCTAGCTCATCGGCCATCGATTTTTCGATAGATATGGCATTGTTATCGTTGCTCCATTCACCTGCTTCCAGCGTGTTGTGCGCAGGTATGCCGGTGCCCCATGTCAGATTAAGCTCTCGGTTGAGTGTGTTGTGATCCTGTTGTTCTGGTGTGAGGATTTCCTCCGGTAATACGCCGTTAATGGTCGTGACGCGACCACGTATCATTGGGTACAGGGTAGCGCGCACGTCATGTTCATTTAGCCAGGTATCAATTTGATCTCGTTCCCAAGGCTGAATATTAATAACGAAGTTGTTAGGCGTATCAGCGGGTAGTTGTTGTTCCCAGTCATTAAGCAGGTCTTGGCGGGCAAAAAATAGCACGGACATTAAGGTCAATAGCAAGGTTAAAACGCCACCTTGCAAACGATGCCAATGGCGCTGTTGTCGAATACGCAATGTGAGTAACGGGAAGAGCCTAATCCGATGTTTTAAGCGTTGGTTGAGTTGTTGGATTAACCACTGGACGGCGTAGCCAGACAACCAGCCAATCAGCAGCAATCCTGCGGTCATTAACGCGGCTAAGACCAGCGATTCAACAAACAAGGACATCAATCCAAATAATAGTAATGGCGTGACTAACTGTACCCATTTAGGCGTATGGGTGTTGTTCGCGCTGTCTTGGCGTAGCAGAGTCATTACCGATATTTGACTGAGGGGGAGTAAGGTTGGCAAACCGAGTACCAGTAATATGGCGGCCGCCAATAAAGGGCTGCTGAGTAACATGAGCATGCTCAAGCTAGGTAGTGGCTGCGGTAGAAGGCCACTGAGCAAGTTCATCACACCATAATGCAAACCCAAACCTAGCAGCATCCCAGGAATAGCCGCTATTAGCCATCCACTAAAGAGCTGCAAACCAAACAGTTGCATGAGCTGTTGACGAGAGAGCCCTAAGCTCAAGAGAAGGGCGGTTCTGTGTTGCTGGTCAGCACTAAAACGACGCAAGCTTAGGAAAATAGAAAAACCACCTAATAGCAGCGCGAATAAGGCACTAAGCTTGAGGTACTGGCCAGCGTTACCAATGGCATTGCGGCTAACCGGCTGGTCTCCTTGGGCGGTAAAGGCTCGTTGCCATGTTTTAAGGGTGGGCTTGAGTGCCGCGTCCAAATTAGCAACCGCTTCAGTATCACCGGCTAATAACAGGCGGTAACGCACTCGGCTGCCAGGTGAGATAACCTGAGTGGCGGCTAAGTCCTCACTGCGCATAATTATCTGCGGATTAAAGCTGCGAAATCCGCTGCCTCGGTCGGGACTGCTCATGATGAGCCGATCAATCACCAGCGGAGCATAGCCGATGTTAATCGTATCGCCCACGTTGACGCCTAGTCGATCTAAAACAGATTGCTCAACCCAAACATTCCCAGGGGAAGGTAGTCTTTCATTCGCTGTGGCGGATGAGGGCAAGGGTGGTTGGGTGACTATTTCTCCGCGCATGGGGTACGGCGGTGATACGGCTCTGATCGAGCTGAGTAAAATAGCGTCGCCAGCTTCGACTACCGTAGAAAACTGGGTGACTTCAGTAGAGGCAAGTCCACTGTCAGCGACTGTTTTGCGCAATTCATCGTCCAGTGGACGGCTGCTACTAATGATCATATCCGCGCCAAGGACTTCGGCACTGCGTAAAACCAAGCTATTTTGCAGTCGGTCTCCCGTTAAACTCAAAAGGGTAATCAAGCTTGTCATTAGAAAAAGAGACACTAATAACGCACGCCAGTCGGAGCGCCGCCATTGAGCTTTAGACTGTTTATATGCAAGGCGAGCAATCATAGTGGCGAGGCCTCCGCCAACAGATCCGGTTGGGCACGGTTAACGTCAACCAATTGACCATTCGAGAGTCGGAATTGCCGATCGCAACGTGAGGCTAAATGATCGTCATGTGTGATCAGTACCAGCGTGGTGGACTTTCTTGCGTTTAAGTCGAACAGTTGTTGGATAATTTTCTCGCCGGTTTCGGCGTCTAGATTTCCCGTCGGCTCGTCGGCAAATAAGATAGTGGGCGATGTGACAAAGGCGCGAGCTATCGCCACACGTTGCTGTTCACCACCGGAGAGCTGTGCCGGGTAATGATCATGTCGGTGGCTTAAACCAACCTGATCCAATAAGCTCATGGCTTTGTTGCTCGCTAGTTTATCGCCTCGGATATCTAAAGGAAGTTGCACGTTCTCAGTGGCATTGAGTTCTGGGAGCAAATGAAATGATTGGAAAATAAAGCCCAAGTGCTGAGCTCGCCATGCGGCCCGTTCGCTATCTTCTAATGTACTTAGGTCAACGCCTGATAACTGAACATTTCCGCTGGTTGGTGTGTCCAAACCCGCAAGCAAACTTAATAATGTCGACTTGCCCGCACCGGATTGGCCAATAATAGCAATGCTTTCACCTTGCTGTACTTGCAGTGATAAGTTGTTAAAGAGAGTTAGCTCTCCCGCTTGAGTCTTGAAGGTTTTTGCGAGATGGTTGGCGTTAATAGCAATAGGAGCAGTCTCTGGCATGTCGTATTTCCGTCTCGTTATGTTGTCTTTAGCGCTCATTCCCATGTTGGCATGGAATAATGCATCGGCTCAAACACTCTTGGTATTAGGTGATAGCTTATCGGCCGCTTACCGCTTAAAACCGGAAGAGGGCTGGGTTGCCTTGCTTCAAAATCGTTTAGTTGAGCAAGGGTCGGATATTAAAGTCGTTAACGCGAGCATTAGTGGCGAAACCACCCAAGGAGGACTAACCCGTCTACCCGAATTACTTAATAGACATCAGCCCAATTGGATAGTTCTTGAGCTGGGCGCAAATGACGGATTACGTGCCACGCCCATTCCTCGTATAGAACAAAATTTACGTGCGCTTATCGACCAGTCCCAAGAGGCGGGTGCGGAGCCGATTATTGTAGGAATCCAGCTGCCACCTAATTACGGCCCACGTTACACGCGTCGCTTCTTTGGGCTTTATGAAAGTTTAGCTCAAGAGTATGAGCTAGCTCGCGTCCCTTTTTTACTAGAAGATGTCGCATTAAAACCTGAGCTGATGCAAAGCGATGGTTTACACCCGACAGCCGAAGCACAACCGATTGTGTTAGAGCAGGTATGGCCTACATTGTCTTCTGTGATGCTGGCGGATTAAGACGATGAATATATGGCGTTGCTCGCAGCTCATTATGATGGTTAGTGCGTTAAGTGCATGCAGCGCCATGAGTGATAAAGAATGTCTGCAAGCCGACTGGTCTACTGTTGGTCAGCTCGATGCAGAGCAAGGGCGTGTATCAGCGACCCGGCTTGAAAAGTACTATCGCTCTTGTGCGGATGTGAGCGTGGTGCCAGATAAAACGCAATATGAGCAAGGTTATCAACAAGGCTTGCAGCAATTCTGTACGCAATCGAAGGGCTACTATTTTGGATTGCATGGCGGCCAGTACAAAGGGACATGCCATACTCCTGCCACTGACGAAGCCAGCTTTATGAGCGGCTACCAGCCAGCAACAGAGCGCTATAAGCTGGAACGACGAGTGGATGAGCTAGAGCGGCTCATAGCAAAAGAACAAACGCGCTTTTTACATCGGCGACCCTTGCGCGTTAATAGCGCAGAGCATGCTGCGCGCGATGCACTACAAACACACGAGCATTACCAAGCATTGTTTTGGCTTAGAATGGAGCGGCAAGATGTTCTGCAAGCATTGCGTCAGTGGGAAACCACGCATCAAACATTAATGGACGCCATTCATGGCCAGCCGCAATAAGCTGGGTGCCTTGCTCTGCTAGAGCGCCCAGCTCGATTTATCTCTTTAAGGATATCACATGAAACTGACTTCTTTTTCTATCGATGGCCGCCCGACTTTTGGCGCCGTGGTCGATCAAAATGTTTATGACCTAGGTGGCGTAGATCCAGAAATTAATGACCTTCGGCAGTTTCTAGCCGATCCATTTGACGTGCCGGATGTGCTAACTAGTGTCCCTAGTTATCCATTAGCCGCCGTTGATTTATTGCCCGTGATCCCCAACCCCGAGAAAATTTTGTGTGTGGGTCTCAATTACGAAAGTCATCGGTTAGAAACAGGTATGCCAGAAATGGAGCACCCGGTGCTCTTTACTCGCTTCAGTTCAACGCAGATCGCTTCAGGCCAGCCGATTATCCGCCCAACTGTTTCTGAAAAGCTTGATTTTGAAGGCGAGCTGGCCGTTATTATTGGCAAGGGCGGTCGCCATATTGCTGAAAAGGACGCGTTTGATCATGTCGCTGGTTATAGCTGTTATAACGATGCGAGTATTCGAGATTGGCAGATGCATACGCGCCAATTTACGGCTGGTAAAAATTTCGATAATACCGGTGCTTTTGGGCCGTGGATGGTCACCCGCGATGAGATCAATGATGCGGATTTGCCCAACCAAACTCTTACAACGCGCTTAAATGGGGAGCAAGTACAACATTCTGCGTTCTCTGATTTCATTTTTGATGTACCCGCGCTTATCTCGTATATCTCCACTTTTTGTACCTTAGTACCCGGAGATGTCATTGTAACTGGTACGCCCGGTGGTGTTGGCGTTGTGCGTAAACCGCGCTTATACATGAAGCCCGGCGATGTTATCGAGGTGGAGATCAGTGGTGTGGGCCTACTGCGTAACCCCATCGCGCAAGAACCCAGTATTGATAAATAAGATGATTGCTCGCCCGAGGCTGCAACACTGCGTTGCAGCCTACGAGCATTTAAACCGCTTCTGATCGCCACCATACTAAGCCTACACACTTAAAGATTAGGCTGAACTTATCATGGCTGATGCAACGCATCCCCCTAAAACAGTATCTAACACACCGTTCTCTGTTTTGGATCTAGCACCCATTCTTGAAGGGCAAGTAGCGGCTGATTCCTTCAACAACAGCTTAGCGCTAGCACAACATGTGGATAACTTAGGCTACACACGTTATTGGGTAGCCGAGCACCACAACATGCCGGGTATCGCCAGCTCAGCGACGTCCATTTTGATTAGCCATTTAGCGGCAGGAACGCAAAATATCCGTGTAGGCGCAGGCGGTATCATGTTGCCTAACCATGCGCCGCTAGTCATCGCTGAACAATTTGGCACGTTAGAGTCGCTTTACCCCGGTCGGATTGATCTTGGCTTAGGTCGTGCACCCGGTAGCGATGGTAAAACAATGCGTGCACTGCGCCGCCAAACAGGCTCCAACGGCGATGATTTTCCTGAGCGTTTAGAAGAGCTACAACGTTATTTCTTTAACGAGAGCGACGTAACCGCTGTACCAGGAGCCGGCCTGGATATTCCCATTTGGTTGCTAGGCTCCAGTGGTTTTAGCGCGCAGCTGGCTGGGCAGCTCGGTTTACCGTATGCCTTTGCTGGGCAGTTTGCTCCGGGTTACATGATGCAAGCGCTGGGCATTTACCGATCAGCGTTTACTCCATCTGCGTATCTGGAAAAACCACATGCCATGGTGGGGATGAATGTCGTTATTGCGGAGACCGATGAAGAAGCCAAGCGACTCTTTACCAGCCAGCAGCAACATGTGTTGCGCTTATTTAGGAATGACCTGGGTAAAATGCAACCTCCGGTCGACTCGATGGACCACCTTTGGCTACCGCACGAAAAGCACTCGGTACATGACTTTTTAGGCGCGTCAGTTGTCGGCTCACCAGAAACCGCAAAGCAGCAGTTAGATGAGTTTATTAATAAAACGCAAGCAGACGAATTGATCGTGAATACGGCAGTATATGATCAAACAGCGCGGCAGAAATCTTACGAATTGTTGGCTGAATTGGCAGGGTTAGTTTAGTAAGCCAATAAGAGTTTCTTTATGGGTAAAGAAACTCTTACATAAAGAAGGCTGCCAGTAGCACTAACGTAATTGAATTAACGTTTTGGGCGTTACGCTAATGACATGTTGTTCAACCCGTTGCTCCGTCGGCGGAGTTGCTGAGTCACTGTAAGACTTCATTGTGTATTGAAGTTTTATAGTATCAACAGCGTCTTCATTGAGCCAAGCAATATCCGAAATATAACCCGTACCTAGTGAGTAGGTATTTACTTCGGGATGCTCGTCAAAAGTTGAAACGCTTAGCGTATAAACATAATTACATGCCTGCTCTGTTTCAATGCCACAACTGTGATCATGCGACGGTACTTTATAGAGCCTTAGCATGAGGTTTTTATCGACAGATGGAGTGAGTTTGTTTAATTCCCTAACGTCACCGTATGCCAGTGTTTCTTTTAACCAGGAAGTGTCTGGTGTGTATGAGCAGCCTGCAGATAGCAACCCCATTAGGACTATGGCAATAGTTTTTGTAGAGCAGAGTGTTGTGTTTGAATACATGGTTATATCCCTTTAACCAAAAAAAAGCACCCGAAGGTGCTTTTATTATCACGTAAGCTGAGAGGTATTAAACCGCGAAGCTTTCGTTGATGAAGTCCCAGTTTACTAATGACCAGAAGCCGCCTAAGTAGTTAGGGCGAACGTTACGGTAATCGATGTAGTAAGCGTGCTCCCACAAGTCGCAAGTCATAACAGGGCGTTGGCCGCTTGTCATTGGGTTGCCTGCGTTGCTTGTGTTAACGATTTCTAAAGAGAAGTCGTCATTTTTAACTAACCACGTCCAGCTAGAGCCGAAGTTGTTAACAGCTTTATCGTTAAATTCTTTTTGGAACTCTTCGAAAGAACCCCATTTAGATTTGATAGCGTCTGCGATAGCGCCTGTTGGCTCACCGCCACCGTTTGGAGATAGGCAGTTCCAGTAGAACGTGTGGTTCCATACTTGCGCTGCGTTGTTGAATACGCCGCCAGCGGGTGCAGACTTGATGATATCTTCCAGAGATTTGCCTTCGTACTCTGAACCCGGTACTAGACCGTTTAGTTTATCAACATAAGTTTTGTGGTGTTTACCGTAATGGAATTCCAACGTTTCTTTAGAAATGTGTGGTTCCAATGCGTCCATTGCGTAAGGCAGTTGTGGTAATTCAAAGCTCATTTTTGTTCACCTTCTTGTCTACACGTTTAGTGCCATTATGTATTGGGTGGTAACCCAACTTTTTTAGTTCCCCGATGATAGCACCCTTGAAACTGCTTTTCATGACACAAATTGTGTGTGATTAATGGATCTTATGCTGTGCGACTAAAGTGGCCTGTTATTTCGTCACTTCGCTCATACAATGAGTCTGCAAATTGCCTTAATTAGTTCCGCGCTTTGGTGAGTCATCAATAGTGCCTTGCATAAGAAGAATAAGAATGAGCAAAATTCTCGTCTGGATCGCGGTCGTCATGTTGGCGATTTATGTGGTGAAGTCACAGTATTTAACTTCTAAAACTTACCAGCCCTTTATTGATGGGTGCATGGCGTCTGGATCGGCATCTGCACAACAGTGCGAGTGCCTATCCAAGTACATGCACAAGCGTTACAGTGACATCGAAATGCAATCGATTATGGATAACGCAATTTCAGATACGTTGATGCAAAAACAGGTTGCTCGCGATGTCCGCTTAGGGTCTGCGTCGTGTGCCGCTGAGTCCTAATATAAAACGCACTCGTTCACCATAAAGCAGGCGCAGCCATGGTTGTGCTCTGCTGTCTATTCGTACCATTGCCCTCAAAGTATTATGGTTTCTTCTGGGTTTTCTCAAGGAAAGCGTTAAGCGCGATAACAGGTAGTTCCCATCAAAGCTCATCTCAGCGCCTGCGTTTTTTACTGTAGAGTGGATGCATTGCGCTTGTCTAAGTTTGTGAATAAGGTGTGCGATGCGCAACACAAGCTGTGGGAGTGCTAGATAGAGGGCCTATGTTGGAAGAATTGACATCGTTTTATTTGTATCACCTTATATTGATCACGGGTGAGTTACTGATCTTTATAACCGTGTTTCATATGATTTATCAGCGCCGTAGTCCTGTAAACATGATTTCTTGGCTACTGTTAATGTTGCTGATGCCATATGTTGCGGTATTTTTATATTTCATATTTGGTAGTCGTAAGCGAAAGCCAAAATATAAAAAAGAGAACTATAGTTTACAGGCACTGGCGGATAACAATACCGAAAAGAGCCTGCTTAACGGTCTGCTGGTGGGGCAAGGGCATGACTTACCTAGACAGCAATTCGATTTGTTTACGGATGCCACGCAGGCAAACTCGGCATTATTAGACTCTATCAGCCAAGCTGAGCATACAATCTGCATGAGCACATATGTCTTTAAATTTGATGCAGTAACGCATGAGGTGATTAATCGCCTCGCTGAGCGCGCCAAAGCCGGCGTTGAGGTGCGGTTGCTAATCGATTCGTTAGGTTCGCTTGGTGCTTATTTTATGCAGCATCGATTTAAAGCCTTGCGCGAAGCGGGTGCCCAAGTTGCGTTTTTTATGCCGGTATTAAAAATGCCGTTTCGAAATTATATTAACCTGCGAAACCACCGTAAGATTTTTTTATTCGACCATTGCCGTGTACTCAGTGGTGGAATGAATTTATCACGTGAGTATTTTGGCCCGCAGGCTGATCCCAAACGGTGGCAGGATGTGTTATTTCGGGTAGAAGGCGAATCGGTACGGGATTACTCTAAAATTTTTGCGTCTGATTGGCGCTACGCCACGCATGAAAAACTGACTTTGCCAGAGCGCGAGGCTATTAAAACCCTATGCATGCACAGCCATGCTGGCTCGCAGTGCGATACGCGCGTGCAAGTTGCACCATCTGGGCCGGATTTAAAAGGCGATGTGCTGTACGAATCCTTGCTCAATGCTATTTATTCAGCGGTGCAGCGCATTTGGATTGTTACACCTTATTTCGTGCCTGATGAGGCGCTCACGCGGGCGTTAATGATTGCTCATAACCGAGGCGTAGATGTCAAACTCATTACCCCCAAGAACTCGAATCATACGATAGCCGATCTGGCGCGCAGCTCTTTTATGCGTGAGCTAGAAGAGCACGGAATCGCTATTCATTTATATAAAGGCACCATGCTGCACGCCAAAGCCGTGTTGTTTGACCAAGGCGCTATGCTGGGGAGCGTTAACTTAGATAATCGCAGTTTATTTCTGAACTATGAGGTAGCAACCTTTGTTGCTTCTGAGCGGGTGCTGGGCGAGATTGAAACCTGGATGCAAGGTTTGCTTGCTATGTCGGTGAGTGAACCGCGCTCTAAAAGCAGAGTCCGACGTGTAATGGAAAACTTTATGCGCATCTTAGCGCCGCAACTCTAGTGATTGCTGATGTTAAAGCCAAGACCGCCAACAACTGACCAATATACGCGACTGAGGCACCAAAATGACCTGTGCCCAACGCGGTTAACGTTACTGAGTTGGAATGTCGCTAAACTTAGTGGTAAACCGGTATTTCGCTCAGTGATAGGCGGCTTGCTGGAGCAAACGCCCATAAACCTAGTGTTACTGCAAGAGGCGCGGACATTTCAAAAAGAAGAGTTTGACCTGCATGGTTACTCGTGGTCGATGTCGCCTAATATCCAAACGCGTAAAGAGTTGTTTGGTGTTATGAGCGCGTTCAATGTGCGATGTGATCAAAGTACGCCGTTTATTTCTCAGCGCCAAGAGCTAATGTTAGCGACGCACAAAAGTGCACTGGTGACTCATCATCCAGTGAAAGGCGGGGGTGACCTGCTGGTGGTCAATGTTCATGCTATTAATTTTGTCTTTAACCAATACTTTTATGAAGAGATGGCCAGTATTAGCCAGTTGATTGCTCATCATAAAGGGCCGTTGATCATAGCGGGGGACTTTAATACATGGAACCTAAAGCGCATTAACCACTTACGAGCACTCATGACCCGTTTAGGGTTACGCGAAGTCGAGTTTACTGATAAACAGCATATAAAATGCTTTTTGTCTCACCCGTTAGATTACGTATTTTATCGCGGTCTTCGGGTAGAGCAGGCCAGCGCCATTGACGTGGCCATCTCTGATCATAATCCGGTCTTAGCGACCTTATCCATTGATACTTAAACTTGGATTAGGAATGCCGCTAGGATTGCTGTCTACAACCCCAGCTTTTGTTTAACCATCAATAGTGCAGCAATAGAGCGGCCTTCTGAAAAATCCTCGCGATAAATCAAGGTATCTAAATCACGTAGAGGCCAGCGTATCACTTCTAAAGGTTCAGGCTCGTCGCCCTCTAATTTACACGGATATAAGTCTTGCGCTATCAGAGCTGTGATCTTATGGCCCATGTAATTCGGTGCGGTTGTCATTTCACGTAATATAGAAATGCTATTGGCGCCAAACCCTGCTTCTTCTTTTAGCTCACGGTTGGCTGCCGTTGGCGCATCTTCGCCAGGGTCTATCAACCCTTTAGGAAGCGTCAGTACGTAATCGTTAATACCGCCAGCATATTCGCGGATAAGAATGGCGTTGTCGTCATCATCGATGGCAACAATCATCACAGCACCATTACCTCGCGAGGCCAGACGCTCATACGTACGTTCAACACCATTGCTGAATCGTAACTCTAGCTCCTCAACCTGAAACAATCGGCTCTTTGCGGTGGGAGTTACCTTCAAAAGATCGGGCTTCACGGGCATACTGTTGTCACATCCTAATGATTAAGAAAGGGTAGCCTCTTGATTGTACCTGCTATGTTGGATTGGTCTAGTATTGATACAGTGCTGTTGGATATGGACGGCACATTACTCGACCTTCACTTTGACTCACATTTTTGGTTAGAACACCTGCCGTTACGCTATGCCGAGCTGCATCAATTGGATCCTGTTGAAGTACGTACTTGGCTCCATCAACGCATTATGCAAGAGCACGGGACGCTGAATTGGTATTGCTTGGACTATTGGTCTCAAGAGCTACAAGTGGATATTGTTGCACTCAAACGAGAAATTACGGACCGCATTAGCTTTCGGCCGCACGTTCAGGACTTTTTAGCCGCGGTACAGAACGCGGGCATGCGCTCGGTCATTATTACCAATGCCCATCGAGGTAGTTTGGATCTTAAGTTAGAGCATACCGATCT
>Ga0193953_1001053_pt1 | contig 13398 bp, 10 predicted proteins | sample BB_4_MG_FD_140325 | JGI IMG/M metagenome (GOLD analysis project Ga0193953, IMG submission 140325) | Microbial mat bacterial communities from the Broadkill River, Lewes, Delaware, United States - BB_4_MG | ecosystem: Environmental > Aquatic > Freshwater > River > Microbial mats | place: USA... | reverse complement strand
TAAAGGATTTGCTAATAATTTCAGCCAGATTGCCAGTAATTGGGGATTATTTGTCATTCTATCGATTACCATATTTATATTACCAATCTTATCAACTGTAATATCTTATCGCTTATTCGAAGTATTCCTTTCTCTCATTGTGCTTTTGTCAGTGTATGCCACACGTGAAGATCGGAAAAAACGGGCGATGGTTCAGCTGGGCATTGCCATTTTGGCCATATGGGTGACCCGGGTCATAGATATGGAAGGGCTTAATTTTTTTGCAAAGACGCTTTTGATACTGTTCTTTATGGTACGTGTTTTTAAGTTTATCTTAGCCGTATCCCGGAAATCCGATGTAAATTCTTTAGTCATTGTGGAAGCAGTTAATGGCTACCTATTGATGGGAATAGGTTTTGGTGTTTTATTTAGTCTGGTTCTGGCGGTATTTCCCGGATCTTTTAATTTTTCTGTTTCTGGAAATGATTATTTTGATCCCATCTATTATGCCTTTGTTTCCATGACCACACTCGGTTATGGTGATTTATTGCCTTTGAACCCCTTTGCTAAATCCATGGCTTTATTGGTTACCTTATGTGGTCAGTTCTACTTGGTGACGGTCATGGCTTTTCTCATTGGAAAACTATTGACCCAAAAGCATGAAAAATCGTAATTCGATTAGCTCATCATCTTTACAGTTTCACCATTGGTTAATTGATAGTTTTTCATGAGGTTGGCAGTGAGACAGCTGTGAATGGGCAGGATGGCTATTAAATCACCGACTTTTATTTGGTTCATAACACTTTCATTTACCGTTATAATGCCATGTTCCTGAGATACTTTGGAAACCAATCCCAGAACATCATTGGTGTTCCAGTTTTGACCGTCAAATTTTACAGCGATGCCATAATGAGAATGGGCATCAGCGTCTTTAATGTTATCTTTAGAGAGATGAACAGCGCCGCCGTGTACAATGATTTCGCCTCTCGAAGGGTATTTAGCCACTACAGGACAAATCAGACTAACTGCAATATCTGAACGTTGACAGGATCCAATGTGAGCTTGCATCTCATCATAAAATACGAAGTTACCCGGTCTTATTTCATCAAAATCCGACAGGTCCTCTATAATGGAGCATGAGGGCGTATCGCCATAAGAGATTTGAATCAACGGAAAGTCATTGGCCATGAATGTTTTCAGGGCTAGTAGTTGTTGACGCGAAGTATTCAAAATGTGCTCAATTTCATCTTTGTCTGTGGTGTTGTAAGTATGACCTGCATGACATAAAAAACCTATGAAAATTAACTGTTTGCAAGTTTTTAGGATCGCAAGGAGTTGTTGCATGGTCTCGAAATCTTCAGCACCTACACCGGTTCTCCCATAACCGGTATCCGTTTTGATATATAATCCAACCGGGCTTGCAAGGTGTTTTTCCAGGTATTGAATGGTTTCAGCCGATTCAGCAACAATGTTCAGGTTTATTTGTTTCGCCAGTTTATTGATGGCTTCTACTTCCAGGATATTTGCCGGAAATGCAATGGTAATATCTGTCCAGCCATTGAGTGCAAAATACTCGGCCATTTTAACGGAGGATACGGTACAGCAGTGGATATCAAATGCACGAAACCAACTTGCTACTTCGGCTGATTGATGGGTTTTGAAATGAGGTCGGAGCAAGGTATTGTGACGTTTTGCTTTATCGACCATGCGCTCAATATTGGTGAGGCATTTCTTTTTATCTAAGAGTAAAGTGGGGCGAGTGATCATGTTTGTTTAGTTTCATGCAAATATAGTGAATGATGTATATTTACTGTATTTTTAAATCATGAAGTACATTGGAGGATTGAAGAAGCTCTATTACCGGATGCAGTATTTTTACTACCATGTGAGTGGCGTGGCTAATAAAAAAGTGCTAATCAAGTCAATTCGCTCAGAAGTACTTTATGGTGGTGTTTCTTTGCCTCAACGAGAGTTTTATGCTATCTCAAAAGCTCATAAAAAGATGGCTTGGGGAAATGTAATGGTAGGTCGTTTCCAGGAATATAAATATCAGTATTGTATTTTTTCAGGCACTTTCGTTAAGAATTTGTATCGTCGCCGGCATTTAGCTGAGAAGTTAGTCAAAGCACGGCTTGTTTTTTGTGAGAAAGAAAAATTTGAGAATGTAATTGTTCCAATACAATCAGTCAATCTGGGATCACTTAAACTATTTCAGAAATGTGGATTTACAATTTTGGAGAAGGAAAATTGGACTCCATGGATGAAGAAAGAAGCTTCTCTATTTAATAGTGATATGTTGATGGCACATTATGTAATAAAAAAGCCAGTTCTTTAGGAACCGGCTTTGTATTATCTTTTTTTAGTTTTATCGAACAATTGTTTGATCTCTGTCCGGACCTACCGAAATGATAGTAATCGGTACTTCCAGTTCTTTTTCAAGATAAGCAATGTAGTCTTTCAATTCTTGAGGAAATTCAGCTTCAGATTTAACACCTGTCAAATCTTTTTTCCATCCGGGTAGTTCAGTATAAACTGGTTCTACATCATCGGTTAATTCAAATGGGAATTCCTCTGTAACCTGGCCATTCATTTTGTAACCGGTGGCCACTTTAATGGTATCAAATCCACTTAATACATCTCCTTTGGTCATGATCAACTGAGTTACGCCATTGATCATCACAGAGTATTTCAAGGCTACTAAATCCACCCATCCACAACGACGGGGACGACCTGTTGTAGAACCGAACTCATTACCGGCTTTACGAATGGCATCACCTGTTTCATCAAATAGTTCCGTTGGGAACGGACCGCTTCCAACGCGTGTGCAATAAGCCTTAAAAATACCAAATACCTCACCAATTTTAGTTGGAGCAATTCCCATACCCGTGCAAGCACCGGCACAAATAGTGTTGGATGAAGTCACAAATGGGTAAGAACCAAAATCGATATCAAGTAAGGTACCTTGAGCACCTTCAGCTAATATGCTTTTCCCGTTGCGCAGGTACTTATTGATTTCATGTTCACTGTCAATCAGGATACAACTTTTCAAGGTTTCAATACCTTCTTTCAATCCTTCTTCAAACTTCTCTATGTCATACTCAAAATCGTACATCTCGAGTAGTTTGATATGTTTCGCTTTTAAAGCTTCGTATTTTTCATCGAAGTTATGCAGAATATCACCTACACGCATACCGTTTCTACCGGTTTTGTCCATGTACGTGGGACCAATCCCTTTTAAAGTAGAACCAATTTTGGTTTTACCTTTTGAAGCTTCCGAAGCGGCATCTAATATACGATGGGTAGGAAGAATCAAATGGGCTTTTTTAGAAATGTGCAGGTTGCCCGTGATGTCAAATCCTTTTTCCTTCAATTGATCTATTTCATGTTTGAAAGTAATTGGATCGAGTACCACGCCATTGCCTACGATGTTGACTTTGCTGGTATGAAAAATACCGGACGGGATGTTGTGTAAAACGTGCTTAAAGTTTTCAAACTCTAATGTGTGACCGGCATTCGGACCTCCCTGAAAACGGGTTATGACGTCGTACTTTGGTGTTAAAACATCTACCACCTTACCTTTTCCTTCGTCTCCCCATTGGAGTCCCAATAATACATCAACCTTCATTTTCTTATGCTTTAGATTTATGGCTATTGAGCCTGTTGGCATTTCTTTAGCCGCTTGGTTTATGTTTTGCGAATATACCAGCGGCCTGAAATTTGCTTAGTTCATCTGTTGTTGATCAGATGGCTAAACATTAAAAATCGGACTTTCAGGTTGCCCCAAAATTCCGATAGGTAAAAATAGATATATTCTCCCTAAATGCGCATGCAATTAGGGGATATTTTTTAATCAGCGTCCTTTTTTAACGTTTCTTATTTTTTTAAGAATGTTATTCCTTGCTTTCCGGCTGTCCGTTCATGCAATTCTTGCACGTTCCATAAATGTATAGGGAGTGGTGCGATACTTTAAAGTTATAGAAGGTGGACGCATTGTCTAAAACGGCCTGAATGCCAGGGTTGCAAAATTCATCGACACTACCACAATGGGTGCAAATCAGGTGATCATGCTGCTTGGATTCAAACGCCTTTTCGAATTGAGCTATGTTTTTACCAAATTGGTGCTTGATGACTAATTTACAATCCAGGAGTAAGTCAATGGTATTATATAAGGTTGCCCGACTGACGCGATAGTTTTTATTTTTCATGAAGATGTACAATGACTCAATGTCAAAGTGACCTTCACGCGTGTATATTTCATCTAAAATAGCATAGCGTTCAGGCGTTTTGCGATGACCATTTTTCTGAAGATATTCAGTAAACAACTGCTTTACCACGTCCTTGGTGTTGGCCTTATCCATATATAGTCTCAATTAAAATAGAGCCTAAAAATAGTCAATTATAAGTAAAAATAAAACAGTTGTTTAGAATAATTATAAATCAGCTCTTGATTCGTTCATTACGTGCTACATTGTGGATGCCTTTAATTTTCATGAGGTTGAAAATCAAGTTATTCAAGTCTTCAATGTTGTGGATGTACAGGTAAATGCCACCTTCAAAAATACCATCGTGACTTTCGATATTGATGGAGCGCATGTTCACATTTTGATCATCGGAAATGACCTTTGTAATTTTATTGACGATCCCAATTTGATCAATGCCTGATATGCTAATATTTGCCAAATAAGATAGTATTTTATGTGATTCCCAATTGGCTGATACAATCCGATTCCCCTGGCTCGACATTAACTTGATGGCAATGGGGCATTTGCGGCTGTGAAGAATAAGTTGGTCTTCATCATCCAAATATCCAAGTATATCATCACCCGGGATAGGATGACAGCATTCGGCAATGGTATATTGCTCCTTGTCATGGGAGTCTGATAATTGCAATGCTTTTTGCTTTGCTGGTTTTTCAGTAATTTCAGCGGTGTCTTGTTTCGAAGGAGCTGTCATTCCCAATGATAAGCGCCAATAACGAATCCATTTATTGGACGTTTTTGTAGCCAATATTTTTGGCAAATTATCCAGTTTAATGGATCCTTTACCGATGCGGAAGTACAGCTCTTCACGATCATCAATGTTATGAAAACTCTGAATCTTCTTTAATATTCGGGAGTTGATGGTTAGCTTTTTTTGGTGGAGTGCTTCCTGAAGCGCATTTTCACCTTTTTCTATAAGTGTTTTGCGTTCTTTTTTGAAGGTTTCTTTAATGCGCGTTTTGGCTTTGGCCGTAGTTACAAAACTTAACCACTCATATTTGGGTTGCTGTTTTTCCGAGGTGATAATTTCTACCTGGTCACCGCTTTTTAGCTCATAACTGAGCGGAACCAGTTTGTAATTTACTTTGGCACCAATACATTTATAGCCTAAATCGGTATGAATTTCAAATGCTAAATCTAAAGCAGTGGCACCTTTTGGCATAACTTTGATGTCACCTTTAGGCGTGAAAATCATCATTTCAGAGGCAAAAAGATTCAGTTTGAAATCATCCAGGAACTCCAGTGAATCTGAATCCGGATTAGACAACAAATCATTGATGCGTTCCAGCCATTTATCCAGTTCCGATTCCTTCTCCTGCTGACCTTTGTATTTCCAGTGGGCTGCAAAACCACGCTCTGCAATTTCATCCATGCGACGCGTCCGAATCTGGATTTCTACCCATTTTCCTTCCGGGCCCATTACCGTGCTATGCAACGCTTCATATCCATTTGCTTTAGGGGTAGATACCCAATCACGCAAACGATCCGGTTTGGGTTTGTACATATCGGTAATCATCGAATACATGGCCCAGCATTGCGTTTTCTCCTGTAAATTATCTTTCGGTGTGAAGACAACACGGATGGCTAATACATCATAAATCTCTTCAAAAGGCAATCCTTTTTTCTGCATCTTGCTCCATATGGAATAGATGGATTTATGACGTCCAACCACTTCAAAATCATAGCCTTCTTTTTTTAGACGTGCTTCAATGGGGGCTTTGAAATGGTTAATAAACTCTTTGTGTTTTTCTTCACTCGCTTTAACCTTTTCAGTGAGGTCATTGAAAATTTGGGGATGTTCTGTTTTTAGACTTAGATCTTCCAATTCCGTTTTAATGGCGTAGAGTCCTAGTCGATGAGCCAGCGGTGCATAGATATATAATGTTTCACCAGCAATTTTGTACCGTTTGTGTTCTGGCATGGAAGCTAGCGTCCGCATATTGTGCAGCCGATCTGCCAATTTAATGAGAATGACCCGCACGTCCTCTACCATGGTCATCAGCAGTTTTCTGAAATTTTCTGCTTGAACGGACTGTGATTGGTCGAATACGCCTTCCAGTTTAGTGAGGCCATCAACAATGGAAGCAATTTTTTCGCCAAAAATATTCTTCAGATCTTCAACTGTATAGTCCGTATCTTCCACTACATCGTGAAGCAAGGCGGCTATAACGCCTTTTGTGCCTAACCCTATCTCTTCAGCAGCAATACGTGCCACTTCCAGCGGATGTAAAATATAGAGTTCCCCGGATTTACGTCGCATACCAACATGCGCTTCGTGAGCGAGCTCAAAAGCTTTGGTCACCAGTTTTCGGTTCTCATCCGTCTGACAGCGGGGACACCTATCTAGTAGTTGCTCAAATTTTTGGCGGACTTCTCTTTCTTCCTTTTCACGATCGGTATTCGTCATTCAACTTGCTCTTTAAAGCGAACTAAAGTACTTAATTCCTTGCATTGTTCCAATGATGGGTTTAAATGTCTTGCATCAAAGGGTAAAATGTAATCCCAATCTTTTATAATTGGATTGGGATTTAAATATTATTGACCGGCAATGACGGTGGTGAAATCAGTTGGTTGAAGGTATTTATTAGCCAGCTTCATCAACCGTTCAGGCGTCATGTTTAAAATGGCATTAAACCGTTTTTGAAAGTGATCAGGTGATAGATTTAAATCAATAAGACCACAATAGTTATCTGCCGTAGCAAATGGACCATCAAAATTACGGATCATATCACCAGTCATATAGCTTTTTACCAAATTCAATTCATCATCGCTGATTCGTTCATCACGTAAGCGTTGCAATTCATTAAAAATCTCCAATACAGCCAGCTCTCTGTTTTCTGCTTTCACCTCGGTAGCAATCACCATAAAGCCACTGTTTTTATAGGGCATAATAAAGGATGAAATGCCATATGTCAAGCCTTTTTCTTCACGAATATTAGTCATTAAGCGTGATCCAAAGTAACCACCCAGGACAGTGTTCAAGAATTGAAAGTCAAAGTAGTCGGGATGTTCTTTATTAAATAAGCGGCGTCCTATTTTAATGGCCGATTGAACAGCTCCTGATTTTGGGATTACGATGGTCTCCGGTTTTATCGTATCAAAATTCGACACGCTATCAGAAGGAATATTCGCTTCTCCCCATTTTTGCCCCAAATGTTTATTCAGTAATTTTTTGATGTCTGCTCCTGGTTGGCCGGCAATCAAAATATGTGTGTGCTCAGGCGTATAAACGTGTTTGTGAAAGTTGACAAGGTCTTCCCGGGTTAATTGCTCAAAATGTTCTTCGTTCAGATAATTACCATAAGGGTGCTCTTTACTAAACAGCTGTTGTGTAAAAGCGCGCATCGCAATGGTTTTTACTTTTTCTCCTTCTACAAGAAAATTTTGTTTGCGTTTGCGGAGGAAATTGTCTATTTCATGCTGAGGAAAGACGGGGTTTTTAATTATATCTTCCAGGATGGCTAATGTCTCAGGGAGATAATGAGCGAGTGAAATCAGCGTAAGTATGGAATGGTGATAATCGGTTTGCTGGCCAATATAGGCACCGTAGAAGTCGATTTTTTCTGATATTTCAACCGAGGTAAGTGTCGTGGTACCTTCGGCCATCACTGTATTGGTAGCAGAAGCGACTAAGGGTTTTCCGGCTTGCACGCTTCCGGCTGGAAAAATGATATCAATTTTGGCCACTTCTTGAGAGCCGGCCTCGATCAAATGCACTTTAATCCCATTATCCAGTTCATAAACTTCAACGGGCAAAAGGTTCAGTGAATCAACTGTTTTAAATACAGGAGGTATTTGTCTGTCAATGCTCATTCGATTATTTTTTTCGGGCATGGTAAAATAAAGTACTGCTATTTGCTTTTCGAAATGTACGTTGAGCGGCTTCTAATAATGATGCATTGGTGACTGCTCTGTACTTATCGACCTCTTGGTTAATTTCGTCTGCCTGGCCTAACATTTCAAACTGGGCCAGGTTCATGGCTTTATTGAGAAAGTTAATCTCGGAGAAGACCAAAGTGGATTCAACTTTATTTTTTACTTTTTGCAATTCATAATCAGAAACCGCTGTTTGCCGGATGCCATCCAATTGTTCCCAAATAGCGTTTTGGGCGTGTTCCATGGTTGTTCCCGGCAAGAGGCGTCCCATCACCGTGAGAAGTCCCGGGTGATGATCACCAGAGATGTAAGCATTCACTTCGCCAAATAATTTTTGGTCTTTAATTAATGATTGGTTGAGACGTGAGGATGGTCCATTCGAAAGGACATCTGATAACAAGTCGGTGGCGTAAAAATCAGCATCTGTGCGCCCTCCAATATGGAAAACCATCTGAATTAAATCGGCTGGGACATCACGTTCTACACTTAATTCCCGGGCTTGTGTTTGCTCAGGTTCCATTGGAATAACCGGATTGGTAATCTCACGTCTTGGGATATCACCAAACCACTTTTCTGCAAGTTGAAAGGCGTTCTCCGGATCTACATTTCCTGAAATTACCAGTATGGCATTATTGGGAGCATAATGGTGGTAGAAGAAGTTTTTTACATCCTGAAGATTGGCTTGTTCAATGTGCTTAATTTCTTTACCGATTGTTGGCCATTGATAGGGATGTGTCTTATAGGCCATAGGGCGCAACAGTAATGGAATGTCCCCGTATGGTTGGTTTAGGTAGCGCTGTTTAAATTCTTCAATAACAACCTTGCGTTGAACTTCCAGACTTTCCTCTGAAAAATCAAGCTCGAGCATGCGATCTGATTCCAGCCAAAAACCGGTTTCAAGGTTTGCAGCGGGCACCGTGAGGTAATAATTGGTGACATCATTGTTGGTCCAGGCATTATTATCGCCACCAACTTGTTGCAATGGTGTATCGTAGGAGGGGATATTTTTACTGCCGCCAAACATGAGATGCTCGAATAAATGAGCAAAACCAGTCTTATCCGGATGCTCATTTTTAGCACCCACCTGATAGAGTACGTTAATAGCTGCCAGCGGGGTACTTTTGTCAACATGCACCAACACGCGCAAACCATTGTCCAGTGTTCGTTTTTCCGATTTAATCATTTAAAATTGGTATTGATCGTTGGTGGTTAGTTCGTTTTTAATATGACGGTATTCGGTGAGTATCTCTTCAAATATTTCCTTAACTGGTTTAATAGAATTGATCAATGTGGCGACCTGACCGATCTCAAGTTCTCCTTCCAATAGATCACCTTCAAACATACCTTTCTTGGCACGTCCGCGTCCTAATAACTTTTGAAGATCCAGGGTAGAGGCACCACTTTTTTCAGCTTCCTGTACTTGTTCGAAGAAGGCATTTTTAATTAATCGAACCGGGGCTAATTTTTTTAGTGATAATAAAGTACCGCCTTCGCCTGTTTCAATGATGCATTTTTTAAATTCACTGTGTGCCGATGATTCTTCGGATGCAGCGAATCGTGATCCGATCTGCACGCCATCAGCCCCCAGTGTTAAGGCAGCAGCCATGGTTCTGCCGGTGCCGATACCGCCTGCAGCAATGACCGGTAATGTGGTTAATTGTTTGATGTGTGGAATCAACGTTAAGGTAGTGGTTTCTTCCCGTCCATTGTGTCCGCCGGCTTCAAATCCTTCCGCAACGATGGCATCAACACCCGCTTCTTCGCATTTCTTCGCGAATTTACCATTGGCAATGACATGAACGACTGTAATGCCTTTCTCTTTGAGAAAGCCTGTCCATTTAGCAGGATTGCCAGCTGAAGTAAATACAATCTTCACACCTTCTTCAACAATGATGTTCATGATTTCATCAATGTTAGGATATAATAGCGGTACATTAACACCCCAGGGATTGGTGGTGGCTTTTTTTATTTTCTGGATGTGTTCTCGCAAGACTTCGGGATACATTGATCCGGCTCCTAATAAACCTAAGCCTCCATTATTACTGACAGCTGATGCTAAACGCCAGCCACTGCACCAAACCATTCCACCTTGTACGATCGGGTATTGTATGTTAAATAACTCTGTTATTCGATTTGCCATGTGTTAATATCTAATAGTTGTGTTGGTTTACCTGCGGAATTTCACCGGAAGGATCTTTAGCTTGCAAAGATACGAAAGTATGTCAATGCACTCTTTTAAATCGTGGATGATTGAGTAATAAACTACCAATTTGTTAGATGGTTATATGTGGTTGATATGTAGTTGTTAATAGGAAATATAAACAAGTCCAATTGCCAATTATTGAATATTTTTGTAAATTATTGAAGCCTATCTGATAGGTGATTAATGAGAATAAAGAGTTTCAGATTATGCAACAAAGGAAAGCTTCCAATAATCCGCCGAGGGCTTCCTGGATGGAGGTCATCTCGAAATATAATAAACCCAATCATCTCAAGAGTATTTGGCAGATTGTAAATTCAGTTGTGCCGTATGTATTGCTTTGGGTATTAATGGTGCAAAGTTTAGAAATATCATACTGGATAACACTTTTGCTTTCGATTTTTGCTGCCGGATTTTTGGTACGTATTTTCATTATTTTTCATGATTGTGTGCATGGCTCTTTTTTTAAAGCTCAACATCTGAACACTATATGGGGTTTTATACTGGGGGTATTGACATTTACGCCTTTTCATCGATGGCAATTGGAACATTTAACGCATCATCGCACAGTAGGTAATTTAGATAAACGAGGCATTGGCGATGTGAAAACATTAACCGTTGAAGAATATCAAAATTGTTCTAAATGGCATCGATTTAGATATCGTTTTTATCGTCATCCTATTTTTCTGTTTGGAATGGCGCCCATTTTACTATTTCTCTTGAAATATAGATTCACTTCCCATGAGATGTCCTGGAAAATGAAGTATCAGATTTATTTGACAAATTTCATGCTCATCCTCATATATGGGATACTGGTCTGGTTATTGGGCTGGAAGGTGGTTGTCTTAATACAATTGCCAATCCTTTATATTTCAGCGGTTCATGGTGTTTGGTTATTCTATGTACAGCATCAGTTCGCAGATGTGGTATGGACACGAACCGCAGAATGGAATTATCAAACAATGGCGATTAAAGGCTCATCATTTTTTAAATTACCTATAGTATTACAATGGTTTACGGGGAATATCGGCTTTCATCACATCCATCATTTATCACCGATTATTCCAAATTACAATCTGGAAAAATGTCATAATGAAAATGAGATGTTTCGAAGTGTTAAACCGCTCACTTTTTGGTTAGCTTTTAAAACCATGAGCCTTCGATTATGGGATGAAAAACAACAGCGCTTAGTGCGGTTTAAGGATGTTTAAGGATAATTGGCATTTACGAAAAAGCCTCAATTATTCACATTGAATAATTGAGGCTTGTATATTAAAAGTATCTTATTAGAAATTATTCACTTCTCCGAACCGGACGTCGTGCTTTAAATTCCTTCATTTTACCTTCAAACATGTGGTATTTCAAGAATTCACATTCCAGGGCACCATTGTATAAAGTATGTTTTTCTTCGTTATGCAGGCCTAAACGGTAGATGGCTTCTTCATTGGAGCTTAGTGCCCAAACCACCCAACCGTCATAGTTTTGTTTCAGCGTGCTACCAATCTTTTTATAGAAGTTGAAGATGTCAGTTTTCTTCAATCGCTCACCATAAGGTGGATTAAAGATCATCATGCCGCGACGAAATGGTAATTCACGTTCTTCAAAAGATGCTTTGGTGATACTGATTTGACGATTCAGCTTGAAGTCAAGTGAGGATGTTTTTGCCAAGTCGATGGCTTTCAGGTCGATGTCGCTTCCAACGATACGTGTGCGTGGGTAACTGATTTTTTCTTCCGCATCTGTGTAAATTTTCTCCCACAGAAACTTGTCATAATCAGCCCAGCTCATGAAACCAAATTTCTTGCGTTTAAAACCAGCTGGAATATTACAAGCCAGCATTGCTGCTTCCATCAGAATGGTTCCGGTACCACACATGGGGTCAAACAATGGAATGTCCTTATTCCACCCTGCTATCTTAAGCATACCAGCCGCCAATACCTCGTTTAATGGGGCCTGGTGACCCGGTTGGCGATAGCCTCTGCGGTGCAGTGATTCACCGGAGCTATCCAGTGAAACGGTAAAGCTATCACGGGCGACATGTATGTTGATTAAGACATCCGGATTATCGGTGTTGACAGATGGGCGGATACCCGTTTTCTCACGAAACTGGTCAACGATGGCATCTTTTGTTTTAAGCGCCAGAAATTTTGAATGCTTGAATAGCTCGGAAAAAGCAACGGCATCTATAGCAAATGTTGTTTTTTCTGACATGTATTCTGACCAGTCAAATTTATGAATGGCCTTGTAAAGCTCATCTTCGGTTGTGGCTTTAAAAGTGCTGATGGGCACCAATATGCGCAAGGCGGTTCGCAAATGTAAATTTGCTTTGTATAAAAGTTCTTTGTCGCCTTCACAAGCTACCGCTCTTTTCAAAGATCTGATGTTGGTAGCACCCAACTCTTCTAATTCCTTAGCCAGAACGCTTTCCAGCCCATGAAACGTTTTAATCAGTAAATCCACTATTATTTCCCTCCGGTTATAAATCGGGTGCAAGTTACGAAACTTCAGACAAGCACCAATTATGATTTTTTCAGATATCGGTTAAGAATTGTTAATTGAAGTTCTTTTGTTGTTGGTTGATTGCTTCGGTTGGTTTTCAATAGGCAGTCATTTAGTAGCTTATGATGAACCGTGAGAGGAGCGGTGGTGGTTTCTGTGCAATGATTGCTATTCCGGTTAATAGATGATTAAGGTGGTATGGTTTTTGTAGGGTGTGACTGATTGTTTTTTAATTAATTATTACAACACCATTCTATGAAGGCCAAGGACTCCTTGAAAGTTTTTTCTAAAGCAATTGCCATTCCTGCAATCATTGCTGTTAGTGCCATTTTGACTGATTGTACCGCAGATGATAAAAGGAAGAACTCCGTTTCGGCAAGTCTACCTATTGAACAATTGGATTAAATGATAGCGATGCGATTTTAAAAGACATTCTTTTCTCGAATGTCTTTTTTTATGCAACGCCAGGCAAGATTGTCGCATTGGAAGATGTGCGTTTGTCAGGACGTGTCATTTATCTATTTTCAAGGTTGTTTGATTGCATTTACAGCGTTATTTTAATATCGAAACCATCAACAATTAGTG
>Ga0193953_1001049_pt1 | contig 13432 bp, 7 predicted proteins | sample BB_4_MG_FD_140325 | JGI IMG/M metagenome (GOLD analysis project Ga0193953, IMG submission 140325) | Microbial mat bacterial communities from the Broadkill River, Lewes, Delaware, United States - BB_4_MG | ecosystem: Environmental > Aquatic > Freshwater > River > Microbial mats | place: USA... | reverse complement strand
TCATTTGCCCCGATGCAATCATCGATATATCAATCAGGTCATCGATGAGGTTAACCATACGATTACCACTCTTTTCAATATAACGGATATACTCTTGTTGCTCGTCGCCAGTCAGGATAGGTGTTTTTAACAATTCTGCAAAGCCAAGTATTCCATTCATGGGTGTGCGAATTTCATGGCTCATGTTAGCCAGAAAAGCTGATTTGAGGCGATCGCTTTCTTCGGCGCGCTCTTTGGCTTTTATTAGTTCTTCTTCGGCTTGTTTACGTTTCGTTATATCCAATAAGGCAGCGATACTCATTTGTGTGTCCGGAAGCATCCCCATTCTTAATAATACATCATGTACACCTCCTTGCTTATCTTCAAATTTGAATTCGTAACTTTTCAACGCTTTATTTGGGTCTTTTCTTCTCAAATTATGTTGAACTTTCATTCGCTTCAGATCTTCTTTTAATACAAATTCCGTCCAATATTTTTTACCCTCTACTTCATCTTTCGAATAGCCCGATAGGTTAACAAATTCATCATTAACTATTACGATCGTGGTATCTTCGTCAATAATTAATGAGGCTGTTCCGGTATTTTCAAAAATAGCCCGATATTTTTCTTCGCTTTCTCGTAATGCTCTCGTGGAATGTTGCAATTCATTTGTTCTTTGGTTTAGCCAGTACACCAGCTCTCCGATCTCATTTTTCTCTTTATAATCCAAATGAAATGATTTTTCAGTTGGTGTATTCGCTACCTCTTTTAACTGTAATGATAGTTTCCTTAGGGGGATTAATATTTTTTTCCAGAATAGTAAGAAGGTTGAAAAGAGTGACATTAGCAAGATAATGCTGAATAAAAATATGAGCTTTTGAGAGATGTGATTTATAATGGCAACAGATTTTTGATAAGGTGTAACAATAATGATTTTCCAATAAGTATGTGGCATATGAAAAACAGAAGCAATAACAGGTTCCTTAAGCAAAACATCATCCTCAAGATAGAATGTATGCAATCGGTTTGAGTATTGCGTTTGCTCTTTTAAAGGATCAAGCATGACAGCCGTCATCAGGTTGGCTTCCTGTGTATTTATCTGGTAACTTTCTTGTTCTATTATTTGGGGCAATTGTTTGTTATAGCGTTTATCATTTTTAGCTAATTGGATGATATGTCTATTTACTTCGTTCAGATAATCTGCAACCGGAGCAAAAGCAGGTTCTTTGCGAGCAAAATCGGTGGCATTTATATATTCATGAATCAAATTTCCAGAACTATCAATAAAACTATTTTTGGCAAATTGATCATCTGGAAAATTTAATAGTTTGTTATTTCGATCCAGTGCATAAGCATATCCACCTGATTTTTCCATTGCGTTTTGCAGAATTGAATTTAACCCTTCAAGCCTTAAATCAATTGTCGAAACTCCCAGGAATACACCTTCTTTAAATATCGGAACAGTACAAGTTACCATAGGTTGATAAGAATAGGGGTCCATATAAGATTTAGACCAAAATCTTAATCCAGTTCTTATATATTTTGAAGGCACATACCATTCTTCATTATGATATCCTTTTCCTTCCGGATTATTATAATCGTCATAGTATATCAATACATTATTTGAATCTTTCCCCCAAAAGAAACTTCTCCTTTCAATATCAGAAGAAAACACATAAGGCTCTGGCCATATTCCGCCTCCGGCAATCAAATCATTGTAACCTTCAAGGTTCAATAAATGAGGTATAATTTTGTTATATTTATTAACGTCGTATTCCAGGGATTCTCCAAGACTTGCCAGGGTCGCCGTTAAACTTTCCGTCATTAGTATCTCCTGACCAACCAAGGCCACTATTTTATTGCCATATTGTTCAAGTAGGTGATTGCTTTCTTCCATTAAAAGAGGTTTGCCTATTCGATTCACAATAATAATAATGGAGGAAAGCATAATGATTGACAAAATCAAGAAGCTAACACTAATTAAGATCCTAAGTTTGTTTTTTTGAAGGCGGAACTGTTTTTTAATTGGTGTCATTGAATCGGCTGTCTATTTGAGAAGCTAACATTTAAAAACGAATCAGTCTATTTGTAAATACTTCAATTCGAATTTAAGTCAATGTAGAGAAAAAGTGGAGCTTTTTCAAGTTCACGATCATGCAAAAGTTTATTTCTATTCACTGGCCTGTTTTAGTTAAATCTGTTCGTGTTTTTAGGAAGAAGGTGAAATATGAGTTTCGAGTAGTCCTATTTTTCTTGATTATCCATGAGTAAAATAGATATGGCGCAATCTATTTTTAATGGTTGTATTGAAGGAATTTATGTTTTGGCAAGTGTTGCATTTTATTTTTGTAATGAGGCTTGAATTGCCAGGTCTGATTGGCAGACTGTTTTCCGAATGCCATTTTTTAATTATTCCTTCTATTTTTGCGTGTAGATGGAACAATTCAAAGGCATCATACAACGTATTACCTATCATAATCCCGAAAATGGTTGGACTGTGTTACGGGTGAATCCCATGGACCGGCCTCAGGATGTGAAGACCGTGACGGTACATCAAGCCAATGTATTTGCAGGAGCCACCATGATTTTTGAAGGCGAGTGGACCTCTCACCCCAAGTTTGGTGAACAGTTCAAAGCCCAAAATACCATTGAATGTAAACCGGCCAGTGTATCTGCGTTAGAGAAATACATTGGCTCAGGTTTGATATATGGTGTAGGGCCAAAAATTGCCAAGCGGATTGTGAAGCATTTTGGCGATGAAACCATGGATGTATTTGAAAACCAAATGGAGCGCTTGACCGAAGTACCTGGAATCGCCACTACTAAACTGGATCAGATTACCCAATCCTGGACCGAGCACCGGGAGATTCGCAATGTGATGCTATTTCTGCAAGAGTATGGCGTGAGCACCCTTTTTGCGGTGAAGATTTTCAAGACCTATGGGAATGAGGCCATTCGTATCGTGAAGGAAAATCCCTATCAGTTGTCGAAAGATATCTATGGCATCGGCTTTTTCTCTGCCGATAAGATTGCCTTGAGCATGGGGTTGGCAGAGGATAGTCCACAGCGAATTCGGGCAGCTATTAGCCATGTGTTGGCAGCTAGCAGGGAGCAGGGGCATTGTTACCTGGAGCTGGAATGTATCCGGGAAGATGTGCAACAGTTGCTGAAAGAAGATTATGGTGTTTTAGTGGTGAGTGAAGTTAATGCCATGGAGGTGGATAAAGATTTGATGGTACGCTTACGCGATCAGGAGGCTCAGTGCGTGAAATGTTACTATTCCAAATCACTCTATTACGATGAATTGCATACGGCAGAGATTGTTTTGAGGTTTTTAGAGCGATCGCTTCAAGTGGATACCGGCCGTATAAATAGTTGGTTAGGCCGCTTTAATCAACAGCAAGAATTTCCGTTAAGCGATGAGCAATACGATGCTGTGTTGGGTATCTGCCAACATTCTTTCTCTATTCTAACCGGTGGTCCTGGTTGTGGAAAAACCACCACCACACGTGCTTTAGTAAAACTATTACAAGCCATGGGCAAGAAACTGACCTTGGCTGCTCCTACAGGGCGCGCCGCACAACGCATGGCTGAAGTCATCGGGTTGGAGGCGCAAACCATTCATCGCTTGTTGGTGTGGCAGCCTCAAACTGGCCAATTCAAGAAGAATGAAGAGGAGCCTTTGGAAACGGATGTCGTCATCATTGATGAGTGTTCCATGTTGGATATTTCTATCAGCGCCTCTTTATTAAAGGCCATCCCGCTGACTGCCCAGGTTTTGTTTATTGGGGATCCGGATCAGTTGCCGTCGGTGGGGGCTGGCAATGTGCTGAAAGATTTAATCGAGAGCAAGAAAGTACCCTGTTTTCATTTACGCAAGGTTTTTCGGCAGGCTCAGGAGAGTAGCATCATTAAGTTTGCACATCAGATTAATCGACGCATCATCCCTAAAATGGAATCGCCCATTCATCATCCTAAAGTATGGGAGGAAGGAACGGATTGTCTGTTTATCGACTCAGAAGAAGCCACTAAAGATCAATCACAGTTCATCAAGAAAATCACTCAAACGATGAAAGGTGTGGTGGAGCATGAAGGATTGGCATTTGTGCGCGAGAAAGGCGGGGAAGGATTGAATGATACCTATAAATCTGTTTTGATGGAGGAGGACTATTACGTCAAGGAAACATCTGAAACAGAAATAGAGGAAATCCGGAAAAAAGGCACGCGATCTTATGTGTTTAACATTCCGCAGGATTTTCTGCATGCCGATATTCAATCTTTATTGAAATCAGAAAGTCATGCATCCGCTTTGCAAAAGGTTCTTAAGGATGTGCACCTCTGGTCGTCGTTGCGTTACGGTTTTGTGGCATCCGATATGGTGGTGCGCTTGTATGCCCAAACCATTGCTCAAAAATTGGGGGCTGATAAAGAGGTGCAGATCTTGTCGCCAATGACAGTAGGGACTATGGGGACACGCAACTTGAATTTGTTGGTGCAAGACACCAGTAATCCTGCCAGTAGCGAAAAACCTGAATTGCTTTTGGGAGAACGCTTATTCCGCCTGGGCGATCGTGTCATACAACGGCGAAATAACTATGATCTGGAAGTCTTTAATGGGGACATTGGCCGCATCACTGCCATTGATAAGCAAGAAAATGCACTGGAGGTAGCTTATGGAGCACCAAATAATACCCGTCATGTATACTATGAAAAGCAAGATTTAATGGATCTGGACCTGGCATATGCCATTACCATTCATAAATCACAGGGCAGTGAATTTGATGTGGTGATCATACCGGTTGGGATGCAACATTTCAATATGTTGTATCAAAACTTAATCTATACCGCGTTAACCCGGGCTAAAAAGATGGCCATTTTTGTGGGGACGCGCAAAGCATTAGGTATTGCTGTACGAAATATTGATAATCGATTGCGTAAAACCATGTTGCGACACTTGCTTGCCAATGAATAAACCCACACGATCTGCAAGATTTTGTGGGTTTGATAAAGAACAGATTAATTATTTCTGTAGTTTTCTTCCGGTGGCAATGAAATAGTTTAAAGCGCGTTCCCAATAAATCATGGCTTGTTGAAATTCATCATCTAAACCACTCATGAAATAAGCATTTTGAGTTTCATTCAAGGCGGTGTATTGATAGGCAATATTCAAACTACAAGAGCCATTGTGATTATCTTCCAGACACAAGGTAATTTTAACAACCTGTTCATCGGGAGTCATCCGCACAAATTCAACCCCATGTTTGACCGGATCATAATCCACCACATGCCAAACGGTTTGTTTTCCATTTGTGGTCGGAGTCGTAAAGACACAGTTTTTCTCAATTAATCCTGATTGGGAATAGATGATGTGAGCTTCCCAACCATCAATCCATTCACTTTCTCTTACGGGGCAGAGAAGTGGAAATATTTCTTCAGGAGTGCCATTGATAATTTGTTTATAGTTTTTTGTGATTTGTTTTCCTTTGAAATCCATGCTTGTCCGTTTTATCGTATATTTATGGTACTTCAACAAGGTGCTGCAGCGATTGTTTAGTTTCGGAATATTATCTCATAAAATGGATTTTTACATAGTACCTGATAATGTTTGCCTTCAGTGAATTTGTTGGTGGAAGGAGAATTCTTTTTCGAATAAATCAGCAAATTAGTCTGTTTTTTTATATTCGGATTTTAACCGTATTACCAGATGTGGGAATATTCAGTTTTTTTCATCAAAATAATAGCAAATTGAAATTACCTCCCTGGATAAGACGATAAATCATAACTGGATCACTTTTGTGAATGTGTTAGAACGGTGCAAAAAGGAATTGGAAATAACTTGATGTTACAATTGTTTTAGAATGGTTAATGTGTTATTATTTAACTATTTGCAGTGTTGTGGCTGGTGTTTTGTTAAATAAGTATAAATGCAACCTTTTACAACAAAGCCATCATTCAGGCGTTACTTAACTTCAGTATCAACAAACTTTTACTACTTTTACATCGAAAGAACCACATGTTATTCATTTGCTAATAGTATGCCAGGCGATGGATATTAGATGATTAAAATATGAGCAGAAACCTTTACAGTGTTATTACAGGAACGGGCAGTTACATCCCGACTGAATGTGTAAAAAATGAAGACTTTTTAGCCAATGATTTTTACGGAAAAGACGGTAAGAAACTAACCAAGGCTAATCAGGAAATTATTAATAAATTTCAGGAAATTACCACCATTACCGAACGCCGTCATGTGTCTGAAGATTTGGTGACATCTGATATTGCCCATTTTGCCGCTTCCAATGCGATTGAAAGTGCCGGGATTGATAAGGAAGAGTTGGATTACATTATTGTGGCTCACAATTTTGGTGATGTAAGTAATGATAACCGACGCACTGACATTGTACCGACTTTAGCGGCACGCGTAAAGCACAAATTACGAATTGAGAATCCTGAAACGGTTGCCTATGATCTTCCATTTGGTTGTCCGGGATGGCTGCAGGCGGTGATTCAAGCGGATTACTATTTGCGTTCAGGGGATGCTAAAAGAATTTTAGTGATTGGCGCCGATGTGTTGTCCAGAGTTTCTGATCCACATGATATTGACAGTATGATATATGCTGATGGAGCAGGGGCTATTGTGTTGGAGGCTGTTGAAAGTGAGGAGCCCATTGGTATTTTAGCACATAAGACGCGTTCTGATACTTTGTTGTATTCTCAGATGTTGTTTATGGGATCGTCGTACAAGGAAGGGGAGGATACGGATAAGGAATTATACCTGAAGATGAATGGGCGAAGATTATATCAATATGCATTAGAGACGGTACCTAAAGCTATTCAGGCCGGACTGGAGAAGAGTAATGTGCATTTGAGCGAAATTAAGAAAGTACTCATACACCAGGCTAATGGGAAAATGGATGATGCAATTTTGGATCGTTTATATTCACTGTATGACATAAAAGATACTCCTCAAGATGTAATGCCTATGACCATTGCAAAGTTGGGTAACTCATCAGTCGCAACTGTTCCGACCTTACTTGATTTGATCTTGAAAGGGGAAATGGAAGGCCATGAAATCAATAAGGGGGATACCATTGTTTTTGCATCCGTGGGTGCGGGAATGAACATCAACGCCATGGTGTACAAGTACTGATAAAAGATACTCTTGGAAGATAATTAAAAGAGATGGCCTCAGGGATGACAAATTCCCCGAGGCCTTTTTTGTACAACAATTTGTTTTTAATGATTAATAGCATTCATATTCTTCAAGCGTCAATATTTTCTCGGTCAGAGGCTTTTCATAGGTTTTATTAACTGTTGTTAAAGGCTTGTCATTTGGGATGTTAGATTCGTGAATGGTCCCGTCAGGTTCATACTCCTGTTGGAGGGGGGCATCCCCGATTTTAAAGAAATCAATGATTTGTTGCAAGTCAGCAGCATCGGATTCAATGGTTTTAGCTTCCAGGGCGATTTCCTCCGCCATTTGTGCCGTTTTTTGAGTGGATTGGTTCAATTGGTGAATGGCAGATGATATCTGCGATGCTTCCGATTGTTGCTCCAGGGCTGAATCTGCAATATCTTCGACCAATCTGACACTGCTTTTGATTTCATCTTCAATGGTACTAAGATTCTGTGAGGCTAAGGACGACACTTCAATACCTTCGTTTGAGAGTACCCCTATTTCTTCCGCCAGGCTCTTAGAGTGTTCTGCTAAATCCCGAATACCTCTGGCAACCACAGAAAAGCCCCTGCCTGCCTCACCGGCTTTGGCAGCTTCAATGGAGGCATTAACGCTTAAAATGTATGTTTGAGTGGAGATGTCATGGATAATCTTTGCTTTGTCAATCAAATGCGTCATAATCTGTAAACCTTCTTTAGTCTGAGTAATTTCTGCCTGCATAGTTGTGGATGATTGCGAAACAATGGTTGCCGTTTTCCGCGCATTATTGGAACTCTGCGATGATAATGCATTCATTTCTTCCATCGATGCGGAAATTTCTTCAGCATGACTAGCCTGGCCGGTGGAGGAATCAGTTAATATAGAGGACTTTTTACTTAAGCGACTTCCCAAGCGGTTTAAGTGTTTTGACATTTTTTGAAGTTGATGAACCACCTCTGTCAATTTCTCACCACTTTGTTTAAGGGATTGTGTCAGAATGGCGGTTTCTCCTTTTCCGGTCAGATTCGGAATTTTTGTGATATGCCCTTCCGCAAGGGCCTTGGCATGGTCCACCAGGTTAAGGATGGGCTTGGATAGGGTATGGGTCAGGAAACGAGAAGATATAATACTAATGACAATCAATGTGATCAAGCCCCAAAACATGAGCGTTTGACTCGATTGAGAAAGAGCGGCATTTTCATTAGTCAGGATGGTGGCCTGATTGGTTTGCTGGCGGCTCAATTCTTGTATTAATTTCATACCCTGGGCCAGGGTCGTATTATTGGTTAATTGACGATTAATTTTCCAGTTCTGGACTAATTTGTCCAGTGAATTGTGATAATCCTGCGCCGATTGAAGGATAGTATTCAGTGTTTTAATATCATAAGCTTTGGTAGTCATGGGACGGATGGTTTCTACACTTTGACGGATGCGTCCAAAACCCTCATTCGCATATATCAATAAATCCGGATTATTTTCTACTTCGGCCCGATATGTGAGCGCATTTAAGTCATCAATTACGTCCATCACATGACTCATTAAGTTAATCTTATCCACACGTCTTTTAATAACGTGTTTTGCTTTGTTGGCATCCACATCTTTTTTTAGCTTTTTACCTTGCAAATCCAGGTATGTCTGACATTGTGTTTTTAGAATCACACTAGCCGAATCCATAATTCCATAGGCATCTGTTAATTCAATGAGAGATGCCTTTGTTTGATCAGCTTTTTGCTGAAAACGGTAAAGCTCTTTTTCAAGGGAGGTCAGTATATTAGATTCATGGGTGGGTGCTGTTTTTAAAAGCAGATTTAACTTTTGCAAGGCTTCAAGAGCCTTGTTAAGATCAGCTATGCCTTTATGATAGAGCGTTTCATCTTTATTGAAGCCAAAGGTGCGCAGGTTAAATGCTGCTTTTTGCCAATGCCGCTCCACATTATTTACATGCGTTAAGGAAGGTAGCTGAATTTCGGCCAGCATTTTGGCTTTGTGTTTAATGCGCACCAGTTCCGTGACGGCAAATCCGCCAAATAATACTAGAATAAAGAGAAATAAACCGAAACTGATGTTCAGTTTTTGCGATAATTTTAAGTCTTTCCAAGTCATTTGCAAGGTGGTTTTCTTGCTTCAAATGTAAGGTGCCCGTTGAATTTTCAGGTTAAGACTAAGTTAATTATGTAACGGTTCTCAAAACAATGTGATGAGTAAACGGTTATTTACTATTAAAGAAATTGATTATAAGAAGAATTAATCCATTTATTGTGAATGAAAAATTTCCCTATTAATTAAATCTAAGTTCTATGAGTGTTTTGGTTAATAAAGATTCCAAAGTTATAATACAAGGTTTTACCGGGAGTGAAGGCACATTTCATGCCACCCAAATGATTGAATATGGAACGAATGTAGTAGGTGGAGTGACGCCAGGAAAAGGTGGTGCAGAACACTTACAGTTGCCGGTATTTAACACAGTTGCTGAAGCAGTGGTGAAAACAAAAGCGGATGTGTCAGTTATTTTTGTCCCGCCGGCTTTTGCAGCCGATGCCATAATGGAGGCTGCTGATGCAGGTATCAAAGTGATTGTAGCTATAACGGAGGGTATTCCCACTGCCGATATGGTAAATGTCAAAAAGTTTATTGATGGCAAAGATACGACTTTAGTGGGACCAAATTGCCCGGGTGTCATTACTCCCGGTGAAGCCAAAATAGGCATTATGCCTGGGTTCATTCATGAAAAAGGGACCATTGGAGTGGTCAGTCGATCGGGTACATTAACCTATGAGGCAGTTGATCAATTAACCAAGATGGGTTTGGGACAAAGCACGTGCATTGGTATTGGTGGCGATCCGGTGATTGGAACGACGACCAAAGAGGCTGTGCAACTTTTAATGAATGATCCGGAAACAAAAGGGATCATCATGATTGGTGAGATCGGTGGAAGTATGGAAACGGAAGCCGCCCAGTGGGTTAAAGAAAATAGTACGAAGCCGGTAGTGGGTTTTATTGCTGGTCAGACAGCCCCTAAGGGTCGAAGAATGGGACATGCCGGCGCCATAATTGGGGGTAAAGATGATACCGCAGCAGCAAAAATGGCCATTATGAAACAGTGTGGGATTCATGTAGTGGAGTCACCGGCTGATTTGGGTACAACCATGGTAGAAGCTTTAAAAAAATAAGCACAACAAGTCAGGCTAAGTAAAAAGCCAAAACACACGTTTGAGCTTTGGCTTTTTTAAGATGTATGTGAATTGTTAGAAATTCCTGATGTATGGAGCCACTTTTTTCAAATTCTTGAGTTAATTATCGGGGATTTGTCTCAAGTGGCTTTTAAGTTAATATAACTCTTTATTACAAGTTTTAGTATTTGATGCTTTTTAATATTTTCTCAAAAATATTAAAATAACGCTTCTGTGCACATATAAAAGTCATTTTTTTGAACTCAAATCTTGTTTATGAAACTAGATACATCTAAAGTTTTCTGTTATTTTGCCTCATATACCTTAAAGTGAAATGATGGATCATAATCAAAAGGATCGTGAAGTACTCTCAAAACTAAAGGCAGCCAGTCACATTGTGGCGTTTACAGGGGCGGGGATTTCTGTGGAAAGTGGAATTCCACCATTTAGAGGTAAAAATGGCATTTGGAATAAATATGATCCCAGGTCACTGGAGATCGATTATTTCTATGGGCATCCTGAAGAATCATGGCTGGTGATCCGGGAGATATTTTATTCTCATTTTAATAAAGCAGCTCCCAATGCAGCGCATTACTTTATGGCAGAACTGGAAAAGCAGGGTAAATCAGTAGATGTGATCACGCAAAACATCGATAATTTACATCAGGATGCGGGAAGTACAAAAGTACATGAGTTTCATGGTAATTCGAAAATGAAAAAATGTACGGTGTGCCATCAACGCACCTTGGTTTCAGAAAGTGATCTGCAGCAAATGCCCGTCATGTGTACTGAATGCGGAGCGTTAACCAAGCCTGATTTTGTGTTTTTTGGTGAAGGTATTCCGGAAAAAGCTTATGAGGATAGTCTAAATGCTGCCCGAAACTGCGATGTCATACTAATAGTAGGGGCACTGGGCGAAGTTATGCCGGCGGCCAATATGCCATATGAAGCTAAGCGAAATGGCGCGTTTGTGATAGAAGTGAATCCGGAACCTTCAAACTTCACCCATCAGATTACAGATCTGTTTATTCCATCTAAAGCCGGCGAGTTTTTCTCTCAACTTAAGAGGAGCCTGGAATTTAATCCTGAGTGATCTGGAATTGTTATTTTACTTAAAAGATGGTGCAAAAGATGATAATTGTTTTATTTTTGTTGCATCATTTGAGAATGTAAGATCACTTTGAACTTTCAGTTTGAAAGGTCGAATGAAGTGGAAGAATCAATTTATTAAAATCAAATGAAACAGTTGGCTAACACGTGAGGTTTTGATAGCATGTAACATTTCCAATTGTTTTGCATTTATAAAATTAGTGACATGATGAAACGAGCCATAAGAAGAATTTTCAGAATTTGAAGATGGACTAAGGCGAGTTTCATGTGACCATAGATAAATAAAAAATTAAACACATGAAATTACTGGAAGGAAAAACTGCCATTGTGACTGGTGCTGCCAGAGGTATTGGAAAGTCTATTGCCATTCGTTATGCGCAACAAGGCTGTAATGTGGCATTTACTGACTTGGTTATTAATGAGGCGGCAGAAGCTACTGTTAAAGAGCTGGAAGCTTTTGGTATTAAGGCAAAAGGCTATGCATCTGATGCCAGCAACTTCGAGGATACACAAAAAGTAGTGGACGAAATTGTAAAAGATTTTGGTCGCATCGATATATTAGTAAATAATGCAGGTATCACCAAGGATACATTGTTAATGCGTATGACTGAAGATCAGTGGGATGCGGTTATCAATGTGAACTTGAAATCGGTATTTAACTTTACTAAAGCTGCTCAGCGTACCATGTTGAAGCAACGTTCAGGATCGATCATTAACATGAGTTCTGTTGTTGGAGTGAGTGGAAATGCTGGTCAAGCCAACTATGCTGCTTCAAAAGCCGGCATGATTGGTTTCACCAAATCTGTAGCAAAAGAATTAGGATCGCGTGGAATTCGTAGTAATGCCATTGCACCTGGTTTCATCATTACAGAAATGACTGGTAAATTACCAGAAGATGTAAAAACAGAGTGGGAAGCTAAAATTCCGTTGAAACGTGGTGGAACGCCAGATGACGTAGCGGATATTTGTGTATTCTTAGGTTCTGACTTATCTAATTATGTGACTGGACAAACCATTCATGTATGTGGTGGAATGAATATGTAAGAAAAAAATATTTTCATTGAAAAGGGTGGTTTTTGACCACCCTTTTTTATTTTTACTCTATTCAGTTTTTATCAGCTGGTAAATTATGGTATTATTTTTGTTAAGATAAGTTAAAATGACCAACTATGAGAAATTTCACTTATGATGCCTCCACCCGAATCCTGTTTGGAAAGAATCGGGTATTTGAAGTCGCCACTGAAATTAAAAAATATGGGAGTAAAGTACTTCTTGCCTACGGTGGTGGTTCCATTAAAAATAATGGTTTATACGATACTGTATGTAAACTGCTCAATAAAGCGGAGATTCCGTTTGTTGAGTTGAGTGGAATACAGCCCAATCCGCGGATTGAAAGTGTGCGCGAAGGTGTTAGGCTGTGTCGCGAAAACGACATCGATTTTATTTTAGGAATTGGTGGTGGCAGTGTGATTGATTGCATCAAGGCCATCGCAACGGCTGTTCCTTATGATGGCGATGCCTGGGATTTTTTTATACGAAAAGCCAAAATTGTCAATCCACTCCCTGTTGGATCAATATTAACACTTGCTGCAACAGGCAGTGAGATGAATGGTAATTGCGTCATTTCAAATGAGGAGACGACAGAAAAAAGAGCTGCAGGTGATGATTCGTTGAGACCAAAATTTTCGATTCTTGATCCATCCTATACTTTTACAGTGAATAAGTGGCAAAGTGCAGCAGGAGCAGTGGACATTATGAGTCATATTTTTGAGCAGTACTTCACTTTGGATCTCGGTACATTTGTTCAGGATGCTATCGCAGAGGGTATTCTTAAGACTTGTATTAAGTATGGTCCCATTGCCGTGAATGAACCTGCTAATTATGAGGCGCGTGCCAATCTGATGTGGGCATCCAGCCTGGCGTTAAATGGATTAACCGGAACAGGTAAGATGTTTGGTGATTGGGCGACACATGGTATTGAGCATGAGGTCAGCGCGGTTTATGATTTAACACATGG
>Ga0193953_1001047_pt1 | contig 13446 bp, 12 predicted proteins | sample BB_4_MG_FD_140325 | JGI IMG/M metagenome (GOLD analysis project Ga0193953, IMG submission 140325) | Microbial mat bacterial communities from the Broadkill River, Lewes, Delaware, United States - BB_4_MG | ecosystem: Environmental > Aquatic > Freshwater > River > Microbial mats | place: USA... | reverse complement strand
GGCCTCCTGACCAGCCGGGGTAGACGAAATCAAGGAGCTGTCGTTACGCAAAAGTGAAGCAGGCCTCTTTCCGAAACGGGTTGACCTATGTCACCCTCCACGCGAATGCCCCGACATCAATTGAGGCACGACTCCTTTTATGCATTCGCCATAGGGTTCCCGGGTGCCCCCACCTGGCCGCCGGAGGCTTAGCTGAATAGTTACCCGAAGTTTTGCATATTAAACAGCGGCCAGGGCCACCTCTTCTTCGCTCGCCTGCTCGTAAAACCTACGAATGTGCCCTTCCTGTTTTTCAAAGGCCCAGTGAATGTCCTTCAAAAACGAAGCGGCCGCATCACGATCACCGGCCCGAAGCAGCTCAATCAAATGGTCATGCTCATCGCAGTTAACGGTCTCCCACTCCGGAATACACGACCTGGAGAGAAAGTCATAGAGCCGCTGTTTGATCAGCTTTAATATACGTCGCATCTGATGGTTGTCCGAGAGAGAAAGAAATGCGTCATGGAATGCAATGTTCAGACTGTAAAAACGGTCCGTGTCCTTTTCGGCCATCGCCTCTTTCATCTCGTTGTTGATCGACTCCATGGATTCAATGCAGGAGGCATCGACCCGATCAAAGAGCCGGCTCAGCATCTCATATTCAAGGGCACGGCAAATCTCCCAGGATTCACGGACATCGGAAAGTGTCAGACGATTCACCATCACGCCTCGCCGCGGGAGAATGGTGACAAAGCCATCACACTCCAGCTGAATCAGGGCCTCCCTCAAAGGGGTTTTGCTGATTCCTATGGTCCGGCTGATCTCACTGGTATTGACCAACTGGCCCGGCAGCAGATTTCCCTTGTTTATTTCATCACGAAGGTAGGCGTATATCTGTTCGCGCAGAGGCTGCACGTTAATCATCCCACGTTCACTCTGTCTTCCTGACAGCAGCATGTTCCTTCCTTTTTAATAACTTCCACGGGTATTCAAAGGCTGGCCGAAGCAGCACACGATCATGCCAATCCGCCACCCTTATCTGTTAGGATATTTTATATTATATATTTCATAAAATAACCAGAACAGAGTGACGTCCTTTGAACGTCTTCGTTCAAGAGGCCCTCTCCCCGTAAAAACGGTGTGTTGTGCCCAGCCGGCCCGGCAGGCCCCCATCCTCGTCATCGAAGACGGAGTTCCTGCCGATTCGCCGGCGGAGCCGATTAAAGTGTCAGTTCCGAAGCTTCCGTAATTTCATGACGAAGCTTCAAAAAGTCCATATCTGTAAACTTCCTCGGTCGCGGGAGATTCACATCGTAAACCTCTCGAATGCGCCCGGGCAGTTTGCCTTCCATACAAATGATCCGATCCCCCAGAAAAAGAGCCTCGTCAATGTTGTTTGTAACAAAAATGATGGTTCGCTTCTCCTGCTCCCAGATCCTTACTGTCTCCTGCTCCATATAGATACGGGTCTGAGCATCGAGCTGTCCGAAGGGTTCGTCCAAAAGCATAACCTGGGGCTGGTTGGCATAGGCTCTTGCAATGCCCGCCCGCTGCTTCATTCCGCCGGAGAGCTGGTGCGGGTACTTGTTTTCAAAGCCCTGGAGGCCCACCATGTCGATGTAGTGCTGGGCGATCTTGCGGCGCTCCTCTTTGCCGACGCCGCGAAGCTTCGGTCCCATCTCCACATTGCCCATGACGGTTTTCCAGGCAAAGAGCATGTAGCTCTGAAAGACCAGGCCCCGATCCTGTCCGGGCCCATCCACCTCTTCGCCGTTGATAATGACGCTTCCTGTCGTCGCGGTTTCAAGTCCGGCCATGATCCGAAGCAAGGTACTCTTACCGGACTGCCCGGGTCCCAGGATCACCACAAACTCGTTCTCTGCCACATCAAGGCTGATGTCATCGAGAACATGAACCTTCTGGTTCCCCTTCTGGATAAAGGTTTTGCTGACATTTTTGCAGGAAATTTTTACGTTGGTGTTTCCGTTTTCAGCCATTTTCTTGTTTCCATTCTCCAATGGGTTAGAGTCCCTCGATTTCACGCTTCCAGGGGCAGAGAACTTTCTCCAGAAAACCCACCAGCTGTGAGGTCAGAAGGGCCGCAAGGGCAATGGCGACCATGCCCCCGAGAACCATGGCCGGACGACCGAGGTTCATGCCTTTGATAATGACGTAACCCAGGCCGGATCGGGCACTGACGAGCTCCGCCGCCAGCACGCAGGTCCATGCGACACTCAAAGAGATCTGAAGTCCTGCAAAGATGGCGGGAAAGGCTGCGGGAAAGCAGACCTGAAGGATCTCGTCCCGCCTGCTTCCCCCCAGAACCCGGACCACGTCGTAGAGTTCAGGTTCAACCAGGCGCACACCGTTGTAGGCGTTTAGAAGACAGGGCACAAAGGTACCGATAATAATGATGAACACCTTGGAGGGCTCACCAATACCAAACCAGAGAATGGAAATGGAGATCCACGCAATGGGGGGCATGGGCTTCATCAGGTCAAAGATCGGCTTGACGATGGCGTTGACATACTTGTTCAAGGCCATCATGAGCCCTAAGGGTACGGCAATCAGGGATGCAATGGAAAACCCGATGAGGATGCGCCGAGTACTGGCCCAGGCATGTCCCCAAAGGGAGTTACCGGCCAGGCGATGGTTAATCATGTACCCCATGTAATCCAGCACTTCCAGGGGGCGTGCCAGGGAACTCCCCAGAATCTTTTTGTAGGCAACATAGTCCCACAGCCCAAAAAAGAACGTAAGGGAGACCGCATAGAGGAACCACTTGTTGGTCAGAACGCTCACGACCGTGATGGGCTTTCTCTCTTTCTTGGCGGATTGGGTTTCGTTGGCAATAGATGTCACGTGTCCTACCTCCTTATGCCCGCAAGAAGCCGCTTTTCGACGGCATCAATAACCACGCCGATGACGGCACCGGTAAGCCCCACCATGGCCATGCCGAGCAGAACCATGTCAGGCATGGCAAGGCGACGGCCCATGGTGATCATAAAACCCAGGCCGTTGTCCGCGGCGAGAAGTTCCGCACCCACAAGGTTCGTCCAGCAGTAGGCCAGTGCAATCTGAAGTGCCCCGAAAACCATGGGCAGAGCTGAGGGAATACAGATTTTGGTAAAAATCTGCCAGCTGGAGGCACCGTAGGTACGGGCCATCTGAATCAAAACCGGGTTGGTCATCTTCACCCCCACGTAGGAGTTGATGACGCAGGGCACAATCCCGGCAATCCAGATGATGAACACCTTGCCTGGGATCCCGATACCGAACCAGAAGATGGTCAGGGGAATCCAGGCAATGGGGGGAATGGGACGAATCAGTTCAAAAATAGGCCGGGCAAGGCCTTCCACGATGGGGAACCACCCCATGGCAAGTCCCAGGGGAATCCCCACCAAAAGGGCCAGAATGTAACCGGTGAATGCCTCCTGAATACTGGTCCACATGTGGGTTGTGAGAAGCGCGCCGTCCGGGTTCACCTGAGTCCACTTGGCAATGAACAACTTCAGGACCTGCAGGGGAGACGCCAGAAGCGAGCTGGGCACCACCCCGAAGGAGAGAAGGGACTGCCAGATCCCGAAAAATGCGATGATACTTATGATTGGAAGGATCACCATCAATGGCTCTTTGGTAACCTTCACCTCTTCGAAACTCATGGCTAACGAACCTCCGAATTGTAATCGTGTACATTTTGCGTGTGATCCCCCCTTCCCTTTCCGTGGGGTCGGAAGGAGAAGGGGGGAGATTCCCTTATTTCAGGAGGGAGTGGACGTTAGTTGTACGCAGGAATCGGAGTCTCAACCAGCTTCAGGAACTTGTCGGTGATGTAGTCGCTGTTCACAACCTTGTCACGCTCGGCCTGGGTAAATTTTCCCTGGGCGGTAAAGAAATCGGTGATGTCACGCATCCAGATCTCAACGGTGCTCATGTCACCATTTTTCTTGGCAAAGAGCTCAAGCTGCTCGTCCAGGGTAAACACGGGGTGCATCTTGATGTCCATCATGGCCATCTCTTTGGTGAGGGGGGTACCGACCCACTCTTCAAAGAAACGAAGGTAATCAGCGAGGAGCTGCTTGCTTGTGGGGGTATCAAAGTTGCCCTGGCCGTGCTCTTTCATAAGGTTCACAACACGGAAGTACTGACGGAGGAACTTGGCCACGATCTCAGGGTGCTCGTCACCGAATTCACGGGCAACCATCATGGTGATGGGAAGGCTGGTGCCGGATGTGTGGATGTTGCCGACGACTTTCCAGCTGCGGTCCATACCGATGTACATGTTGGGTGCCCAGAGGCATACGGCATCACCGACGCCGGCTTCAAACGCCGCCATGGCCTGGGCCTGGTCCATGTGCTTGACGATCACGTCTTTGTCTTTCAGGCCGAACACCTTGAGCCAGGAGCTCATGGTGTAGTGGGGAGAAGAGACGGTGGTGGTGAGGATGGTGATGCCCTTGATGGTCTCGGGGCTGCCGTAGACGTCCGGATTTTTGGGGTTCCAGCCTTTGGTCTTTAAAATGGGGCTGTCTGCACGCACGAGAACGGAGTTGGTGAAGGACTCGTCGTTGCCGATCTGTGCAACGTAGGTTCCGTATCGGAGGCCTGCAAGAACGTGGGGGGTGGCACCGTTACCGCCCAAGTGCCAGGATTTTGAAGGAAGGGCTTCCAGCTGAGCCATCCCTGAGTCGTAGTACTGGAGTTCCATGTCCAGACCTTCTTCCCTGTCCCAGCCCTTCTCGACCATGTACCAGGCCATGAATGCTTCGTGTTCGGGAAGCCAGCAGGTCTTCAATTTAAAAAGCTTCTTCTTTGCAAAGGCAGTTCCCACACCTGTGACGGTTATCATAAGAACCAGACACAAAATGCCTATTAATTTAAGCTTTCTCATTACACTCTCCTTAGCATAACTACAGTTTTTGTTTCACGGAGTGACACCTCGCCCCTCCTCCTGCAAACTCTCAAAGGAAGGAGTCACCAACAGGTGCTTAAGTGCCCGACGCCCATCGGGTCTTTGGTGCCCGATCGTCCCAAGGTCGGGTACTAAAAAGCGGTCCCGCCGGCAAAAACCTCGCCTGTGGACCGTGGTGCTGCCGGGTGGTGGCTGAAAATCAAAGCCGGGATTGCAGTCTGAACGGCCTTGTTTCCCCCTCTACCATCCGGGTTAAGGGTTTTCGTAAGACGTATCCCCCAAGGGCGGTCACTACCACCAGCGGATCAGTTCGGTAACGTGCTCTCTGATCTCAACAAATTTGGGGTCCATGGGATTGCGGGGTCTGGGCAGGTCCACAACCACCTCGGCACGGACATTGGTGGGCTTGTTGCTCAGGACCAAAATACGGTCGGCAACATAGACAGCCTCTTCAATGTTATGGGTTACGAAGATAACGGTACTTTTCAGTTTATTCTGGAGAGAGACAAGCTCATCTTCAAGGTAGTAGCGGAGCTTGACATCGAGCTGACCGTAAGGTTCGTCCATCAAGAGAAGGTCAGGGTCCACGGAAAAGGCACGGGCCACAGCAATGCGCTGAATCATGGAGGCCGATACCTGGTTGGGATAGAGGCTGGCGCAGTCGGTCAATCCAACCATATCCATGATGCGATCGAGTCGTTCTTCTTTTTCAGCTTCGGAGACATTTTTTACCTCCATGCCGAAGGCCACGTTTTCGCGAACGGTACGCCAGGGAAGGCACGTGGGCTCCTGAAAAACAAAGGCGAGATTGTGCTTGGTGGGATCGGCAATTTCTCCGTCAATGAAGATATTGCCTTCAGAGGAGGGCATGAGCGTGGAAAGGAGGTTTAAAAAAGTCGTTTTGCCGCACCCGGTCGGGCCGACAATGCTGAGGAATTCGCCCTCAGCGACGGTAAAGTTAATCTTGTCAAGAACCAGCAGATCACCGAATCGTTTGGTCAGGTTCTTCACTTCAATTTTGTTTGTTACAGCTGGATTGTTCCCCACCTTAAATTCCCCTCATAGTTTTTTTGCTATTATCTACTCTGGGCGTGAAGGTCGCAGGCGCTGTCAGGATCACCCGCTCGACGGATGTGTATGAACGAGCAAAACGGAACATTGCGCATGATGAACCACGTAATTGCTGGCACTTCCCAGAAGAAGGTCTGCTATGGTCCCGCGGTTTGTCCGGCCGAGGACAATCAGATCCGCCCCCAGGTCGTCGGCGAACTCGACAATGTCTTCACCCGGTTTTCCAATCGCCACATGGGTTCGTGTCTTGATCCCCTTCCCTTTTGCCAGAACACACAGCCCCTGTAGCCAGGCTTCGGCGTGCACCACCTCGGCATGGTTCCTGTCAAGGCGTTTCCGGTGAGAGGAGGACTGGTCCATCTCGGCAAAGGTTCCTATGCGGTCTTCAAGTTCTGCAACCGTTGACTGGCGCAGGCAATGGAACACGGCAAGTTCCGCACCCTCTGTTGCTGCAAGCTCAATGGATTTTTCCATGAGGGTTGAGCTTGCGTCGTTGGCATCAACGGCCACGACAATTTTTTTGTACGCCATGTTGCACCTATCGGTTTGTCTGTGTCTTCACAGAGTGACGCCGGCATTTGGATCCTTTGGAATCCGGGAGCGGCATATCTCCCGTATGAACAGGCCCCGAAAGGGGATCGAAGGCGCCACTCCACAGGCTCCCCCGCTCCCCCTTCGGGACGATATTTCCTACTGGGCTACGCAGCTGCGAACTGACTTGTCGCCGTCTACGCGGGTGCCACACTCGGCCACTCCTTCAGGAGGAATGACACGAACGGTGGCCACTTTATTCTGGGTAAAGAAGTCGATGCCGTCTTTGCCCTGAACCTTGTCGGTACCGACAAGGGAATCTTTGATACCACCGAAGGGCAGGTAGGGGTGGGGAGCGCAGACGCCCACGTTCACACCCACCATGCCGACATTGGCATCAGAGATGAACTTTTCTGTGTAGTACTGGTTCTGGGTAAAGATGCAAGCGCCGTTACCGAAGGGCTGATCCTTGATGAGACCCAGTACGTCATTGAGATCGTTGATCTTCATAACGGACACGAAGGGACCGAAGACCTCTTCCTGAGCGATGGCGCGGCAGGGAGTTACATCGGTGAAGATCGTGGGTCCGACAAAGTAACCGTTCTTGTTCTTCTCGGGCACCTCGGGGTTACGGCCGTCAAGCACGAGCTTGGAGCCGCCTTCGATACCGATCTCAACGTACTTCTCAATGCGCTCTTTGGCTTCCTTGGTGATGACAGGGCCCATGTAGACATCGGGGTCCATGGCATCGCCCACGGTGACCTTCTTGGAGGCTTCAACCATGCGTTCGATGCACTCGTCATACACTTCGGGAACCACGGCGATGATGGAACCGGCCAGACAACGCTGACCCGCAGACCCGTATGCGGAGTGGATGAAGTTCTCGATGAAGACATCCATGTTGGCATCTTCCATAACAACGAGGAAGTTCTTGGCGCCGCCGAGAAGCATGGATCGCTTGCCGTTCTTGCCACAGCCCTGTGCGATGGCCTTGGCAGTGGGAGAGGAGCCCACGAGGCAGACACCGGCCACTTCAGGGCGGTCATACCAGGCTTCAACCACGTTGGGATCGCCATGGATGATGTTCACGACACCCTTGGGAAGTCCGATCTCGTTGAAGATGTCGCCGATAATCTGCATGAAGAGCGGAGACTCATTGGAGGGCTTGTATACAAAGGTATTGCCGGTGCCGATGGCGTAAGGAATAAACCAGCCGAAAACAAGCGCAGGGAAGTTGAAGGGAGCAACGCCGCCAAACACGCCGAGGGGCTCTTTGGTCACTCGGCCACTGATGCCGTTTGCGATCTTATCCAGGGTCTCACCCTGCATCAGGGTGGGGATGCTGCAGGCTGCTTCAAAAATCTGAACGACACGCATCACTTCACCGCGTGCTTCGCTGACGTGCTTGGCCTGGTCGGTGGCGATGGCCACTGCCAGCTCTTCCTGATGATCGAGGATGGCCTGACGCATGGCAAAGAGGTACCCGACGCGCTTTCCGATGGAGGTGTTTTTCCATGCGGGGAAGGCGGCATCAGCAGCTTTCACTGCTTCAATGGATGCTTCGGTGCTGCTCATGGGAACTTCACCGATCACTTCACCTGTAGAGGGGTTGTGCAGGGGGATATAGGTTGCCTTGGGGTCTTCAACCCACTCACCATTGATGAAGTTCTTGACTCGCGTAAATTCCATTCGACTGCGCTCCTTAATTGAAAAGCGTGTTTCACTTAACCGGGGCATTCCAATGATCGACCCCGGCTAAGAGATCTCCTGATTATTATGACAGCTCCCTGGCTCCTGCGAGCCAGAAAGTCCTGTTATTCAGTAAAGGTATCTGCAACGTTGAGGGCTTCATCCATGATGGCGATGCCTTCATCGATCTCATCTTTGGTGATGATGAGGGGGGGAGCCATGGCGATGACGTTGCTGGGGTTGGCACACATGGCCATCATGCCCAGTTCGCCGAGTTTGGCGGCTACAGCACCTTTGGGGTTCATCCCCTTCTTCACGCGGTCTGCAATAGCCATGATGGGCTCTTTGGTCTCCTTGTTCTTGACCAGCTCAAGGCCCACAAAGAGACCCTTGCCGCGAACATCACCCACGCTGGGGTGCTTCTCCTTCAGCTCCATGGATTTCTCAAGGAGGTAGTCCCCCATGACACGGGAATTCTCGATGAGGTTGTCCTCCTGATAGATGGGGATAACCGCGTTTGCAGCAGCGCAGCTCATGGCGTGGCCTGCGTAGGTGCAACCGTGACCGAAGAAGGTGTCTTTGAAAGCCTCGCCGATGTCCTCACGTACAACGGTGGCGCCGATGGGAAGGTAGCCGCAGGTAAGACCCTTGGCCATGGTCATGATGTCTGGCACCACATCCCAGTGGTTCATGGCAAACCACTCGCCGGTACGGCCGAAACCGGTCATGACTTCGTCGGCGATCATGAGGACGCCCCACTTATCACAGACGGCGCGGAGTTCCTTCATGTACTCATCGGGAGGAACGATGATGCCGTTGGCACCGGTGATGGGCTCAAAGATAATGGCTGCAACTTTGTCGCCGCCGCCTTCAAGCTCGATCACCTCGTCCACGTACTTCACGCACTCCATCTTACAGCCGGGGTAGGTCTGGCCGAACATGCAGCGGTAGCAGTAGGGCTGGGGAACGCGCACGAGATCTGCGCCGCCCAGAACCTGCTGCCAACCGCGGGAGTCACCGAGGGAGAGGCTCATGGAAGTGGCGGTACCGCCGTGGTAGCTGCGGAAACGACCGATGATCTTGCGACGACCGGTGAACTGGTGGGCGATTTTGATTGCCGCTTCGTTGGCTTCGGTGCCGCCAAGGGAGATGAAGGACTTGGAGAGATCCCCGGGAGTCACTTCAGACAGCATCTTGGCCAGAACCGCACGGGGCTTGGTGGACATGCTGGGGGCAAAAGAGGAGAGCTCACGAGCCTGGTTGCACATGGCATCGATGACACGCGGGTCCTGGTGGCCAATGTTGTGGCTGACGAAGCAGGAGCTGAAGTCGAGACGCTCACGTCCGTCTTCGGTGGTGAAACGAACACCCTTGGCGGAAACAACGCGCGCAGGGGACTTTTCAGGCTGGTATGACCAGGAATGAAAGTTGTGCTTCACCTCGTAAGAATCGAGGTCTTCCTTGCTTGTGGGAATGCTTTTTAAATCTATCAATGGTCCACTCCTTCCAAAAAAAATGGATACACATTTATGTTAAAGACAGTGGGGTGCCGGCCTGCTGAACCCAAGCTCGGCTGCTCACTGGTGGTTGTCCAAAGAGCCGCCACCCCGTCTGTGTTGTCTTAGACCACGCCCTGATCAATCATGGCGTCCACGACCTTAATGAAACCGGCAATGTTGGCACCGGCCACATAGTTGCCGGGCATGCCATACTGCTCTGCCGCAGTCAAACAGGTGGTGTGGATATTCTGCATGATGCCCTTAAGGCGGGCGTCTACCTCTTCACGGCCCCAGGAGAGACGCATGCTGTTCTGGCTCATCTCAAGACCGGACGTCGCAACGCCACCTGCGTTTGCGGCCTTGGCGGGAGCAAACAGGATACCGTTCTCTTTAAAATGGTGGGCTGCCTCCAGGGTGCAGGGCATGTTTGCCACTTCCACAACGGCCTTACAGCCGTTCTTTACGAGAAGTTCGGCATCTTCGAGCTGGAGTTCGTTTTCAAGGGCGGTGGGCATGGCCACATCGCAGGGAACTTCCCAGGGCTTCTTGCCTGCCACCCACTCACAACCATACTTGTCAGCATAGTCCTTGGCGGGACGACGGTAGATGGTCCAGAGGTCTGCCATGTACGCCAGTTTTTCACCCTTGATGCCTTCGGGATCGTAAACATAACCGTACTCGTCAGCGATGGTGACCACCTTGCCGCCAAGCTCGTTGATCTTCTCGATAACGTAGGTGCCGGCGTTGCCGTAACCGGAAATGCAAACGGTCTTGCCTTCAATGGACTCACCCTTGGTCTTCAGCATCTCATCAAGAAAGTAGACCGCGCCGTAGCCCGTCGCTTCCGGACGAACCAGGCTACCGCCCCAGTTGAGGCCCTTACCGGTGAGAACACCAGTGAACTCGTTGGTGAGTTTCTTATACATACCGAAAAGGTAGCCGATCTCACGACCACCAACACCTACATCACCTGCAGGGACATCGGTGTTGGGTCCGATGTGACGGAAAAGCTCTGCCATAAAGCTCTGGCAGAATTTCATCACTTCGTTGTCGGACTTGCCTTTGGGGTCAAAGTCAGATCCTGCTTTGCCGCCTCCCATGGGAAGGGTTGTCAGAGCGTTCTTGAAAACCTGCTCAAAGGCGAGGAACTTCAGGATACTTAAGTTAACCGAGGGGTGAAAACGGCAACCGCCCTTGTAAGGACCGATGGCACTGTTCATCTGAACACGAAATGCGCGGTTCACCTGAACATTGCCTTCATCGTCCAACCAAGGGACCCGAAACATAATGACACGCTCCGGCTCCACAAGTCGCTCCAGGACATTGTGCTTCCGGTACTGAGGGTTTTGCTCAAGAACGGGCATTACGGACTCCACCACTTCCGTGACGGCCTGGTGGAATTCCGGCTGATGAGGGTCTCTGTTTTTTACAATCTCTAAAATCTCTGACATGTCGCATATCCCAATTTAATATACTTACCAGCGCATCACCGATGATGCGTGATCTTCTGTATCTGATATATCAGATACCAAAAGAATGCGTCAAGCGAAAAAACAGCGTTCCGGTTTCATTTTATCTGACACACGAATCCGTGATCAGCTGACCCCTTGAATATGTGGGCAAACCGGTTGATACAGAACCTCTTTAGGGCCTTCCACAGGTCTTATAGTCACACCTGGTGACCTCAAGCGTTTCTTGAATACGGCTCCGTCGACCTGCCCTCTTTATCCATATTATAGTGGTATCTTTTTTAGGCCACCCATTTGGACTGATAAAAAACAACATGCAAATCGGTTCTCACCCGAACTCCTGTGGCAAGGCAGGCCAGCTTGAACCCGGATTGATTCGGCCTCTACTTAACCTCCAGTTACCCCGGAAGAAGCCAGATGAACCCCTGAAGAAGAAACGTTGATCTGCTTGGCCATATCTTAAAAAGTATCGCCCCCGGCAGGGTCTCCGAAGGCGCAATACAGCCGAAACTTGGATCCCTTCAATCCAACAAACCTCGCGGCTTTGAATGCACCATTCAAAAGCACAAAGACTACACGCAAAGTTACCCTGTAAAGAGAATCACGGAACCTAAATGTATAAGAAGGCAGAACGATTGAATAAAGAGATGGTAAAGAGACTGTGCAACATGTTGACGCAACAACTGAGCCAGGAAGGAAGACTGAACCCCAAGCGCAATTTGGTGGTATACTTGATATTACATACCACCCGAAGGAGAAGCACATCAAGAATTAGAGGAAATTGGAATTATTCAGAAGACTATATTCTATAGAAGGAGAATGCAGGCGACCAATAAGGCCTTATAAAAAACTCCGCCCCTTCCAATGGAAGAGGCGGCATGACTGTCATATGTCACCATCAGATCAGTGGTGAGCTGCTTCCTTTGCAGGAGCATGGGTATCTGCAGGGGCGTGAGCTTCCTCTGAAACATGAGTTTCTGCAGGAGTATGGGTGTCAGCAACAGCATGTGTGTCAGCAGGAGCATGACTCTCGGCTGCGGGCTCATGTGTATCCTCTACCACGGGCTCTTCTTCAGGCACATCCTGGGCAAGAACTTCTTCAACCGGAGCAGCCTCTGCGACAACAACAGCCGCTTCGGGGGTTTCATCCGTGACAGCCCACACACCATTCTTCTTTTTAAGAAAAATCTGCTCTTTGTAGGTAATGGCCCCTTCAATTTCCACGGTGGCCATATCATCACCGGCATCCACGACGGTGTAAGCAAGATCGGTCAGATTGGCATCCGCCCCGGCAAAACGCTTTTCCATGTACTGCTTGCCAACATCCTCAGGGGTCACCTTTTCGCTGCCGCATCCCGCCATAAACATAACGCCGGCGGAGCAGAACAAAACCAGAAGTTTCTTCATTGTCGTCTCCTCGATAAGAGCTTTAATATATATAATACCTGTTAATGAGCCCACCGGCTCAATTTCCCATGACATAAATAATTAACAATAGCCTATACAATTCCATACCAAAAAAGTAAAGCAGTGATTCCTCAAACCAAGCACCGCACCCCGCTTAATCGCCCGTATTATTGCGCCTTCCCATCTTCTCTATAACAATTTTGACAATCTTATAGCCTTCTCTCTGTGCCACCCAATTCAGGCATTCATGAGATTTATTCAGCGCTTCACTCTTGAGCTGTTAAGGTTATCACGTCGTCATCTGAACCCAGCATCGCGGTGCAAGATGAAATTATCAATATCCGACAGGGTTGAGAGCCCTTGGTATCGGCAAGTCCTGATATAGGGTTCATCATCAACGCCAACATTATCCTTGGAACATGTCATTCGATTTCTTAAAATAGTGATCAAATTATGAGGCAACCCCATGGACATCCGCTGTGATAACTGACCGGATTATAGCAGCAACTGTTTTGGGATCAGCACATAAATCATGGTATACAGCCCAACACCACCAAGCCAAGAAAAACACGGCAGAATGGGTATATCGAACGCTATAACATTGCAGTTCCATACAATTGGCTGTCAGGATCCCTTGGCCACCACCCACAAAAAATAGGGACCAAACTGACTCACGACGTTTTAAAGACAAGGCAACCCGCTCTCGGCCCACTTTAATTGGAGAACAGCCACCGCGGTGGATTCAATTCCCTATAAACAAAAAGCCCCTCAATGGTTTCATCATTAAATGCATCTATAATAAAATTCCGGTGGCGACCTACTCTCCCACACAGCTGCCCATGAGGAACCATCGGCGCAAAAGAGCTTACCGTCCTTCACTAAACTGGCC
>Ga0193953_1001046_pt1 | contig 13457 bp, 8 predicted proteins | sample BB_4_MG_FD_140325 | JGI IMG/M metagenome (GOLD analysis project Ga0193953, IMG submission 140325) | Microbial mat bacterial communities from the Broadkill River, Lewes, Delaware, United States - BB_4_MG | ecosystem: Environmental > Aquatic > Freshwater > River > Microbial mats | place: USA... | reverse complement strand
TATGATAAGAATTTCAACTGGTATCGTTATTACGATTTGAAATATAATCTAACTAAGAATCTTAAGTTTGACTTCTCAGCAACTAATACATCACGTATTGATGAGCCTGATGGTATAGTTGATAAGGACAGAGATAAGGATACTTATGACATTTGGAAAGATTCGATTTGGAATAACCTTATGGATGGTGGACGTAATGTGCAATATCATCATAATTTCAATGTAACTTATAAAGTACCAATTAATAAGATTCCATTTTTAAATTGGACTTCATTAACAACACGATATACGGGATCATACGATTGGAATGCAGGTGCAGTTTTAGAAGATGAGACGCTTAATCATGGAAATACGGTTCGTAACTCAAATAATATTCAAGTGAATGGACAGTTGAACATGGTGAATCTTTATAATAAATCGAAGTTTCTAAAAAAGATAAATCGGAAGTATAGCGGAAATCGTCGATATAAATCGAAGAGTAAAAAATATGAGAAAGTTAGTTTTGATGGTGATATTGCTAAGCTTAAAGCTAATGTTGGCGAATCTGTTTATCACAAGCTTGGAACTAGGGATATTAAACTCAAAGTTTACGATGTAGAAGGAAAAGAAGTAAGAGTTGAGTATCGACCATTAACTGGTAATAGAGTAAGAGTTATTTCAAAAAAATCATTGAAAAATGCTCGTGTACGAATAACTGGTAGGGTTGAAAAGAAAGATAATATTTTCGTGAAGGCTGGGGAAGGAATTCTAAGATTGGGTATGAGTGTTCGAAATATTTCACTCGGCTACTCAGAAACAAATTCAACAACTCTACCGGGATACTTGCCGCAAACAAACTTCTTTGGAGGAGAAACATACAATGGTTCTAAGGCTCCAGGGTTTAATTTCTTAATTGGTAATCAAAACCGTAATTTTGCTGCAGAGTCAGCGCGTAAGGGTTGGATTACAACTGATGCAACTTTGAATGCGCCATTTGTAATGACACATACAGAGAATTTCACATTTAGATCGACCATTGAACCTATAAAAGGATTAAAAATCAATTTGAATGCTAATAGAACTTATTCTAAGAATATTAATGAGTTTTATATTTATAATGACACAGAATCAAGTGTGGGTCAACCTATCTTCGATGCTAAAAATAAAACCTTAACGGGTAATTTTAGCATGACTTTTATGAGTATGAAATCCGCCTTTTTCAGTATTGGAAATACTGGAGATTATTCGTCAACTTATTTTGATGAGTTTTTAGAAACAAGAAAGGCGGAATCTTTGCGTTTAGCAAAGAAAGCCTACGGAGAAAGTTATGAGGAAAAAGCAATTAAAGTGGGTGATAAAAAGACAGGCTATTATACAGGTTACGGACCAACATCACAAGATGTGCTTATTCCTGCTTTTTTGAAAGCTTATGGTGGAGGAGGAAGTAAGTATAATAAGCTTTTCCCAGGTATAGAAAAGATGGTGCCAAATTGGAGAGTAACGTTCGATGGCTTATCTAAGATACCTTTTGTGAAGCGTTATTTTAAATCAATTAATATGAACCACTCTTATACCTCAACATATAATATCGGTTCATATAATAATAACCTTAATTACGTTGACAACGGTAATGGACTTAGTGATGAGTTTGATTTAGTTGGTGATTTCTTACCACTATATGAGGCAAATTCAATATCGATAAATGAACAATTTAATCCTTTGATTAATATTGATATGATGTGGAAGAATAACTTCTCTACAACATTCGAACTCAAGAGAACTAGAAACTTGATTTTAAGCCTTGCTAATACACAATTAACCGAAGTAGCCTCTAGCGAGTTTATTTTAGGACTAGGTTATCGTTTTGATAATTTAGGATTGATTATTGGATCAGGCTCTGGGCAAAAGAAGTTCAATAGTAATTTGAATCTTCGAGGTGATTTATCAATTAGAAAAAATAATACCATTATCAGGAAAATCGTTGATGAAGTTGATCAACTCACATCAGGACAAAAGGTTATAACGATAAAAATGTCGGCAGATTACGTTCTAAGCAGTCGTTTTAATTTGAGGCTATATTATGATAGAGTTGTAAATGAACCTTATGTATCGCTATCGTATCCAACAACCACAACCGAATTTGGAGTGAGTGTACGCTTTACTTTGGCTCAATAGACTTATGTCCAAGAACATAAACAAATGCTTAAATTGAAATAAGAGATTAATTAATAGTTGAAAAAAAAATGTAAATTTGGGGCAAATATTGAACCAGATATAAACAAGAATTAATCATGAACGTACCTGAAAATTTAAAGTTTACAAAAGATCACGAATGGATTCGTGTTGAAGGAGATACAGCCTTTATTGGTATTACTGATTTTGCTCAAGGAGAATTAGGAGATATCGTTTTTATTGAAGTTGAAACTGAAGGTGAGACTTTGGACAGAGAAGAAGTTTTTGGAACTATTGAAGCTGTAAAAACTGTTTCTGATATGTTTATGCCACTTAGTGGCGAAGTATTAGAATTCAACGAAGAGCTAGAGGATACTCCAGATCTTGCTAATACTGATCCTTATGGAAAAGGATGGATTATTAAAGTAAATATTGCAGAGACTTCTGAATTAGAAGATCTATTAACTGCTGAGCAGTATAAGGAATTACTTTAATCTTTTTCCTTACAAAATACAAAAGCTTCGATTTATCGAAGCTTTTTTTATACCCTTAACTCTTGTGTAACGCTATATCAGGACGAGACATTAAGATAAAAAAAGAGGCTGTTTCATTAGAAACAGCCTCTTTTAGAATATTATATTTTAAGCTATTATTTTAGCTTCTTAGCAACTTCTACTTCTTCGAAAGCTTCAACCATGTCACCAATCTTAATGTCGTTGAATTTCTCGATATTCAATCCACATTCGTAACCTTTAGCAACCTCTTTAGCATCATCTTTGAATCGTTTCAACGAACCTAGTAATCCAGAGTAAATCACAATACCCTCACGGATTAAGCGGATCTTAGAGTTACGCTTGATTTTACCTTCGCGAACAATACAACCTGCAATTGTACCAACTTTGCTGATGTTAAAGGTTTCTGTAACTTCAACAGTTGCGACGATTTCTTCCTTAATTTCAGGAGAAAGCATACCTTCCATTGCTGATTTCAACTCTTCGATAGCATCGTAGATAATTGAGTACAATCTGATATCAATTTCTTCTTTCTCAGCAAGCTTTCTAGCTCCAATTGATGGTCTAACTTGGAAACCAACAATAATTGCATTCGATGCAGTTGCAAGCATTACATCAGATTCAGAAATCTGTCCAACAGCTTTGTGAATCACATTCACCTGAATTTCTTCAGTAGATAGCTTGATTAATGAATCAGAAAGTGCCTCGATAGAACCATCCACATCACCTTTCACAATCACGTTAAGCTCTTGGAAGTTTCCAATTGCAATACGACGACCAATTTCATCAAGTGTAATATGTTTCTGAGTTCTTAGACCCTGCTCACGTTGTAATTGCTCACGTTTGTTTGCAATACCACGAGCTTCTTTTTCACTCTCCATAACGTTGAAGTTGTCACCCGCTTGTGGTGCACCATTCAAACCAAGGATCAATGCTGGTTCCGAAGGACCAACGGCATCAATTTTCTTACCACGCTCGTTAAACATAGCCTTAACGTGACCAGTGTAACTACCCGCTAATAGAATGTCACCAACTTTTAGAGTTCCAGCTTGAACTAATAAAGTTGTAACGTAACCTCTACCTTTATCTAGTGATGATTCAATTACTGAACCAATAGCACGTTTCTTTGGATTTGCTTTCAATTCAAGCATTTCAGCTTCAAGTAATACTTTTTCAAGTAATTCTTCGATGTTAAGACCGTTTTTAGCTGAAATCTCTTGACACTGATATTTACCTCCCCAGTCTTCAACCAGGTAGTTCATATTTGCAAGTTCACTTTTAATTCTTTCTGGATCTGCACCATCTTTATCGATTTTATTAATCGCAAATACAATAGGTACACCTGCAGCACTGGCGTGATTGATTGCCTCAATTGTTTGTGGCATCACGTTATCATCAGCAGCTACAATAATAATAGCAATATCGGTTACTTGAGCACCACGAGCACGCATCGCTGTAAAGGCTTCGTGACCTGGAGTATCAAGGAAAGAAACACGTCTTCCATCATCAAGAGTTACATTGTATGCTCCAATATGCTGAGTAATCCCCCCGGCTTCACCGTCAATAACGTTCGCATGACGCACGTAGTCAAGTAATGAAGTTTTACCGTGGTCAACGTGACCCATTACAGTAACAATTGGGGCTCTAGAAATTAAATCTTCTTCTTTATCAACTTCTTCTTCAATCGATTCTTGAATTTCAACACTTACGAATTCAGCCTCATAACCAAACTCATCTGCAACAACTGAAATTGTTTCAGCATCCAATCGTTGATTGATTGATACAAAAAGACCAAGTCCCATACATGTACCAATAATCTGAGTTGCTGTAACCTCCATCATCGAAGCAAGTTCACTTACTGTAACAAACTCAGTAAGCTTAATAGTATTCTTTTCTGCCTCTTTCTTTTCAGCAATTTCTTGTTGCTTAACACTGGCTAAATCACGCTTATCACGACGGTGCTTAGATCCTTTTGATTTTCCACCCTTAGATGTTAATCTAGCTAGAGTGTCTTTAATTTGCTTCTGAACATCTTCTTCGCTAACCTCTCTTTTGACAGGTGCTTTTCTCTTCAGCTTATTAAATTTGGAATCTTTACCTTTGTTTCTATCGCCACCAGCATTAGCTCTATTTGCACCAGCACCAGTACCTTTAGGACGGTTTGTGCCTTTTTGAGCAGCAACATTAACCTTTTCGCCATCCTTCTTAATACGCTTACGTTTTTTGCGCTGATTTTTGGCTTTATCTTTATCTGCCTGAGATGTTTTCTTTTCAACAGGGAGTTCTATTTTTCCAAGAACTTTAGGTCCAGTTAATTTTTGAGTTGAAGATTTGAAAATCTCTTCCTCTTTTTTCACAGACTTTGTAGCAGGAGTAGGCTCTGTTTTTTGAGCTGGTTTGCTTTCAACAGGCTTTTTCGAAGCAGGAGGAGTAACCGTTTTTTGTTTCTCTTTTCTCTCTACATCTTTTTCTGCTTTAGTTTTCTTAGCAGGACGAGTTCTTTGATTCATCGCATTTAAATCAATCTTACCGATGACTTTAAATTCGTCTTTTTTATCAGAAGCTTTTGCTTCAGATTTTGCTTCCTCTTTTTTAGGCGATTCCATTTTCACAGATTGTTCTTCGGAAGTCGATTCCGAAGGTTGTTTAGCTTTTTCTTTAGATTCAGCCTTAGGTGTTGCAACTTTTTCTACAGATACAGGAGCTTCTACTTCTTTCTTCTTTTCTGGCTTCTCCTCAACTTTCGATTCTTTTACCTTTGCCTCTTCTTTTTTATTTGGTTTTGATACGGCGTCTAAATCAATCTTACCAACGACTTTAACAGCACTTTTTGGCTTAACTTCTTCAGGTTCTTTAACAGTTTCTTCTTTCACCGGTTCAGAACCTTCTAGATATACAGGGTCTTTCTTCTCACGAGTGCTCTTCAGATTTACTTTCTCGGATTCTTTTTTCAGATTAATATCTGAACTATATTCTTTTGCAAGAATATCATAAGCCTCTCCGGACACTTTACTATTAGGATTTGAATCCATTTCAATTCCTTTTTTATTTAAGAATTCCACGATGGTAGTAATACCTACATTGAATTCTCGTGCGAGTTTACTAAGTCTTATATTTTTATTGACTTTTGTCATATTCTGAAGTTAACTGTTAAATGTCTGTATCTTAAACTAAAAATATTGAGGCGTGAGAATCATTATTCAAACTCTGAATTCAAGATGTTTAATACTTCTTCAATTGTCTCGATTTCAAGATCTGTTCTTTTTTCTAATTCCTCTGCAGTAAGTTCCAACACAGAACGGGCAGTGTCGCAACCTATTTTCTTAAATTCTTCGATGATCCATGCTTCAATCTCATCACCAAATTCTGATAAGTTTACATCTTCCTCACCTTCAACTTCATTTTCTACTTTCTCGCGATATACGTCGATCTCGTAACCAGTAAGTTGACCTGCAAGTTTAATATTTAAACCACCTTTACCAATTGCTAAAGATACTTCTTCTGGATTTAAGTATACTTCAGCTTTGTTTGTTTCATCGTTAAATTTAACCGAGTTTACTTTCGCTGGGTTAAGAGCACGTGAAATAAACAATGAGGTATTAGTTGTAAAGTTAATTACATCAATATTCTCATTTTTCAATTCACGAACAATTCCGTGAATTCTTGATCCTTTCATTCCGACACAAGCCCCAACAGGGTCAATGCGTTCATCGTATGACTCAACAGCTACTTTAGCTCTTTCGCCAGGAACACGAACGATATTTTTAATGGTGATTAAACCATCGAAAATCTCTGGAACTTCAAGTTCGAATAAACGCTCAAGGAAAACTGGAGATGTTCTTGATATAATAATAAGAGGACTATTGTTTTTCACTTCTACACGAACTACAACAGCTCTTAATGTTTCACCTTTTCGGAAGTAATCAGAAGGGATTTGCTCCGTTTTTGGCATTATTAATTCGTTACCTTCATCATCGATAACAAGAATCTCTTTTTTCCAAATCTGATAAACTTCACCAGTGATAATCTCACCAATTCGATCTTTATAAGTATTAAAGATATTATCTTTCTCAAGCTCCATAATACGAGCTGATAAATTTTGACGAAGTGTTAGAATTGAACGACGTCCAAAATCTAAGAATTTAACTTCATCTGTTACTTCTTCTCCTAGTTCATAATCGTCATCGATTTTTTTCGCCTCAGATAACGAAATTTGAAGATTCTTGTCTTCAATATCTCCATCTTTTACGACTTCACGATTTCTCCAAATCTCCAAATCTCCCTTGTCAGGGTTAATGATAATGTCAAAGTTTTCATCAGTACCGTAGTTCTTCAAAAGAAGGTTTCGGAAAACATCTTCCAAAACACTCATCATGGTAGCACGATCGATGTTTTTTAACTCTTTAAATTCTGAAAAAGTTTCAATAAGATTCATATGACTCAGCGATTCACTTGTTAAAAAGTAATTATATCTTTTGTTGATTTTATCTGCTCAAAGTTGAATGTAAGGGTTTTGGTAATGAGCTGTTTCTTTTTCTTTCCTTCTACCTTTACCAATTCCTCAATTTCCACTTCAATCTCGTTTTCTCCAACGGATATTAATTTTCCGTTGAATTTGTTGCCATCCACAGTAAGGACCTCAACATCTTTCCCTGCATTTTTATGATACTGTTGTATCACTTGAAAAGTTTGTCCAATACCTGCTGAAGAAACTGATAATTCAAAATCTTCAACTTCACGATCCAATTGTCCTTCAATAGCACGGCTCAATTCGATACATGTGCTGATAGGAACACCAGCGTGGCTGTCAATCATTACAGAAATAGTATTGTCTGATGAAACCTTAGTTTCGACCAAATAAAGATCGCTATTTTCGATCTCTTTTTCAATAATTCCCTGTATTGTTTTTTTGTCAATCATAAAGGAGTTGCTTTCAATAAAATAGGGGACTTTGTTGTCCCCTAAAGCACACGTAAATTGTTACTTTTCGCTGCGAAATTAGATATATTTGTTTTAATATGCAAATGGGCGCAGTCTAAATTATTGTTTTCTAATTGTTAATGGGTTTTTATCTCCATAAGGAAATCGTTTTGTTGTTAAATACGAAAGCATGTATCTCTTTTTGTTACATTTGCTAATAAGCGTTTACAAGGTAATTAAATTTGCTAATGAGAGGCTTATAATCGGTATGCTTATAAATTGAAGTCAATTATAAATTTGGAGAAGATGAAGAAGAAAGTTTTGAGTGACCCTATTCACGGATTTATACATATACCATCGGGTTTGCCTCATGATTTAGTGGAGCATCCTTTTTTTCAGAGATTAAGGAGAATTAAGCAGTTGGGGATGAGTTTTCTCGTTTTCCCAGGAGCGATTCATAATCGTTTCCAGCATGCTTTAGGAGCGACTTATCTGACTCAAATGGCTATAGAATCTCTTCAATCTAAAGGGACTGATATAAGTTTGGAAGAATCAGAGGCGGTTACTACAGCTATCCTGTTGCATGATATAGGTCATGGTCCTTTTTCTCATGCTTTGGAATACAGTATTGTAGACAGTATCACACATGAAAGATTATCGGAATTGTTTATGGATCGTTTGAATACTGAATTTGGCGGCAGGTTGGATTTAGCTATACAGATTTTTAAGAATGAGTATCATAAGCCATTCCTGAATCAGCTTGTTTCGAGTCAGCTTGATATGGATCGTTTGGATTATTTACGACGAGATAGTTTTTTTACAGGTGTAAACGAAGGTGCAATAGGTTCTACTCGAATTATTAAAATGCTAGATGTGATAAATGGGAATCTGGCTGTAGAGGCTAAGGGAATTTATTCAATTGAAAAATTTCTTATTGCACGTAGATTAATGTATTGGCAAGTGTACTTACATAAAACGAGTCTTGCAGCTGAAGAAATGTTGGTGAGAATACTTAAAAGAGCTAAGTATTTGGCAGGGAAAGGTGAGGATTTATTTGGAACACCTGCACTTCGTTATTTTTTGTATAATAAAGTGGGGATAAGGCAGTTTAAAAGTAAGGAAAAGGTTGTTGGTCATAAAGATGCACTTGAAGTCTTTGCAGATTTAGACGATAATGATATCATGGTTTCGATAAAGGTTTGGGCTGATCATTCCGATAAAGTCTTATCCTATCTCTGCAAAGCTATGAAGGATAGACAGCTTTTTAAAATTGAAATTGAAAAAAAACCGTTTCATAAAGATCATATTGCTGCTGTTAGGAAAATGATTAAGGACAAATTGGGATGTTCGAACCATGCTTTAAATTACTTGGTAATTAAAGGTTCGATTAGCAATAACGCTTATAGTCGTGACGACGACAGAATAAATATCTTATTTAAAGATGGTAATCAGCAGGACATTGGAGAGGCGTCTGATATGTTAAATGTTTCTGTCCTATCAAAAACTGTAAAAAAATACTATTTGTGCTACCCGAAGTTTTAATACTAGATGAATTCTTTGTGAATGAGACAGTTTGTGTGTGATGTATAGTGAATTATGTCTTGGTTGGTGTGCGTTTTTTGAAAAATTAATCAAAGGATCGTAATATAGATTGACATGATTATTCAGGCTTTGCCTGCTAAATTTTTATAGCCTTAAAATATTTATTAGATTTGCGTAAATTTTGCCTAATGAAACTGAGTTGTAGAACTGTCTATGCATCAGGCTTATGTTTTTCGCATAAACCCGATAATGTGATATTGAAATCAATTTAGAAAAAGAAATAAACTGCAGTAGTTTCCATTACTAAACACGCTGTGTTTACTTGTTCGGAGGGCATTTAGAAATTGAAAAGATGAATTTTACAGCAAATGATATTGCAGAGTTTCTCAATGGTGAAGTCGAAGGTGACGGGACAATTGCAGTAAACAATGTATCCAGAATTGAAGAAGGAGAGCCAGGAACTTTATCGTTTTTAGCGAACCCTAAATATGCCCACTTTATCTACGAGACAAAATCGTCAATTGTTTTGGTGAACAAAGATTTTGTTGCTGATAAAGAAATTTCTGCGACTTTAATTCGCGTTGAAGATGCTTATCAAGCATTGGCACAGTTGCTAGAGATGTATGAGCAAAGTAAACCTCAGCACGTGGGTATTGAACAGCCTTCTTTTGTGAGTAAAACTGCAAAAATTGGTGAGCAGGTTTATATAGGAGCTTTTGCTTATATTGGTAGTAATGTGAAGTTGGGGAAGAATGTCAAGATTTATCCTCACGTTTATATTGGCGACAATGTGAATATTGGTGATAACACGGTTTTAAATTCAGGAGTTAAGGTTTATCAGAACTGCGAAATTGGAGCGGAGTGTATTTTTCATTCAGGTGTTGTAATTGGTGGCGATGGATTTGGATTTGCACCTTCGTCGGCTAACGATTATAAAAAAGTACCTCAGGTTGGAAATGTGATTATTGAAGACCATGTTGAGATTGGAGCAAATACTTGCGTAGATAGAGCAACTATGGGATCAACTATTATCCGTAAAGGAGTGAAGTTAGATAACTTAATTCAAGTGGCCCATAATGTTGAGATTGATGAGAATACAGTAATCGCAGCTCAAACTGGTATCGCAGGATCTAGTAAAGTTGGTAAGAATTGTATGATTGGTGGTCAGGTTGGTTTATCAGGTCACTTGTCAATTGCTGATGAAGTGAAGATTGCAGCACAGTCAGGTATAGGTAGAAATATTAAGAAAGCGGGTGTGGTTCTTCAGGGATCTCCAGCTTTTGATTTTGGACCTTACCAAAAATCATATGTGTTGTTCAAGAATCTTCCGAAAATGCGTGAGCAAATCATGACATTGGAGAAAGAGATGAAAGAATTGAAAAAATAAATTATTTAAGAAAAGGCGTTTCGGATTAGACACGAAAGATAAAACTTAAATAATAATTAGGGATTGAATAAGTAGGATGGCTGATAAACAAAGAACTTTAGCAAAGGAATTTTCTCTAACGGGAAAAGGTTTACATACAGGAGTAGAAGTTTCAATTAAATTTTTGCCTGCACCAGAGAACCATGGTTACCAATTTAAAAGAGTAGATCTTGAAGGAGATCCAATTATTAAGGCAAGTGCCGAATATGTTGGAGATACTTCAAGAGGAACAGTTTTGGAAAAGGGTGATGTAAAGGTTCAAACAATTGAGCATGCCTTGTCAGCTCTTTACGGTTTGGGTGTTGATAATTGTATGATTGAGATGAATTCTCCGGAGCCTCCAATTTTAGATGGAAGTGCTAAGTTTTACGTAGAAGGAATTGAGGAGGTTGGAATTGTTGAGCAAGATGCAATTCGTGAATACTACGTCGTAAAAGAGAAAATTGCATATAAAGATGAAGCTCGTGGGTCAGAATTACTTATTCTTCCAGATGATGAATTTAGTGTAAATGCGATGGTTTCTTATGATTCAAAAGTTCTAAGAAATCAGTTTGCTAGCATGAATAGTTTGAGTGAATACAAGGATGAAATTTCAATGTGTCGTACCTTTGTATTTGTTCGTGAGTTAGAGTTTCTTTTAAATAACAACCTTGTGAAAGGTGGTGATCTGGATAATGCGATTGTTATTATGGATCAGCCTATGGAGCAAACCGAGTTAGATCGTATTGCTGCTTTGTTCGATCATGAAAGTGTAGATGTAAAAGAAGGCGTTCTAAGTAATTTAGATTTGTATTTCGATAACGAATGTGCGCGTCACAAATTACTTGATGTAATTGGTGATTTGGCACTTTGTGGTAAATTTATAAAGGGTAGAGTGATTGCAACCTGCCCAGGTCATGGTCCTAATACCGAAATGGCTAAAGTATTAATCAATAGAATTAAAAAAGAGATGGGAAAAGATTCAGTTCCGGCTTACGATCCTAATAAAGAGCCTGTTTTAGACATTAATGGGGTAATGAAATTATTACCGCATCGTCCTCCATTTTTGTTGGTTGACAAGATTATCGACATTCAAAGCGATAGTATCGTAGGGGTTAAGAATGTCTCAATGAATGAACCATTTTTTGTTGGTCACTTCCCAGGAGAACCTGTAATGCCAGGAGTTTTAATGGTCGAAGCTATGGCACAATGTGGTGGTATTTTAGTTTTAAGTCAGGTTGATGATCCAGAGAATTACGGAACTTACTTCTTGACTCAAAATAACATTAAATTTAGAAAGAAGGTTGTTCCTGGTGATACCTTAATTTTTAAATTAGCTTTCTTGTCACCTATTCGTCGTGGTGTGGCTAACATGCGAGGTGTAGCATACGTGGGTGATACCATTGTAGCCGAAGGTGAATTTATGGCTCAGATTGCCAAGAAGAAGTAATCTTTGTTATTTCATCTTGTTTAACTAGAATTGAAATTTTCATCTATCGGAACGAAGATTAAGACTATTGGCCTTATTCTTCCGAAGTGTAAATAAAAATATAAAATGAAGCAACCCTTAGCTTATGTACATCCAGAGGCAAAAATTGCCGACAATGTGGTTATCGAGCCTTTCGTTACCATTGACAAGGATGTTGTGATTGAAGAAGGAACACGAATTGGTTCGAATGCAACCATTCTTGAAGGAACACGAATTGGGAAGAATTGTAATGTATTTCCTGGAGCTGTAATTGGTGCAGTACCTCAGGATTTAAAATTTCGTGGAGAGAAAACGACTGTCGAGATTGGAAATAACACTACTATTCGCGAATGCGTAACCATTAACCGTGGTACAGCTGCAAAAGGTAAAACCGTTGTAGGTGATAACTGTTTATTGATGGCTTATTCTCATATTGCTCACGATAGTATATTGGGTAACAATATTATTATTGGTAACGCTTCTCAGATTGCTGGTGAGGTTGTGATCGATGATTTTGCTATTTTGAGTGGACTTGTTGCTGTACATCAGTTTGTACACATTGGTTCACACGTAATGGTTTCAGGTGGCTCATTGGTTCGTAAAGACATTCCACCATTTGTGAAAGCAGCTCGCGAGCCTGTTTCATATGTAGGCGTTAATTCAATTGGTTTACGTCGTCGTGAATTTTCTAACGAAAAGATTCGTGAGGTTCAAGATGTATACCGTTACCTTTACCAAAAAGGAATGAATAATTTCGCAGCAATTGAGGCTATTGAAGCTGAAATGCCTGCTTCACCAGAGCGTGATGAGATTATTCTTTTCGTGAAGAACTCAAAACGAGGTATTATGCGTGGGTATTTCCCAGAGTAAGCCTCTTGAAAATATATTTATAAAAAGCGCTTGTTTCAATCTCGAAACAAGCGCTTTTTTTTTGTTGCTTAAAACCGGACGGAGTCTTCAAACTCTGTCAGGTTTAAAATCTCTTATAAAAAAAAGCAGCCTCTTTCGAAACTGCCTATCATTATATTTTTAAATGAATGTTGTAAGGAGTGGTGATCTTTTTTACATTTTCACCTTTAGACCTTTAGACCTTTTCACTCTTTCACTTTTATCTCATTTACTCCGTAAAATTTGTCCAGCCTTGTGCCTGAAGTGCAATCTCAGTATTATCGCGAGCAACCATGTATTTCCCCTTACTTGCATCGCAAATATGACCAATAACTTTTACATCAGCCATTTTTTCGATCTCTTCATGCTTGTCAAGTGGTACAGTGAAAAGCAATTCGTAATCTTCGCCACCATTAAGAGCGAAAATTGAATAGTTCATATTTAATTCCTCAGCCATTTTATGCGTTTCAAAATCGATAGGAATTTTCTCTTCGTAAATTTGACAACCAACGTTTGAATCTTCACAAATATGGAAGAGTTCCGATGATAAACCATCCGATACATCAATCAT
>Ga0193953_1001044_pt1 | contig 13468 bp, 10 predicted proteins | sample BB_4_MG_FD_140325 | JGI IMG/M metagenome (GOLD analysis project Ga0193953, IMG submission 140325) | Microbial mat bacterial communities from the Broadkill River, Lewes, Delaware, United States - BB_4_MG | ecosystem: Environmental > Aquatic > Freshwater > River > Microbial mats | place: USA... | reverse complement strand
ACTTTCATTAAACGACTTTATAACAGTGTTTTTCCAGTCGTTTAAATCAATTCCCTCTTTATCCCAAAATGGAACCGTTGGATAACTTGTATACCTTGGTCCTGGAATATTATATTTTTGAACTAAACTTGTATTCATTTTCTTAGTTTTGAGTATTTAGAAATTAGTCGTTAGTAGTATTAATTCCTAAAATTTAACTATTGTATTCTTTTACAGCATCAATAAATGCTTTTGCATTGTCTAATGGTATGTTAGGTAAAATACCATGACCTAAATTCACAATGTATTTATCTTTACCAAAGTCATCAATCATTTTAGTCACCATTTTCTTAATCTCTTTTGGAGGAGACAACAAACGTGATGGATCAAAATTACCTTGTAAGGTTATTTTATTATTTGTGAATTTTCTTGCCATTTGTGGAGTGATAGTCCAATCTACACCCAAAGCGGCCGCATTTGAATTTGCCATATCCTCTATAGCAAACCAACATCCTTTACCAAATGCAATTACAGGAGCATCATCTTTTAATGCTTCAATAATTTGATTGATATATTTCCAAGAAAATTCTTGATAATCTACTGGAGATAACATTCCTCCCCAAGAATCAAATATTTGAACGGCATTTACACCTGCCTTTACTTTTTCTTTTAAATAAGCAATCGTAGTATCTGTAATTTTTTGCAATAATGTATGTGCAGCAATTGGCTGCGTAAAACAAAATTCTTTAGCTTTATCAAAGGTTTTTGAACCTTGTCCTTGGATGCAATAACATAAAATTGTCCAAGGAGAACCTGCAAAACCAATTAAAGGAATGTCATAATTCAACATTTCCTTTGTCATTTTAATTGCATCCATCACGTACCCTAAAGTTTCATCAATATCCGGAACAATAACTGCATCAACATCTTTTTGAGAACGAATTGGATTTGGCAACCAAGGACCAACATTAGGCTTCATTTCAACTTCAATATTCATTGCCTGAGGAATTACCAAAATATCAGAAAATAAAATTGCAGCATCCATGCCATATCTTCGGATTGGTTGTACTGTTATTTCTGAAGCTAATTCAGGAGTTCTACAACGTGTGAAAAAATCATATTTTTCACGAATTTCAATAAACTCAGGTAAATAACGTCCTGCTTGACGCATCATCCACACTGGTGGACGTTCAACTGTTTCACCTTTTAAAGCTCTTAAGTATAAATCGTTCTTAGTTTTTGACATTTTTTAGTTTTTGTGTTTATCTGCAACTGCTTTCATTGCAATATTTATTGCTTCCCTTACTTTATAAATATCTCTTTTTGTCATAGCTGTTGCTAAGAACCAAGATTCAAATTGTGATGGTGGTAAAAACACACCATGTTCCATCATTTTCCAGAAAAAAGTTTTAAACTTATCTGTATCACTTGTTTGAGCAGTTTTAAAATCAACTACCTCTTCTTTTGTGAAAAATGGATTTATCATAGAACCAAATCTGTTCACTTGTAAATCAATTCCATTTTCTCTTGCTGCAGCCTTCATCACTCTCTCTAAAAAAGCAGCTGTTTTTTCAAAATCTTTATACGGATCTTGTTTTTTCAACTCTTTTAAAGTTGCAATACCACAAGCCATTGCTATTGGATTACCCGACAATGTTCCTGCCTGATACATATCTCCAAGAGGTGAAACCATTTCCATAATTTCATTTCTAGCTCCGTAAGCTCCAACTGGAAAACCTCCACCAACAACTTTACCTAAACAAGTTATATCTGCTTCAATTCCTAATAATTCTTGAGCGCCACCATACTGAGAACGGAAACCAGTCATAACCTCATCCATTATCAACAACACACCACTTGCTTTGGTTAATGCTCTTAATTCCTGAAGAAATTCTTGACTTGGTTCAATTACCCCCATATTACCTGCAATAGGCTCCATAATTACAGCTGCAACATCATTATGTTTTGCTAAATGTTGCTCAACACTATCAATATTATTATACTCTGCAATTAATGTGTTTTTCACTGCTTCATCTGGCACTCCTTTACTTCCAGGAATACTTAAAGTTGCCAATCCTGAACCAGCTGCTACTAATAATGCATCAGAATGACCGTGGTAACAACCAGCAAATTTTATAATTTTGTTTTTTGAAGTATATGCTCGTGCCAAACGAATTGCACTTAAAACAGCTTCAGTTCCTGAATTTACAAAACGAACTTTGTCCATTCCCGGAAAAGCATCACAAACCATTTCAGCCATTATAATTTCACCTTTGGTTGAAGCTCCAAAAGTGTAACCTTTTTTAAGGTATTTTTTAATTGTTTTTTCAACTACACTATTTCTATGTCCTAAAATCATAGGTCCATAAGAAAGTACCATATCTACATATTCATTTCCGTCAACATCAATAATTTTACTTCCTTTTGCGTGATCAATAAAAATAGGAACTCCTCCTACCGATTTAAAAGCTCTTACAGGAGAATTTACCGCTCCAACTAAATTCTTTTTTCCTTTAGTGTATAATTCTATTGATTTTTCTAATTTCATTTTTCTTGTTTTTTTTAGGTGATTGAGGGAAGTCGAACTCAAATTCTAAGGTAATCACTTCGATTCAGCTCAGTAGCCGACTTAAACTACAATCTACACCAATTACTTCTATTTCAATAATTTAGCTACTTCTTTTGCAAAATACGTAATAATAATATCAGCACCAGCTCTTTTCATTGATAAAAGACTTTCCATCATCACACGTTCACCATCAATCCATCCTTTTTCAGCAGCAGCTTTTATCATTGCATATTCACCACTTACATTATAGCAAGCTATCGGTCTATCAAAACCATTTTTTAAATCTCTAATAATATCTAAATATGATAATGCTGGTTTAACCATTAAAATATCTGCACCTGCCTGATCGTCAAAGGTTGCTTCACGCATTCCTTCATCTCTGTTTGAAGGATCCATTTGATAGGTTCTTCTATCTCCAAAAGTAGGAGCTGAATCTGCTGCATCTCTAAATGGTCCGTAGAATGCTGATGAATATTTTACAGCATAGGACATAATTGGCAAGTTTGGAAAACCTGTATTATCCAATGCTTCACGAATAGTTTCAATCATACCATCCATCATTCCAGATGGTGCAACCATATCCACACCTGCTTTTGCGTGAGAAATTACTTGTTTTGCAATATTTGGCAATGTTGCATCATTGTCAACATCATTATCGTGAATTACACCACAATGTCCGTGGCTTGTATATTCACAAAAACAAACATCAGTTATTACATATAAGCTTGGATAATTCTTTTTTATAAATCGAACAGCTTGCTGCATAATTCCATCATCATTCCAAGTTTCAGTTCCTACTTCATCTTTCTCATTTGGAATTCCAAAAAGCAATACGGCTGGAATATCAAGGTCTACAACTTCATCTAATTCTTTAGAAATTCTATCTAAAGAAAATCTTTTAATTCCAGGCATTGAAACAATCTCTGTTTCAATATTTTCACCTTCTTCAATAAATAAAGGATAAATTAAATCGTCAATTGTTAGTTTGTTTTCTCTAACTAAACGGCGAATATTTTCTGTTTTACGTAAACGTCTTGTTCTATTCATTCTATTTAATTTTTTTTATGATTCCTGAAAATGTTCATTTACTGATTTTATAACACTTTCAACTGTTGGTAATGATGATACAATCACATCTTTAAAATGTTTTCGTGCTTCGGTTGCAGTAGTTTCTCCTATACAAAAAGCGACACTATCAGTAGTTTTATTATCTTTCAAATAGCTTTCAATTCCTGTAGGACTATAAAACATAATTCCATTGAATTTACCTTCTATTTTTCGTGGGGTAAGTTGTGTTTGGTAACATTCAACTTCATTTACTTCAATTCCATTTTCAGCTAAAATTGTTGGTAATTCATCACGTCTTTTATTTCCACAGAAGAAAGTAACTTCTTTTTCATCAATAGCATCTACTAAATAATTAGCTAATTTCTCTGCGGAATTTTCAATATGTGCTACTTTACCTATTTTCTTTTCAATAAGTCGTTTTGTTCTTTTACCTACACAGTAAATATTTTCAAAATTTAATTCCTGAGAAATAAAGTTATCTAACAATGCATCAACAGCATTTTGACTTGTAATGATTACATTCTTAATTGGGTTCTTAACAATTCTTGGTTTTAGTCTGTTATTTCTGGTCGTGATAAAATCACTCATTTCAGCACCAACCTTGGTTGTTATTTTATTTTTTTGATCTAAAGACAGGTTTTTAGTTGAATACACTTTTAATTCTTTGTCAATAGAAATAATTTCTCGCATTAACTTTTTACCACCTCTATCTAAAATGTAATTGGCTGCGTATTCACCTAAGTCTGATGTATTATCTGCTTCAACTTCTTTATAAAATTCTAATTTCTTTTTCCCATCAGGACTATGCAACACAGCTTTAAATTTAATAGTTCCTTCCCAATTCATTGCCAAAGCTCCAATTGGAGCTGTACAACCACCTTCTAAAACTCTTAAAAATGTACGTTCAATTTCAACACATTGTGCCGTTTTCTCATCATTTAACTCTTTACAAATTTCAAGAATTTCTTCATCTTTTTCTAAAGCAGCAATCATCACTGCACCTTGAGCTGGAGCCGGAATCATCCAGTCTAATTTAATATGCTCATCTTGACTAGGTAATAATTTAAGACGTTTTAATCCGGCTGCAGCAAAAATAGCTCCATCCCAATCATTATCTTCCAATTTTTGTAATCGAGTATTTACATTCCCTCTTAAACCAGTAATTGTGTGGTGAGGATAACGATATAACCATTGTGCTTTTCTACGTAAACTTCCTGTAGCAATTACTGCAGAATCTTCTGTAAAAAAGTTTTCATCCTTCTTTAGGATAAGTACATCATTAAAATCACCTCTTTTTAAAACTGCAGCCTGAACCATTCCTTCAGGTAATTTTGTTGGTACATCTTTAAATGAATGTACGGCAATATCAATTGTCCCATTTAATAATGCTACATCTAAATTCTTGGTAAAAACACCCGTAACACCTAATTCATATAAGGGTTTGTCCAAAACAACATCTCCCAATGAATCTATTTTTACTATTTCTGTTTGATGTCCTAAGTGATTTAATTGTCCTGCAACAGTATTTGCTTGCCAAAGTGCTAATTCACTCGAGCGAGTACCAATTCTAATTATTTTATCCATTCTAAACTTCCGTTTTTTCTAAGTTGAATATTTTGCTCATTATATCAATACTTTGATCAACGGCAGTATCCTCTTCTTTTAAGTGTTTAACAAATTGAGTAGTTATTTTTTGAATAATTCTGTTAGTAACATACTCAGCATGTTCTATATTGAAATCTTTTATTTTCTTAGTATGAAAATTAATTTCATCTCTTTGAATCGTTTGAAGTGATTCTTTTAGAGCATTAACAGCAGGAACATATTTTCTATGTGAAATCCAATCGTTAAATTCTGATTTATATTTTTCTATAATTTTTTGAGCAGCAGGAATTTCACTTTTACGAGTTTCAATTGTCTTATCAGTAATTTTTGAAAGCTCATCTACATTAACCACATTAATTCCATCAATTTCCTTAACTGCTATATCAACATTTTCTGGAAGTGATAAATCTAATATCAATAGCTTCTGACCTTCTTTTAAATGTTTTTCAGTTACAGTATATTTACTTGCTCCTGTAGCTACAATTAAAATATCTGTATTTTGAATTTCGAAAGTTAAATTATCATAACTCTCGACTTTAACTTCTGAATGCTCCTTCACAAAACTTAATGCTGTTTCGTGGGTTCTATTTATTAGTGTAATTTCCTTGTTTGAAGTATAGTTTACAACATTTTTACAAGTATTTTTTCCAATCTCACCTAAGCCATAAATAAGAATTTTCTTATTGCAATGGTCTTCAATATTATCAACTATATATTGAATTGCAGCATATGCAACTGAGGTTGTTCCAGTACTTAATTTTGTGTTATTTTTAACTTCTTTACTGGCTTGTAAAACAAGGTTCATTACTCGTTCCATATAAGCATTGGTAGTTCCAATCTTTTTTGCCAACTTAAAAGATTCCTTTAACTGACTAACAATTTCGTAATCTCCTAAAATCTGACTATCTAACCCAGTACCAATATTAAACAAGTGCCTAACAGCATCTTTGTTTTTATAAACATTAGACACATTGATAAAATCTTCTACATTTCCGTTAGAAAACTCAACCAACAAGCTAATTAATTCAAAAGGGTGCTTTGCAAAACCAGTAATTTCGGTTCTGTTGCATGTTGACAAAACAAAAATTCCATCAATCCCTCTTTTTTTAGCTGCTTCTAATAATAATTTTTGATTCTCCTTAGTTATGCTAAAAGCCCCACGCATTTTCACATCCGCTTTCTTGTAACTAAGACCTACATTATAAAATTTTGTAGGAAGTTTTTCTATACTCATAAAATTAGTGTTACCAATAAGTATCGACAAAAGTACAATATTATATAACTACAAAATATCGCTAAAAGAACTTTTATTATCGAAATAGGTTATAATTGCTAATTTAGAATCTTTCTAAATTATCTAACCACCTGAAAAACAATGATATTTGTCAGTGATTTCAAGGTGTTAAAAATATGACATTTATCAGTTTTTTATTTAAAATACTGTTTTATAGTAACTTTTTTTATTGTACTTTTGTCGCAACTTTAAGTTTTTTTTATAAAAGTACACTATGAAATCTAATATAGAAAACTACAAAAACATCGACAAAAGTACACATTTCCTTTTCAACGAAAAAGAGACCTTTAAGGTATTTCATTTCACCAACTCATCTTCTGAAACTGAACAACTTAAACACAGATTAGTAAACAACTATATTCAAATATATTTTTGCTGCTCTGGAGAAAGTACTGTTGCTTTTAATTTTGAACATTGTGCAGTTAATTTAACTGCAAACAATTCAAATATGGTGTATTTTAAAGATGAAAAAATGGATGTTCTTTTTAAAATTCAACCCAAATCTGAATTAATAGGTATTTTAATTTCTATTGAATATTTCCATTCATTATTTACAAGTGATGGCAATTCATTATTTAATTTTAATAGTTTTAATACTGGCAAACCAATTATTGAACCTAAAGAAATTTCAACCTTGGTAAAATCCATATTAACTCAATTAAAATTCAACCAAACAAACGAATCACTTCGACCAATATATATTAAAGGAAAAATATATGAGCTATTGAGTTATTACTTCAGTACAAATTCAGAAACAGATAACGAACACTGCCCTTATGTAGCAAATGAAGAAACTATTTCAAAAATTAAACGTGCCAAAGAAATTATAATCGAAGAAATGAATAATCCTCCTTCTTTAAATAACTTAGCTAAAATAGTTGGCTTAAATATTAAAAAACTTAAAACAGATTTTAAAGAATATTATGGTGTTCCCGTATTCACATTTTTGCTGAATTACAAAATGGAACTAGCCAAAGAATTATTGCAGGAACAGCAACTAAATGTAAATGAAATTTCAACTCGTATTGGCTACAGTACATCAAGCCATTTTATTGCAGCATTCAAAAGAAAGTATGGAATTACACCTAAACAATTTGCAAAATCGTAACTAAATGAAAGGAGCATTATTAGTAAATTTAGGATCACCTAATAGCACATCGGTTAAAGATGTGAAAAACTATTTAGATGAATTTTTAATGGATAAACGAGTGATTGACACTCCTTATTTAATTAGAGCATTCGTAGTAAAAGGAATCATTTTAAACACAAGACCAAAAAAATCTGCCGAAGCCTATAAAAAGATTTGGTGGGATGAAGGCTCTCCTTTAATTGTATTATCTGAAAGATTAGTTAAAAAAGTTCAGGATCATTCAGATGTTCCAGTGGAACTTGCTATGAGGTATGGTAATCCATCTATTAAAAGTGGAATTGAAAAACTTGTAAACAAAGGCGTTACCGAAATATTTCTAATTCCATTATACCCTCAATTTGCAATGGCAACCACAGAAACTATAGTCGTTCTTGCTAATAAAATAATCAAAAAACATTTTCCAAAAGTTAAGCTAACAGATGTTCCTGCATTTTATAATAAGAAAGACTACATAGAAACCTTAGGTGAAAGTATTCAGGAAAGTCTTGAAAAAACAAAACCTGACCATCTACTCTTTTCATATCACGGAGTTCCTGAACGACATATTAAAAAATCTGATATTACAAAATCTCATTGTAAAATTGATGGAAGCTGTTGCAATACTCCTTCTCCTGCGCACGAATTTTGTTACAGACATCAATGCTATGAAACAACTAAACTAGTTGCTGAAAAATTAAATCTCAAAGAAGGAACTTATAGCACCTCTTTTCAATCGAGATTAGGAAGAGATCCTTGGCTACAACCATATACTGATCATACAATTGATAATTTTGCTAAGAACGGAGTTAAAAATTTAGCTGTAGTAACTCCTGCATTTGTTTCTGACTGCTTAGAAACTTTAGAAGAGATTGGAATGGAAGCCAAAGAATCATTTATAGAAAATGGAGGTGTGGAATTTTCTACAATACCGTGTTTAAATGATAATGAAAAATGGGCAAAAACATTGTCTGAATGGATTAACAACTGGAGCAAATAACACTACAATAAATGGGATACCTTTACCTTAAATCTTTACACATCATATTTGTTACAACATGGTTCGCTGGGTTGTTTTATATTGTTCGTTTATTTATTTATTATAAAGAAGCTGAAGAAAAACCAGAAATTGAGAAAAACATACTCCTAAAACAATATGCATTAATGATCAAGAGGTTATGGTATATCATAACCTGGCCATCTGCAGTTTTAACAGTCATTTTTGCTACATGGATGCTATTTATTCAACCTGCTTGGCTGAGAGAACCTTGGATGCATATCAAATTAACTTTTGTCTTACTTTTATTTTTATATCATTGGTCATGTCAAATGATATTCAACCAAATTGATAAAGGCTATTTAAAGTATTCATCAAATTCTTTGAGAATATGGAATGAAGTATCAACAATTATTTTATTTGCCTGCGTTTTCTTGGTTGTTCTAAAAAGCACCTTCGGATGGATATTTGGAGTCGTAGGAATTTTTGGCGTAGCTATTTTTTTAATGCTCGGAATTAAAATTTATAAAAAAATAAGAGCTAAAAACAGTTGGGATAAAAATTAATTTTTATCATGAAAATATAGAATCTTTAATCACTTATAACGATTATTATAAATCTCTCAACAAACACTTAAAACCACTATTAAAATACCTAATAGTCCCACATTTTTATTATACAAATAGTATTCTGTAAATCAATGTATTACCAGTCACAGTATGACTTTAATCATTATTTTACAGAAAACGTTTTCGTAGTTTTATGCCTGATTAAATTTAACTATTTATAAATAAGAATTTTATGAAAAAACTTCTTTTAGGTAACGAAGCACTAGCACAAGGCGCAATTGATGCAGGATTATCAGGTGTTTACGCTTACCCAGGAACTCCCTCTACGGAAATAACAGAATATATACAACGCTCAAAACAAGCAAAAGAACTTAACATTCACTCTAACTGGTCAGTTAACGAAAAAACAGCAATGGAAGCTGCTTTAGGTATGTCTTATGCCGGAAAAAGATCAATGACAGTGATGAAACACGTTGGTTTAAATGTTGCTGCTGATGTTTTTATGAATATGTCGGTTTCAGGTATTAATGGTGGATTAGTTGTTGTGGTTGCCGATGACCCTTCAATGCACTCTTCACAAAACGAACAAGACACTCGTTATTATGGTAAATTTGCTATGGTACCAATGTTAGAACCTTCTAATCAACAAGAGTGTTATGAAATTACAAAATATGCTTTTGAACTTTCTGAATTATATAAATTACCAGTTTTAATTAGATTGGTAACTCGTTTATCACATTCAAGAGCAGGTGTTGTTACAACTGAAACAACAAAAGATCAAAACGAAATGAGTCTTCCTACAAGTCCAACTCAATTTCAATTAATTCCTATGCACGCCAGAGGAAGATATCAAAGTTTATTAGATAGTCAACCAGGACTTTTAGAAGAAGCTGAAAAAAGTCCTTTTAACGAGTTTAAAAAAGGGCCTAACACTTCTATGGGTATTATTGCTTCAGGTATTGCATATAACTACTTAATGGAAAATTTTGAAAGCGGAGAATGCCCTTATCCTGTTTTAAAAGTTTCTCAATATCCTTTACCTAAAAGACCGGTAAAAGAATTATTTGATACTTGTAAAAAGATTCTAGTTCTTGAAGATGGATATCCATTTATTGAAGAATCTATTTCAGATTTCTTAGGTGAAAATAGAAAAGTGATAGGACGTTTAAGTGGAGATATTCCACGCGCTGGAGAATTAAATCCAGACAATATAGCAAACGCTTTAGGGTTTGATGTTGTTATCAATGAAAATATTCCAAAAGTAGTTTCAGGAAGACCACCTGAATTATGTGTAGGTTGTGGACACAGAGATTTATTTGATGTAGTAAACGACTTAAATAAAGAAATGGGGAGCCAACAAGTATTTGGAGATATTGGTTGTTACGCTTTGGGAGTTTTAGAACCATACAAAAGTATCAATACTTTAATTGATATGGGTGCTTCTATAACAATGGCCAAAGGTGCTGCTGATGCAGGAATTCATCCTTCAGTTGCTATAATTGGAGATTCAACTTTTACACATTCAGGAATGACAGGTTTATTAGAAGCCGTTATTGAAGATACTCCTATGACTGTTGTAATTTCAGATAACTCTGCTATTGCCATGACAGGTGCACAAGATTCTTCTGCTTCAGGTAGATTAATTGAGATTTGTAAAGGAATTGGGGTTGATGAAGAACATATGATAGTTATTACCCCACTTCATAAAAACATGGAAGAAAACAAAGATATTATTCGTAAAGAATTCAATCATCAAGGTGTTTCTGTAATTATTGCACAACGTCCTTGTGTTCAACTTCCAAGTGAGAAAAAGAAATTATTAAAACAGATTAAAAGCGTAGCTGTAAATTAGACCATTATGAAAACAAATATAATATTAGCAGGTGTTGGTGGACAAGGAATTTTAACTATTGCAGCTGTTTTAGATACAGCAGCACTTAGTTGCGATTTAAACATTAAACAATCTGAAGTTCACGGAATGAGCCAAAGAGGTGGCGCAGTTCAAAGTCACGTCCGTATTTCAGATTCTGAAATTTATTCAGATTTAATTCCTCAAGGAAAAGCAGATATCATTATTTCTGTTGAACCAATGGAATTATTACGCTATTTACCGTTCTTAAAAGAAGGTGGACATTTAGCTACTGATTCTAATCCGTTTGTAAACATTACAAACTATCCAGAATTGGAAGAATTGTATGCTGAAATAAAAGCATTACCAAATAGTATCTTAATTGATGCAAAACAAATTGCAAAGGAATTAGGTAATTCAAGAGCCACAAACATTGTATTACTTGGAGCAGTTTCATCTATTCTTCCTTTAACTGATGAAAGTTTAATGGGTGCAATTAGAACATTATTTGAAAGAAAAGGTGAAAAAATTGTAAATAAAAATATTGAAGCATTTTTAAAAGGTAAGGAAATTGCCAACGAATACGCTTCATAAAAATTAATTTAAGTCGGTATTCAATATAACTATATTGAGTACTGACTTTTTTCTTCAAAATGCCAATAACTGGCTTTTATAAAAAGTAATTATATGTTACACAAAAAAATAATTAACCCTAATCGCATTGTAGTTATTGGGGCTTCTAATAATATTCAAACGCCTGGAGGAAGAGTTTTAAAAAACTTAATTGATGAAGGTTTTAAAGGTGAATTATTTGCTGTTAATCCAAAAGAAACTGAAGTTCAAGGAATAAAATGTTATCAAAACGTTACTGAAATTCCAAATGTAGATTGTGCAATTATAGCAATTGCTGCAAAATTCACTTTAGACACAGTAAAAGTTTTAACGCAACAAAAAGAAACAAGAGGTTTTATTATTTTCTCAGCTGGATTTAGCGAAAAAGATAAAGAAGGTGAAGAACTTGAACATCAAATAGTCAATGAAATTAATGCTGTTGGAGGATCATTATTAGGACCAAATAATATTGGATTAATCAACCAAAACTATGCTGGAGTTTTTACAACTCCAATTCCTAAATTAAATGCAAAAGGTGCTGATTTTATAACAGGTTCTGGAGCTACTGCCGTATTTATTATGGAAGCTGCCATGGCTTCTGGACTCACGTTTTCAAGTGTCTATTCAGTTGGAAATTCTGCACAAATTGGTGTTGAAGAAGTTTTACAAAACTTAGATGAAACATTTGACCCTGAAACAAGTTCAAAAGTAAAATTACTTTATATTGAAAGTATTGATAATCCTCAAAAATTATTAAAACATGCTTCTTCCCTAATTCAAAAAGGGTGTAAAATTGCAGCAATAAAAGCAGGAAGTTCATCTGCAGGAAGTAGAGCTGCAAGCTCACATACAGGAGCATTAGCAAATTCTGATGTTGCAGTTGATTCCTTATTTAAAAAAGCGGGAATTATTCGTTGTTACGGAAGAAATGAGTTAATTACGGTTGCTTCAATTTTTATGCATCCTGAATTAACAGGTAAAAATATTGCGATTATCACCCACGCAGGAGGACCAGCAGTAATGTTGACTGATTCTTTATCGAGTAACGGATTAAATGTTCCTGAGATAAATGGAGAAGCCAGTAAAGAATTACTGACTAAATTATATTTAGGATCTTCAGTTGCTAATCCAATTGACTTTTTAGCAACTGGAACTGCTGAGCAGCTAGAAACTATTATTGATTATTGTGAAAACAGATTTGATGAAATAGACGCAATGGTTGTAATATTTGGTAGTCCTGGATTATTCGAAGTTTATGATGTTTATGATGTACTTCATAAAAAAATACGCGAATGTAAAAAACCTATTTTCCCAGTTTTACCTTCTGTTGTTAATGTTAAAAACGAGATCGATTACTTTATTGGAAAAGGAAATATGAACTTCCCTGATGAAGTTTTATTTGGGAACGCTTTGGCAAAAATTGCAAGTACTTCAAAACCAAATTATAATGAAACTGCTATTGTAAAAGCTGATTCTGAAAAGATAAGATCTATCGTAGATAATGCCACCGAAGGTTATTTACAACCTAAACAAGTAATAGAATTGCTTAGTGCTGCAAATATTCCTGTTGTACGTGAAGCTGTTTGCACTTCGAAAGAAGAAAGCTTAGATGCAGCTAAAGATCTTGGGTTCCCAGTTGTAATGAAAGTTATTGGTCCTATTCATAAATCGGATGTAGGTGGAATTTTCTTAAATATAAATTCTGAAGAAAAACTAGTTGATGCTTTCGATAAAATAATGAAAATTAAGGATGCGACAGGTGTTCTTATGCAGCCAATGAAAAAAGGAATTGAACTATTT
>Ga0193953_1001042_pt1 | contig 13515 bp, 14 predicted proteins | sample BB_4_MG_FD_140325 | JGI IMG/M metagenome (GOLD analysis project Ga0193953, IMG submission 140325) | Microbial mat bacterial communities from the Broadkill River, Lewes, Delaware, United States - BB_4_MG | ecosystem: Environmental > Aquatic > Freshwater > River > Microbial mats | place: USA... | reverse complement strand
CTTAACGAAAAGCACAGTAGATAGTATACACAACAATACAGCAATTATCAATCGTATATTTTTACCAATCATATCAGTTTTTTTAAGTAGGGCTACAAAACAACGCATTTTTCACAATAAAACAAGTGTTTCAAGCACATGTTTTCTTTTAAGGAGCAAGGTCCATATCCATATATGTGCAGAAATTTGATTCAGCTTGGAATTTTTAATAAAGATGAAAAACCGTCGAGAATTAAAACAAGTTTCTCACCAAACGATCGTGCAATAAGACACCAAATTTAAATGCAACTCCTACCTTGTACCCAGAAATCAGCGTACATTCAACAAAATTCAATACAAGTTGAGCCATGCGTGTGTGCCGGTAGAGTTATACCGTTTACTAATCAAAATCATCACTTCCTGATTATATATCGGCATTAACCAGAAGTAATAAGCAAAATGCTTCATCAATCATTTTATGATACTTTGGGTAATGCACGTTGCCTGAGACTGGAGAGCAGGCACAGCGGCCCTTCTTAGGAAGCATTATCCCAAGTGTTTGCAGCCGACTAATCTGCATCGAGATAAACTCATCAGTTTCAGACATTTTTGACACCATTATCGTCAGCAAGGTCATATACCATCCCCATTAGGTAAAAGAACATAAGAAACAGTGAATACCTCTTTCATGCTTCCAGCAAAACCTTTTCAAGGATAAAACTAACAATTTGATAGAAACAGCTTTTTTGGTAACCAATAATTCCGTAATTTATAATACCGACTGACAATGTGGTAATTGAGTAGCCTTTGTTGCCTAACAATAATGGGTGACAGACTCCCAGGTTTTTAAATAAGATACAATTGGAAAATCCATAATAAGTATCTGTGATTATAAACTTCGACGCTAAATCTTCTGCATTAATAAAGAATATAGCGTTTCCGAACAATTGCCATAGACAATAAGGAGAAACTATACTATTAATCTGAATATTAAAAGAGATCTGTTATGAGTTACAATGAAAAAAACAGTATCGTCGTGGATAAGGACGATTTAATTGCTGAAAAGAAAAGGCAGCAATCAGACCCCAAAAGTGCTTCAGCCAATCCTAACTTTGGTCCTTCGGGAGAACCGTGGTCAGATCAAGTTCCTGATATTGCCAAAAGCAACGATAGGGCCAGGTACCCAAGTGGCTATATCATTGAGCAACCATCCGGAGATCCGCTAAAAGTCTACAATGAGCGTAGCAATAACTATTCCATTCAGCAAGAGGTTTTAGATGAGAAATATGCCCAGCTTCCACCTGAAGGTCAAGGTGAATACCATACCCAATCAATCGTCAAGATGGAGACGTATTACCGTCGTCAACGTAACGAGTTTATTGGTTATCAGTGTGCTGAAAAGTTTGAGATCAGCAAGAATATATCACCGTTTTTAAACATGAGTTTAAATAATATAGGTGACCCTTTTGTGGATGGTTATTTCACCGTTAATGCCAAACAAGCCGAACGCAGTGTACTGGATTTCTTTGCTTCTATTTGGCATGCGCAATGGCCTTCGTTACCCAAACCCCAAAGAGAAGCATCAATGGATGATGCCACCTACCTTGGATCACCTGAATATGCGAAGTATAAAGAATCCTATTGGGGATACGTTCTTTCCATGGGGAGTACAGAGGGTAACCTATATGCGGTATTATCTGCGCGCGACTATTTATCCGGCTTCAGCCTGGTTGCGGATGATGGTGATGAACTATCATTATGCTTGCCGGATTTAAAGAGGGAAACCTCTACTAACAAATATACGCCGGTGGCATTTTATTCACAAGCAGCTCATTACTCCTTGGCAAAAGCGGTACATGCTATGCAGGTGAAAACGTTCTCCCAGATAGCTCATGAAAAAATCATTGAGCAGGAAATGAAAAGCCATACAGAGGCAGGGAATGACAAAACAGAAAACTGGGATTGTCCGCTGGGAGGAGACTGGCCCGAATCTGTTCCGGTGGATGAATATGGAAGTGTTAAGATTCATGACCTCGTAAAGCTTGTTAAATTTTTTGCTGAAAAAGGGTATGCTCCCTTTATCTGTTTCAATTATGGTACCACTTTTAAAGGAGCGTATGACGATATTCCTCAAGCATGCAAAGAATTGAAGCCAGTATTTGAGGCTAATAATTTAGTGAACCGGGAAGTTCAGTACTTCGATATGGATGGAAATCCCAAAACAGATCACCGAAGAGGCTATTGGGTACATGTTGATGGCGCACTGGGAGCCTCTTTAATGCCTTTTGTTGAAATGGCGGTTGAGAATAAGCAATTAGAAAAAACGGACTTAGCGCCATGTTTTGATTTTAGAAATGAAGCGGTGATGTCACTGGTTACAAGCGGGCATAAATGGCCGGATGCACCGGCACCTACAGGTGTATACATGACTAAAAATAAATACCTGATCACACCCGTTGCTACCCCTGATTACCTGGGCTCAGCTGACACTACTTTTGCCGGTTCACGATCTGGCTTATCGGCAATGATTCTATGGAATTTAATTGCAAAAGAGGGAATACCCGGGATGGTTGAGCGGGCTAAGAAGACAATGGAGTTATGCGCCTATACGGCTAAAAAATTCAATGAATTACAAAAGAAGCTTGGGAACTTTAATATTTGGCTTCAACGGGCACCCAACGGAGGCACATCATTTATTTTCCGTAAGCCGATAGATGAAATCATGTTCAGATATTCCTTACCTATTGAGGTGGAGAAAACCATGGAAGCAGGTAGAGTCCGAAAACAAACTTACGTGCATCTATTTGTTTTTTGGGACAGGGATAAAGAAATGATTGATAACCTGGTTAACGATTTAGGATCAGAAGAATCTTTCGATAAAAATTCGGATGTATATATTACAAAAGCACCTACGAAGAAGAGAAAACTTCCAGGGGCCAATCGTCCGGTTAAACTACTGAAACGTTCTGCACATAAGGGATTTCACTAGTTAAGTGAGAGCAAAATGAGAGTTGCTCAATTGTCGTAGAATCAGTTTATTTTATCATGGGAAATACCTTTTCCTGCCTCTGTAAAGTGATTTCGCCCTTGAGTTTAATTAGAGAAATTCACTACAATAACTAAAGCCCGATCAAACGGGCTTTAGTTATTTATAAGTGCAAAATATGAATAATCTTAAACCTCAGATCAAGCTCCCAACACACACATTAATGAAACCAATTATCTTTTGTGTTTTGTAACATCTTCAAATGTGACATTGGTCAATTTTTGAAGGTCGATCATTCCATATTTTTGCCGCGAATTGTAAAAGCCGTTCATTCGGTATGATAATTAAGTGAATAACAAGAAATATTCAGGCCCATTAATGTTACAACAATCAGACGCCAAAAGAATGGCCAACAGAAAGGTGCATGTCATCTTTTTTAGTCCGGCCCGTTCAACAAAAAAGATAGCTGAAACAATTGGAAGTGGTATTTCTGATGAGTTGATCATCCACGATATTACACAAGGCATCCAGTCTCCCATTAACTTAACCTCCAATGACATTGCCGTGGTAGGGGTTCCGGCCTTTTCTGGCCGTGTACCTTCCCTGGCTGCTGAATACCTGGCTCAAATAAGCGGCAATGGCGCACGAACGATACTGACTTGTGCCTACGGTAACTGTCATTTTGAAGACACTTTGGATGAATTAAGCAACATTTGTATTAATGCAGGTTTTATTCCCATCAGTTCAGGCGCTTTTGTGGCACGTCACTCATTATTTCCTGAGCTTGGCAAGGGGCGCCCTGATAAAAATGACTTGCATAAGGCCAGGCAGTTTGGAAAGCAAAGTGTGCTTCATTCGCGAATCACCGACAACGGCAACCTTAAGATAGAACAACCAACAGCCTATCGGCCCCCAGGAGTGGTGCCTCTGGTTGCCAAGGCTAATTTTAATTGTAATTTCTGTGGTATTTGTGCCCGTTCGTGCCCGGTAGGTGCCATTGATAATCATAATCCGAAGAAGACCAATAAAAAAGCCTGTATCTCTTGCGCTCGCTGTATTGAGATGTGTCCGTATGGTGCGCGTAAATTTAAAGGATTGATGTATCAGATTACTAATAAACGCATTGTAGAAAAGCATCGGTCACGAAAAGAAAATGATATTTATTTGCCTTTGTAGGGACTTAGATAGCACCTATCCGCAATGTGTGTTTGTGCAATTTCTCTGGTTTATGAGAACTTATTTGAAACCCGAGTCGTCTCATCTCTCCCTTTTTTAATATGGTCATAAATAATGACATTTGGATGGTCCAATAGCTAAAGAGAACCTCGACCTCCAACTTCACATTCAACACAATAGGGATACGTAAAACTCTTAGATCCTTATAGTGCTCCTATTAATCGGATCCCATCCATTTTAGACAGCGTCTCTTTTAACTCTCCCATAAATGCCTTAACGCTATTCTGCATCAGCCTTTGCCATACCTGCTTTTTCAAGCCAAATGATTAAATACTCTTTTTTAAATGTAGGTAAGCGTTATTGGGATGAAAAAACATTATCCTTAATCTTAGAAGCCATCAACAATTTGAGCGCACAGATGTTTGATAAAAAAGCCCTTGAATAGAAATCTGAAGGTAGCTTCTTCATTGCTATATACTAATTGTGCTCAAATAATGATGTATGCATATCGTACTCATTCTATATTTAACATTGGCTTTTGCTCTGTTTTTGATACCCCAAAAGATATCAAAACATACAGCTCTTATTGTTGCATTCGTCCAATTGGGTGTATTTCTGTTCCTAATCAGTCAACTATCAACAATTTCTGCAGGAGATGCTATTACATTATCCATTGATTGGATGCCCCAACTGGGCCTTAACCTGGAATTCACCCTCGATGGCTTAAGTCTGGTATTCAGTTTACTCATCACTTTTATTGGATTTCTGGTATTCATCTATGCCAATACCTATATGAAAAGCTACCCGGGAACCGTAAAGTTTTATTTCTACCTCACTCTTTTTAGTGGTTCTATGCTAGGCCTGGTGCTTTCTTCCAATCTGATACTGCTGTTTATTTTTTGGGAATTAACCAGTGTTTTATCATTTCTGTTAATCAGCTTTTTCAACGAAAAAGAACAAGCGCGAAAAGCGGCTTTCCAGTCACTGTTTGTGACGGGTTTTGGAGGTTTGTGTTTGTTTGCGGGTATTATCCTGATTGGCAGCATTGCCGGCAGCTATTCGGTGACGGATTGGCTGGATCAGGCACAGCTCATCCGAAGCGACAGCAAATATTTACCTGCTTTGATTTTAATATTGATAGGCGTATTCTCCAAATCAGCGCAGTTTCCGTTTCACTTTTGGCTGCTTGGAGCCATGCAGGCGCCTACCCCGGTGAGTGCCTACTTACATTCTGCAACCATGGTAAAAGCCGGGGTGTTTTTGTTGGCACGTTTATATCCGGTATTAGGCAGCACGCCGGAGTGGACGCAAATTGTTCCCGTAATTGGCGCACTGACTATGCTTACCGGCGCCTATTTAGCCATCACACAAATTGATATTAAGCTAATTTTGGCTTATACTACCATTAGTGCACTTGGCATTCTTACTTTATTACTTGGTATTGATACTAAACTATCTGTAAAAGCAGCATTGGTTTTCTTGTTTGTCCATGCCTTTTATAAAGCAGCTCTTTTTATGCTGGCTGGCTTTATTACAAAATTAACTGGTACAAGAATCATTGCTCGATTTGGCGGATTAATCAGATCTACTCCCATGGGATTCATTATTATGCTGATCGCCTTATTATCCATGGCTGGTTTACCCCCGATGCTCGGCTTTATCGGCAAGGAGCTGATCTATGAAGCTAAGTTTGCATCACCTTGGATCTCCTCGCTTCTGGTAGTGCTGGGAGTAACATCGAATATCTTTATGGTTGCTGTTTCATTTCTGCTATTATTTAAAGTATTTCTCGGCAAATCGAAAACAAGCTTATATGAAAACAATTACTCCATGCTTTTATTCAGTCCTGGCATTCTGGCTTTGTTAAGTTTGGGATTTGGACTGTTTCCAAATTTGCTCACCGCTTTAATAGAACCTGCTTTAAGCATTATCCGGGCCGATGATATACAGATAAATTTGAAGTTATGGCATGGATTTAACCAGGTCCTATTCCTTAGCGTGTTTACAGTTCTGATGGGCATCCTGCTGTTCATCCTTATTTATAAAAATAAATGGATTATCAGTGGCTGGCAGAGATTAAACAACCGACTATTCGCCATCAGTTTTACCTGGTTATTTTCTGCCGCATTGGATAAATTCATTGCTTTTTCCAGGAGGAACACCCATTTTATTCAGCACGGGTATAATCGTTATTACATTATTACCATTATTATTTTTACATCTTTACTTCTATCCTTTCAATTATACATGACCCGGGGTTGGGAGATAAGCTCCTCTTTCACGCTACGCCCCTTTTATATCTCAGGTATAGTGGCTATCATATCACTATCTGTCCTATTGAGCGTATTCTCTAAGAATGGTATTTTCACAGTCACAGCAATGGCGGTAACAGGCTATGGCATCTCACTGATATACTTGTATTACAGTGCCGTTGATTTGGCAATCACGCAAATTATTGTTGAAACCCTGATGGTCGTTATGTTTGTATTGGTATTGAGGAGATTACCTAAATTTGCAAAGCTATCCGGTCAATCCACAAAAATACGGGATGCCATTATTGCCCTTAGTTTTGGTGGTATTATGACCCTTCTTTCATTAAAAGCCATTAGTGTAGATCTTAACCCCACTATTTCCAGCTATTTCCTCGACAATAGTAATCTACTGGCTTACGGGAAAAATGTAGTCAATGTCATTTTGGTTGATTTCAGAGCATTGGATACACTGGGTGAAATAACGGTATTGGTCATTGCTGCGCTGGGTGTGTTTACCCTGTTGAACACTAAAAAATCAAAGAAATGAATTCTATCCTATTACAGATCGCTGCGAAATATCTAAAAATACTATTTCTGTCATTCGCATTTATAGCCCTGATCAGAGGTCACAACCATCCGGGAGGAGGATTCATCGGCGGGCTATTGGCTGCCCTATATATCGTATACAACAGCCTGGCATTTACAAGCCGGCAGAGTAAACAACAATTAAAGATCAGGCCGGAACACTATATGGGGGCTGGCCTCACATGTGCCTTATTGAGCTTTTTACCAGGTATATTCTCCGGAACCACACTGATGAAAGGAATCTGGTGGTCGATAAACACTTCCCTTTTTGGTGAAATAAAACTTGGCACACCGCTACTCTTCGACATTGGCGTCTTCCTCACAGTCATGGGGGTGACCCTCCTATTTTTATTCACCTTATCAATAAAAAAGTAATGGAGATACTATTATCAGCATTAACGGGACTATTATATGCCGGCGGTGTTTACTTGATTTTGCGCCGAAGCCTGCTGAAGTTTATCATTGGCATTATCTTTATGAGCAATGCCACCAATCTCCTTGTTTTCCTTTCGGCAGGTATCGTCCATGGAAAACCGGCCTTTACAGATGGGATTGAACCTAACCTGCATTTATTAGCCGATCCCTTACCCCAGGCCTTGATTCTCACCGCTATTGTAATTGGCTTTGGGATAGTCATTTTCACGCTCGCTTTAAAATATAAGTTTTTCAGTGCCACTTCCACAGATGACCTGGATCAACTAAAAAATACGGATGCTTAAACCATGAATGAAATTGCGTTACCCATATTACTGCCCTTTACACTTATAATTACCTTAATATTTATAAGATCATCAGCCTATGCCAAATGGATTGGAATTGCCGGTAGTTCTATATTGCTAATGGTGGCGGTATATCTATTTGTTCAAGTCAGGCAAAACGATGTACTGGTCTTGCAAATGGGGGGATGGCAGGCACCGTATGGTATTTCGCTGGTAGTCGATTATTTGAGTGGTTTGATGTTAATGGCCTCCTCACTTATAGTATGGGCGATTTCAATTTACGCCTACCGTTTTGTAGGCGACAAGTTTAAGTTCTCGAAATTTTACATTTTCTTTTTCGCCCTAAGCATGGGAGTAAACGGTGCCTTTATTACCGGAGATGTGTTTAATTTCTACGTTTGGGTAGAAGTCATGTTATTATCCTCCTTTGTATTAATAACCATGGGAACGAAAAAAGCACAATTGGAGGGGGGAATAAAATACATGGCACTAAACCTTATTGCTTCACTTCTATTTTTAGCTGGTCTGGGTTTATTGTATGGCAAAACAGGAACGCTAAATATGGCCCACCTTGCCCGGATATTAAACAACGATCAACAGTCTATTCTGATGAACACATCTGCCATGTTGTTTTTTATCGCTTTGGGAATAAAAGCGGCAGTTTTTCCTTTATACTTTTGGTTACCGGCCTCCTACCACACGCCGAATATCACCGTCACATCGCTTTTTGCCGGATTATTAACAAAAGTGGGGGTGTATGCCTTAATCCGCTTTTTCACTTTGTTTTTTGTACAAGACGCCTACTTCTGGCACAATTTACTATTGATTTCTGCAGGTTTTACAATGGTTCTGGGAGGAATGGCAGCAACCATTCAATACGACGCCCGCCGTATTTTGTCCTACCACATCATCAGCCAGGTTGGTTATATGATTATGGGATTGGGAATTTATACACCCTTGGCAATTGCCGGAGCCATATTTTTCACTATACACAACATGATCGCCAAGACTAACACCTTTTTAGTCGTTGGTATTGTCAGCAAAATTAAAGGCACGTTTTTTCTGAAAGACATAGGTGGCTTGTTCAAGGAACGCCCGTTCGTAGCAATACTATTTATCATTCCGGCTTTTGCCCTGGCAGGAATTCCACCACTATCCGGTTTTTTTGCCAAGTTTATACTTTTTAAGGCAGGTATTGAAGACAAGCATTACCTCATCACGGCAATAGCTATTCTGACCAGTATGCTGACGCTTTATTCGATGATAAAAATATGGAACGAGGCCTTTTTGAAGAAACAACCTGAAAAAACCGGTCTTACTGGTAAAGTTAAAATCAGCCTCAGCGATGTTTTTCCATCTGTTATCCTGGCAGCAGCCAGTATTATGCTGGGAATTTTTGCTGCTCGATTTTTCGAATTAACCTTATTGGCTGCCAACCAATTGATGGAACCAAACGTTTATATTGATGCAGTATTAAGCCGGATAAAATGAAGGCACTAAAGAAAATATACCTGGTTATTTCTTTCCTTATGTATTATCTTTTAAAGTTGATACAGGCAAATATCTATATCGCCTATGATATATTAACAACCAAATTACATACCAATCCAGGATTTATAAGGATACCTCTAAGAGTTAATTCTGATCCGGGCATACTGCTACTCTGTAACCTATTATCCATGACGCCGGGAACCTTAAGTGTAGATATAAGTCAGGACAAAAAAAAATTACTCGTGCATTGTTTATATAACAATCTGGATGGAAAAATAGTCACTGATATTGAGGAGATGCAAGATAAAATAATCAAACTAATTGCGTAAATTATGACTACCGGAGTTTTAGATATAGCCGTTTTAATAGGCTTTATATTTATGTTATTAGCACTATTACTGGCCTTTTTTCGGCTTGTGAAGGGACCAACAATGCACGACCGAATTGTAGCAATGGATCTAATGGCCTCAATTACCATGGGCTTTATATTAATTTATAGCATTGTCATCAACAAGAGTCTGTATGTGGATATTGCTATAGTTATCTCCTTAATTTCCTTTATTGGAACAGTGGCCATATCCAGCTTTTTAAGACTAAAAAACACAAAAAAATGAATCATCTGATTATTGCTGTATTAATCGTTTTAGGAGCCTTGTGGATATTGATTGCGGCCATCGGCCTGCTCCGGTTTAAAGATCTTTACAGTCGGATTCATGCAGCAACTAAAGCTACGTCACTAGGCCTATTGCTCTTAATAATGGGTGTTGCTGTTTATTTTGGTTTGTGGGATGTTACTTTGAAATCGGTTTTAATAATTGTGTTTATTTATCTGACTTCTCCCCTGGCGGCCCATTCCATTGCAAAATCATTTAAAGATGACAATTCGAAAAAAATGTTGTAACTTAAGTAAGTTCAATGGCTGTAGATCAATTATCAGATAACACATATTAAATCATGCCCTATGAAATTCCTTCAAAATATACTCGTAACGGTTGACCTCAGTGAATCAACCGACTATGTAATTGAGAATGCCATCCGCTTAGCTAAAAAATTCGATTCTCAGATTACATTAATGCATATTATTTCAGTTCAGTACCAGTCCTCTAAAATGGATAAGTTCGTTGAAGAATCCGTTGCTTCCAAACTGGAAAAAATAGCTTCGGATGTAAAAGCTAAAGGAGTTGATTTAAAAGAAAGCATCATCGAACATGGCGTTCCTTTCGAAAAAATCATTCATGAAGCTCAAACTGGTGATTATAATGTCATTGTGGTTGGTTCAGCAAAAAAAGCCAAGGACGAAACTTATAAACTGGGTTCGACAGTTGAAAAGCTCATCAGGAAAAATCAAATACCCGTTTGGGTGGTCAAACATGAACCATTAAACCCGATAAAAAAAATAGTATGTCCTGTTGACTTTTCGGATGCTTCATTAAGAGCTCTCAATAACGCAGTAACACTGGCCCAAAGCTTCGAGGCTGAATTAACCATTCTGCATGTGTACACACCAGTTGCCTATTCTCCGATGTGGATAGAGATCGATTATGCCCAGGAAAACAAACTATTAAAGTCAACACAAGAAACAGAGTTCAATGATTTTCTGGAGCAACTGGACATGAAAGATGTTAATTACAATAAAGTTATCCTTGAAGGCGTTGATTATGAGGAAATATTGCATTTCATCGAAGAGAATACCCATGATTTGTTATTAATGGGCACAACAGGAAGAACTGGGGTAAGCAGGATCTTAATGGGATCAACCACCGAAAAGGTAACCCGTGCATTACCTTGCAGTTTCATCACCATGAAGGCCAAGGACATTACGGATGACTATTTTGAAAGCACCCTAAATTCCTTGGAGTCAATTATAAATTCAGCGAAACAATCGTTTCAAAACAAAGACTACGAAAAATCAATTGAAAAATATGCTATTGCCTTAAAGCAGCATCCTGATAATATTCCTGTTCTTATGGGACTAATTGAATCCTATCAGGCCATAGAAAATCAGCATAAGGCTGATTATTACAGAAAATACGGCCGAGAAGTGATTGAAAGAATATGGGGTAAAAAATATTTGAATACATTTAAACTTTAGATAATGTATGTGCTAATGAAATGGACTTGTAATTATATCTCCCAAAGCTAATTTTATATCTGGAATGGCAATAAAAAAAATAGCCATTGAATGAAGCTTGTGATATATCAACACACACATTTGGAATGTTAATTAACAATAATTACACTTTGAAGCTTCTGTCAATAAAGATGGTGCTTTGCCCCTGAACTCTTCCTACAGGAAAATCGGGAAAGACGGTAATACCGATTACTAATCAATATGAGCGATAAAAAATCGCTCTTTGATTTTGTATCGGCATTAACCACAAGTAATAAGCAAAATGTTTTATCAATCATTTTGGTATACTTTTGGTATAATTCCGCACCTTCATAGGGCTCTTATCAAATTCATTTCACATTAAAAAAAGGCTACCCAAACGGATAACCTTTTTTTATCGAACCTAATCAAAAATCTTAGTTCACACTTTCATCTAAAGCTTTCCCTGCTTTGAACTTAGCTACATTCTTGGCTGCAATCTGAATTTCTTTTCCAGTTTGTGGGTTCCGGCCAGTTCTAGCTGAACGTTCTGAAACGGAGAATGTACCAAATCCAATTAGTTGGATGCTTTCCTTTTTAGCCAAAGTCTCTTTTGATACTTCCACAAATGCATTCACTGCTTTTTCAGCATCTACTTTTGTGATACCTGCTTTCTCAGCAATTGCTGAAACTAATTCTTGTTTATTCATGTTCTTGTAATATTTGTTATTTACTAAACTATAAAAAATTTCGTAGAATCAGACGGAAATTAAATAATTCGTGTTCAATTTAAATAACCACCACACGTCTATCTATTCATTATCAAACCATTAGTACAACAAAGCAGGCGTTACTTTTAGCCTACACCAAGCAGTGCAAACGCCTAATACCCCACCTGATATAGCATAATCACAGACCCTCTGACTACACCTATTAGGTACATGAAAAAAAATTCCGTAGCTGTGCTTACAAGAAATGGCGCACTATTGATCGATTCTCAAAATCTGGAAGATGAACAGGTAGTGATTCTAAACATTTCCGTATCTTGGTAAACATGGATAATTTGTCGCTTAGAAAAGTGACATAAGTCAATAAAAGGAATAACATGAAGAAAAAGATATTTATATTTCTCTTTGATGGATTCTCTGATTGGGAGATTTCATACCTCACTCCAGAGCTAAACAAAAACGAAGCCTTTGATTTAATATACTTCTCACAAGATGGTCATTCTGTTTTATCAATGGGAGGTTTACGCATCTCTCCTGATAGATCGTTAAAAGAAATTAATGCGAAAGATGTTGAAATGCTTATTCTTCCTGGCGGCACAGCTTGGGAAAAAGATAAAAACGACTTCCTTGATTCTTTGGTGGAAACTCTTTTTACAACAGGTAAATCCATTGCTGCTATTTGTGCTGCAACGACCTACCTTGGAAAGAAAGGATACCTAAATAAATTGAAACACACCAGCAACGACTTATTTTATCTGAAAGGCCTAGCACAAGGGTATTTGGGAGAAAAGAACTATCTCGATTCATTTGCTGTTACAGATGGAAACATTATTACAGCCAAAGGTATCGCCCCCATTGAATTCGCCAGAGAAATATTTACGCTAGTTAAGTTATATGATGACGAGGCTATAGAAAAATGGTTTCAACTGTTTAAAAATGGCATTTGGAGTGAATAAAAGACGAATACGCAAGGCTGGATTCACTCTGCAAACACTCATTTTTTAAATCTCATCATCTGTCCTTACCTGGCTAAAGTTATTTTTGAAAGATCAAAACTACTATTAGCCTTAGGTAACTGGTACAAAGCCTGATGTAATTCAATGAGCATTTCTTTTAATGGGATATCCTTAGGTACTTGCGAAAAATCTATTTGATCAATGACATCGGGAGTGGCAAACACTCCTGGCACCCAATGATTGGGTGTTTTTAATTCTTTGTATCGATACCTGGCAAAATCCAACAAGTCATAACATTTCCATAACTTTCGCCAATGAAGAAGCAGCGGAATATCCAAATCTGACTTATCCTGTAAATCATAAGCATCATAAAACGCATACGGATCTTCCCCAATCATTTGATCCAATCGTCGCTTGGCTTGCTGATCCACTTTATTTAGGGGAGTCTGGCATGGAAAGATACCGTTCATCTCGTCAAAATGAGCCGCCTCGGTCATACCAAAAGATAAGGTGTGAATTTGGGGATGACTTAAACAAAACCGGGCATTCCATTG
>Ga0193953_1001040_pt1 | contig 13561 bp, 13 predicted proteins | sample BB_4_MG_FD_140325 | JGI IMG/M metagenome (GOLD analysis project Ga0193953, IMG submission 140325) | Microbial mat bacterial communities from the Broadkill River, Lewes, Delaware, United States - BB_4_MG | ecosystem: Environmental > Aquatic > Freshwater > River > Microbial mats | place: USA... | reverse complement strand
GGGACCATTCATTGAGCACACCGAAACACCACTTTACCAATACAAAGATCAGCTCTGGCCCCTTCAGCGTCGTTTTGAAGTAGCTTTAAACATGATTGCCACCCTAAGGTTGCTACTACCGGATATCAACATTGCCGCTGCCACTGCTTTGCAAGCCATCGATCCCATGGGACGTGAAAAGGCTTTACGTTTCGGTGCCAATGTGATTATGCCCAACATCACCCCAACGCTACACCGAAAAGATTATCAGCTCTACGAAAATAAACCGTGTACCGATGAAAGCGCCGATGAATGTTCCAACTGCCTGAGTATTCGGGTAGAGATGGCCGGACGTGAGATTGGCTACAATGAATGGGGGGACTCCCAACACTTTTTTAAGCGCACCTCATCAAAACAATAACCAGGAACTAATAGTTATTCTTGGAAAATTAGTTGTATGAACATACCGAAAAACCATATATTGGTCATCTTTGGGGCATCCGGAGACTTGACCTACCGCAAGCTTGTACCAGCCGTTTTCGACTTGCACAATCAAAATTTATTGCCCGATCGCTTTGCAATCCTGGGATTGGGACGAACAGCACTGTCGGATACTGATTTCAGAACAAAAATGAAAGATGGTATTGAGCAATTTGCATTGAACAAGCCAAAGAACGAAGCGGAATTGAATGCGTTCCTGGATAAATTGTTCTACTATTCTTTCAATACGAAAGCAGCTGACGAATATGCCGGTTTCAAAACCCACCTTTTGAAATTGGATCAACAGTGTCAAACAGAAGGAAATTTCATCTATTATCTGGCAACACCGCCAAGTATGTATGAAATCATCCCGGCTCATTTGGCCGAGCAAGGATTGGGTGACGAATCCAATGGTTTCAAGCGACTAATTGTGGAGAAACCGTTTGGATATGATTTGGGAACGGCTCAGAAGCTAAATGGTCAACTGCTGCAACATTTCAAGGAAGAGCAGATCTACCGAATCGATCACTACCTGGGAAAAGAGACGGTCCAGAACCTGCTGGTCACCCGTTTCTCCAACGGGATCTTTGAACCACTTTGGAACCGCAATTACATTCATCACGTGGAGATCACCTCATCGGAAAATATAGGTGTTGGTAACCGGGGAGGTTATTATGAAGGATCAGGTGCGATGCGCGACATGGTACAAAACCACTTACTGCTTTTGGCTGGATTGGTCGCTATGGAACCGCCGGCACTCATTGATTCTACCAGTATCCGCAATGAAATTGCCAAGGTGTTTCATTCCTTGCGCCCGATAAAAGAGGAAGATGTTCCGAAATATGTAATTCGCGGACAATACACCGCTTCCAATATCCGGGGCAACCAGGTGAAAGGTTATCGTGAAGAAAGCGGTGTAGATCCCAAGTCACGCACAGAAACCTTCGTGGCCATGAAACTGTTCATCGACAACTGGCGCTGGGCTGATGTCCCTTTTTACATCCGAACCGGCAAAATGCTACCAACGCGTGTCACAGAGATTGTGATTCACTTTAAACCCACCCCTCATCACCTGTTCGCCAACGATGCAACCATCTCAAAACAATCGAACCAATTGGTGATCCGCATCCAACCCGATGAAGGTTTACTGCTTAAGTTTGGCATGAAAGTTCCCGGAGCCGGTTTCAAGGCGCAAACGGTCAACATGGATTTTCATTACAGCGATTTGAGTGAGACCTATCTGCCAAGTGCCTACGAACGCTTACTTTTAGATTGCATGCTAGGCGATAGCACACTTTATCACCGCGGCGATGCCGTTGAAGCAGCCTGGAAATTTGTGGATCCTATCCTCAAGGCCTGGGAGAAAGATTGCTGCATCAAAGTGCATGGTTATCCGGCCGGGACCTGGGGGCCTGATGTGTCGGATGATCTGATTGAAGAACCCGATATCACCTGGCGTTATCCGTGTAAGAATTTATCGGATGATGGTAATTATTGTGAATTGTAATATTCAGTACACAGTACCAAGTGCATCGTGCAAATCAAATACAAAGCACTAAGTACTGTGCACGAGTCACCAAATAATAAAACAATGAAACCCGTCCTTGAAATATTTGAAGATAAAAAAGCCTTAGCTCACTATTTTGGTGATTACCTCACCCAGTTGTCGCAGCAAAGTCGTGAGATATACATTGCCCTGTCGGGCGGTAGCACGCCCAAAGCTATTTTTGAAACCCTGGCCCATGAATATGCCAAAAAGATTGACTGGTCGAACCTCCGCATTTTCTGGGGCGATGAACGATGTGTACCGCCGGATGACTATGAGAGTAATTTCAACATGACGCGCGAACACCTGTTTGATTATGTGCCGGTAAGCGGGGATAATATCTTCCGGGTGAAAGGCGAACTCAACCCTGATGAAGCCACCGACGATTACATTGAACAAATAGAAGAAAATGTTCCACTGGTAGATGGCTTGCCCCAATTTGACGTACTATTGCTGGGAATGGGAGATGATGGTCATACCGCCTCCATCTTTCCCCATCAAATAGGGCTCTGGAACAGCGAAAACACCTGTGAATTGGCACAACACCCCGACTCTGGTCAGTTCCGGGTTACCCTGACTGGCCGGATCATCAACCATTCCAAACAGATTTTTTTCCTGGTGACAGGTGAGAATAAGGCTGAAAAGATAAAAGAGATCATCGGTAAAAAAGGTAACTACAAAAACTACCCGGCAGCCTTGGTCGATCGATCAAAAAGCACCTGGCTGATGGATAATGCTGCTGCAAAAGACATACGCTGATAAAAATTCGATTACCCTATGTGGCAATTTCCATGATATGCATGCCTCCGGTCGGCGAAGTACCATTTCCGGTCGTAAAATAAAAGCTCTCGGTCGGCGAAGTACCTCTTCCGGTCGAAAAATGAAAGCTTCCGGTCGCCCAGATGGCCTTTCCGGTCACAAAAGTATCCCATCCGGTTGCCAGGGGTAGGTATCTCCGGGCGTTCAAGGATCCCTTCCGGTCGCGAGAGGAGATGTTCCGGTCGGCCAAAATGATTGCCAATTTACAACCGGGGATATTTTTATGGCATAACTAACGGTGAGATAACTGGCAAAAAACCATTCACTTCCTTAAATTGATGAAGTATCAGTTTAAGGATGAAAAAACATAAAACAATAACAGCATATTACATTAAAGTGAATGGACTGGTACAAGGTGTGGGTTTCCGTCCATTCATATATCGGTTAGCAAATCTTCTTGAGCTTACAGGAAACGTATGTAACAATAACAGTGGTGTCCACATCCGAATTGAAGGAGCTGCTGCCAGTTTAGATCAGTTTTTGTACAAGCTGGAATCCGAAGCTCCCATCCAGTCGCACATCCAAACCATCCAATCACAAAAAGTCCAAGCGCATGGTTTTTCTGATTTCCAGATAATAGCCAGCCAGGATGGCTTAGAAAACATCACCCAAATCAGTCCGGATATTGCAGTTTGCGACGCCTGCCTAACCGACCGTCAAAATCAACCACACCGCCTGAACTATCCGTTTATTAACTGCACCAATTGTGGCCCCCGCTTTTCCATTATTACCGACCTCCCTTATGATCGGGACAAAACGACCATGCAGCTATTTCACATGTGTGAAACCTGTCAAACCGAATACAGCCACATCAACGACCGGCGCTACCATGCTCAACCCATTGCCTGTAATACTTGTGGGCCGCAATACCAATTAATTTCTCCCTCAAGCAAGGCTTCAGACTATCCTGCCATCATCTCCTCTGCTGTAAACCTCATCCAACAAGGTGAAATCATCGCCATCAAAGGCATTGGCGGATTTCACCTGGCTTGCGATGCTTTAAACAATTCGGCTTTAGAGCAACTTCGTCGGCATAAAAAGAGATCCGCCAAACCATTGGCCGTGCTCTTTCCAAGTATGGAGTCACTCTCGCAATATGCTTTCTGCAGTGCCTCGGAACAAAAACTGCTGGAGTCGTGGCAACGTCCCATCGTACTTCTCAAACATCGCAATAAGTTACCTGTTGAAATCACCAAAGGACTAAATACGATTGGTGCTTTCTTTCCTTATATGCCATTACACCATGATTTGTTTGAGCTGTTTCAGCACCCCATTGTACTCACCAGCGGCAATATCTCAGATGAACCCATTTGCATCACCAACTCATCGGCACAAAAACGACTGCACGACATTACACATCATTTTATCACACATAATCGCATCATTCACAACCGGGTTGATGATTCGGTAGCAATGGTAGTGAATAACAGCCCTCGCATACTGCGGCGATCCAGAGGCTATTGTCCGGCTCCTGTAAATACCGTTTTTAATACAGAAGGCCTGTTGGCCACGGGTGCGGAACTCTCCAATACCTTTGCCATTGGAAAAGGAAACCAGGTGATTCCCAGTCAACACATAGGTGATTTAAAAAATTATGAGACCTTCCGCTTTTATGAAGAAACCATTAAGCGGTACCAACAGCTCTTTCAGTTTCAACCACAGTTAGTGGTACACGATCTTCACCCGGATTACAATTCCACGCTTCTCGCCGATAAATCAGGATTACCAACCCTGGCAGTCCAACATCACCATGCACACATTGCCGCTTGCATGGCCGAACACGAACTGGATGAAAAAGTAATCGGTGTAGCCTTTGATGGAACCGGTTATGGAACCGATGGGCATAGCTGGGGCAGTGAATTTATGATTTGTGACTTATGTGGATTTGATCGCCTGAACCACTTGGAGTATTTTCCCTTGCCTGGCGGTGATGCGGCCATTAAGGAACCCTGGCGCATAGGTCTCTCGCTTCTATATCATTGCTTTGGAAACAAATGGACCAAGCTAAAATTACCCTTCCTGAAGCACCTGCCACCCTATCATTTAAACACCATTTTACAGGCCATCCAACAAAAAATCAACACGCCCCTCAGCTGTAGCGCCGGTCGTTTATTTGATGCCGTTGCAGCCATTACCGGTCTTTGCCTGACCTCAGAATACCATGCCCAGGCACCGATGCTACTGGAAAGTGTGATGAATCCTGAAATTAAAACGTACTATCCCTATTCATTATCCACGCCCATCCCACTCCAACCCATTTTAAAAGGGATAATTGCTGACATTCATAAAAAAGAACCCCCGGGCACTATATCGGCTCGTTTTCACAATACCATTTGCCAGATCATCATTAATCAACTGATGGTGATCAGGGAGAGCTACCACCTAGATAAGGTAATCCTTTCAGGGGGATGCTTTCAAAATGGGTTTATTTTAACTACATTAGAGAAAGAACTGACGAATAAGCAATTCAAGGTATTCACACATTCCGCTGTGCCTGCCAACGACGGAGGTATTTCAGTGGGACAACTGATAATAGCAGCTAAAAAGCAGAATTTATGTGTTTAAGTGTTCCGGCGAAAGTAATTTCAATCTCAGGACTTCATGCCAAGGTATCGGTTAGAGGTACTTTGATAGAAATTTCACTGCAGCTGCTGGATGATATACAACCAGGGGATTATGTTCTGGTTCATGCCGGTTTTGCCCTTGAAAAGATAGCACCGGAAAGAGCTGCAGAAACACTCAAGCTCATTGATGACATGGAAGCTCAGGATTAGTTTTATAACTTGAAACGAAATGGATATTTACACGCCCTTCCAAATAAAACAACTTACACAGCAAACGGTGGATAAAATCCATGCCTTATCTGCAAAACCGATCACCCTGATGGAAGTGTGTGGTGGTCACACCATGGCCATTCAAAAAGCTGGCATCCCCTCACTTTTGCCTCCTCACATCAAATTAATATCCGGCCCCGGTTGCCCCGTGTGTGTTACTGACCTGGAATACATTGACCGGGCCATTACCTATGCCCGCCTCCCTCATATTATCATTGCCACTTTTGGTGATTTAATGCGCGTTCCCGGCTCTAACGAAACCCTATATGATGTAAAAGCAGAAGGAGCGGATATTCGGGTGGTTTACTCAGCCCTCGAAGCCTTAAGACTGGCCCGGGATTATCCACTCAAAAAAGTCATCTTCCTGGCCATTGGGTTTGAAACAACAGCTCCGGGCACCGCTGTTGCCATCCGGGAAGCCCAATTGATGAACATGGATAACCTGATGGTGCTATCTGCTCACAAATTAATGCCGCCAGCCATGGAAGCCATTCTTCAGGAAGGCATTCCCATACACGGCTATCTGGCACCAGGCCACGTCTGTACCATTACCGGGGCTGATATTTTTCAATTCATCCCTCAACAATACCATCTGCCTGTTGTGGTTTCCGGCTTTGAATCCCTGGATATCCTACAATCCATCCTGCTTCTGGTATATCAAATCGAAAAGGGGCAAAGCCGGTTAGAAATTCAATACAAACGGGTGGTCAGCGATGCCGGCAATAAAAAGGCACAAGGCATCCTGAATGATGTTTTTGAACCTCAGGCGTGCTGGTGGCGCGGATTGGGCATCTTGCCAAAGAGCGGCCTCAAAATTAAACACGCATACAAATCATTCGATGCCCGGGAACGTCTTCCCATGGAAATTCCCCCCACCCAGGAAAATGAAGCCTGCATATGCGGTGAGATCTTAAAAGGCCTTAAAACACCCCCCGATTGTCCTTTATACAAAACCATCTGCCACCCGGATCATCCCATTGGCGCTTGCATGGTTTCCAGCGAAGGTGCTTGTCAGGCACATTATCGCTACAACCAATCGTCTTGTAACCATGAATCACAAACTTGAAATGCGGCTTCTATGAAAAAAACAATCACGCTCGCACACGGTAGCGGTGGAAAACTGGCTCACAAATTGATTCATGATGTATTTATGAATTATTTTGAGAATGATATCCTGCTGAAGCAAACCGATTCAGCCATCTTACCCGGTATAGAAGGTATGCAGCTGGCCATGACAACGGACGCCTACGTGGTACAACCCATCTTTTTTCCCGGAGGCGACATTGGAAAACTAGCCGTTTGTGGTACGATCAACGACTTAGCTGTTGCAGGTGCAGAACCCTTATACCTGACGGCCTCCTTTGTGTTAGAAGAAGGCCTGCACATTGAAGACTTAATACGTGTTGTTCAGTCCATGAGTGCCGAAGCACATAAGGCCGGTGTTAAAATAGTAGCCGGAGATACCAAGGTGGTCAACCATGGGCAATGTGATAAACTTTATATTACCACCACCGGTCTGGGCACATTGAAACCAGAGTTTGCACCGATCTCAACCGGTGACGAGATAAAATCAGGCGATGCCATTCTCATCAACGGCCCCGTTGCCAATCACGGCATGGCCATTGTTTCCTCCCGGGAAGGCTTGACCGTGAATGGTTCCATCCAATCGGATTGCGCCTCCCTGAATGATTTTATTCAATCCATTCTGGAAGCCGGTATTCATGTCAAATTTATGCGTGATGCCACCCGGGGCGGACTGGCGACTATTTTAGCCGAAACAGCACAGGCAACCGGTTTGGGAATCGAAATAAATGAAGACCACATACCTATAACCGAACCCACCCTAGGCTTATGTGAGTTACTTGGGTTCGATCCCCTATATGTAGCTAACGAAGGGAAAATAATTATGATTGTACCTGAAGCCGAAAAGGAAAAAGCCCTGCTCTTAATGCAAAACCATCCCGATGGCAGTCAAGCATCTATCATAGGCGAAATCACCACTGACCATCCCGGAGCCGTAGTGCTTAATACAGCCATTGGCGGACAAACAGTTTTGGGAATGTTGTCGGGCGAACAACTGCCGAGAATCTGTTAAAATTAACCCGAACTAAAAACAACTATTTTTCCCTCATTCCCAATAAAATTACCTTGACATTGAAACCTTTAATTCGTAACTTATTGAGGAAATAATTCTTTATTAAAAGATCCAGATGAATGAGGTGGGACATATAAAAAAGCAAGCCTGGCATGACTTCCTGGCCTCACTCATCAATGCCTATCAAATTTATGCACCCATTCAAAAATTCACTACCTTAGATTATCAAGCAGTCGTCATTCAAGACCTTCCCAATATCATCTATAACCTTCCCAAACCCATCACACCACTAAAGGTATTCTTCCTGCCTGTGAAGGAAAATGTAACATCTGAATTGGCTGATTCCAAACCCTCTATTATCATTGGCTGCCCGGCCTGCGATTTACAGGCACTGGATATTTTGGATGAGATTTATCTGAAAACGCCTTTTACAGATACGTTCTATCAACGAAAAAGAGAACATACCGTCCTGATTGGAACCGATTGTCATGCCGCACAAGAACATTGCCACTGCACAAGCTATGGTGTCGAGCCGGTTCCTGATAAACATGCAGACATACTCCTATCTGTAATGGAAGACGATGTGATCATCAAAATCAAAAGCCCAAAAGGAAAGGCGCTTATCGATAATCTTTTAACAACAAAAGCACCCTCTAATGAATTGATAAATCAACTAACCACCCTGAGAAAAACAGTCATTCACCAACTCCATGAAGACCATCAACAGTTACCCGATTATGAGAAAACCGGAGAACTGATTAAAAATAGTAAAAATACAATCTGGGAAAACTATTCAAAAACATGTGTCTCGTGCGGTGCCTGTGCTACAATTTGTCCTACATGCACCTGCTTTTTATTAGTTGACCGGCCAGGATTTGAAAAAGTAAGGCAAATGGATGCCTGTCAACTGCCAGGTTTTGCCAGGATTGCGGCTGGCGAAGATGCACTTGGCACAAAATCCACCCGCTTTAAAAACAGATACCTCTGCAAGTATGTGTGGAAACCTGAAAAATTTATATCCATAGCTTGCACCGGGTGTGGCAGATGCATTGAAACCTGCATTGGAAACATCAATAAAAATGAGCTATTCAAAGAGTTAGATAACAAATAAGTGGCAACAATAAACAACATATACAAACCGCTGAAAGCCAGAGTTGACAAAGTCATTGACGAATCACCTTTGATCAAGACCTTTGTATTGTTGCCTGAAACAGACTTCACATTTAAAACCGGCGAATTTATTGAGGTCACCCTGGACGGAATTGGGGAAGCCCCCTTTACCCCCTCCTCCTCTCCCTTAAAAACAGATACTGTTGAAATTACCGTCATGAAAACCGGGTATGTCACCGATCGTTTACATCTGTTGCAACCCGGTGAAACAGTCGGTATCCGGGGGCCATTCGGAAGAGGTTATCCACTGGATAAATTTTACGGCAAAGAAGTGATCATCATGGGTGGTGGTTGTGGGTTTGCGCCTATCCGATCACTCATTTATAACCTCATCGCCATAAAAGACAAACTAAAAAAAGTAACCCTGTGCTACGGAGCTAAAACACCTGAAGAGTGCATTTATAAACCATTTGTTTCGGAAGTACGCAGCATTGATAAATTCACCGTGCTCAGAAGTGTCGATCAGGCTGATGAATCATGGGGCGAAAAAGAAGGCGTGGTGACCATTTTACTGGACGACATTGAAATGGATATCACCAATGCGGTATCTGTGGTGTGCGGCCCACCCATCATGATGAAATATGGCACGCTCAAATTATTGGAAAAGGGCTTTACCGAAGATAACATCTACTTATCCATGGAAAAAAACATGTCATGCGGATTGGGGAAATGCGGGCACTGCATGATGGGAAACTTATTTGTTTGTAAAGATGGACCGGTATTTAGTTATCGGGAAATAAAAGACTTTCCGGATATCTGGAAATAATTAAATGACCATGAAAAAAGTGCTGATAGACTTGACCAAACTACGCGATCTGGATAACTGCCAAAAGGAAGCGGTTGATCCGCATCTGCTAAAAGGAAAAACATTCAAAACCATAAGGGAGTTGGCCTCTTTCTGGTCCACCTGTCGGCGCTGTCAGGATGCTCCATGCACCAGCGTTTGTCCAGCCGATGCCTTGGCCAAGGATGCTAACGGAATGATTAGCCGGGCGCTGAATTTATGCATCCGTTGCAAATCATGTATTACCGCATGTCCGTTTGGGACCTTAATGAATGATCTGTTTGCTGTGAAGACAGAAGGGTACCAATACCTTGATCTGGACATTGAACAGGAACTTCAACAGTTTGCCGATGCTTATGATGATGACGTGGTACGAATTGTAGAATTTGATGCAAAACCAGAAAAAAATATTTACAAATTATCAGACAAAGTATTGATTAAGGATATTACCTGGAGTGATTCCAGCGAGAATTAAATGATATAACGCATGCTTACAACATTGTTGTACTTTTTTATTTTTCCCGGCCTGCTTTTTGCCACTGTGACTGGCGGGATTTTATCGTGGTTCGACCGGAAAGTAACGGCTATGGTTCAATTCCGAAAAGGGCCGCCATTACTTCAGCCGTTTTATGATTTCCTGAAGCTCTTGTTGGTCAAGGAAACCATCTTACCCGCCAAAGGATCGGCCATCACCTTTGTGATTATGCCTGTTATCGCCCTCATTGGTGCCACATTGGCTTGTGTATTCACCTTAATGCCCGCTTTGAATCTAAGTTCAGGTTTTACCGGTGACCTCATCGTTATCTTTTATTTGCTGAATATTCCGGCCTTAGCTTTTATCTTCGGTGCCCTGGCCTCCGGGAACCCACTGGCTTCGATTGGTGCATCACGTGAAATAAAACTCATTATCAGTTACGAGCTGACATTTATACTCATTGTGGCAGCCATTATCCTGAAATCTAATATGAGTATCTCTTTAAATGAAGTCATCAATGCACAATCTGAACATTCCTTTATTGGAAGTATTTCCGGCGTATTGTTATTCATTGCAGCCCTTTTCTGTCTGCAAGCTAAACTGGGTTTGGTACCCTTTGATCTGGCCGAAGCGGAAACCGAAATCAACCATGGCTCATTCGTTGAATACTCCGGATCAGCCTATGCGCTGGTGATTGCCACTAAATACATCATGCTTTTCACCTTACCGGTATTTCTCTGCATGCTGCTTTTGGGTGGACTTCCATTCCATGGCATCCACATTTTATACTCTATATTGAAAATAGCTGGCATCGTTTTATTACTGACGCTGATTCGAAATACCAATCCGCGTCTGAAAATACATCAGGCCATGCGTTTCTTTTTTATTGGAATGAACTTAATGGTCCTTGGGGCCATTGCTCTAACCTATCTGGGATGGTAGGCTAAAGGCTAAAGGCTAAAGGCTAAAGGCTAAAGGCTAAAGTTAAAAAACGGATCATGAGCATCAAGTCACATTGTTTTAAAAAATCTCTTTGGTTGTTCCACTTCGGAGGTGCATCCTGCAACAACTGTGACATTGAGATATTAGACTGCCTAACGCCTCGTTACGATGTGGAACGATTTGGCATGAAGCTGGTAGGATCTATCCGGCATGCGGATGTGCTGTTAGTGAATGGCTCTATCAACAAAAAAGATAAGGAGCGTCTGCTGGAAGTCTACCATCAGGCACCTAAACCCATATTGGTGGTGGCCATTGGTGCGTGTGGATGCACGGGTGGCATCTTTGCTGAGGGAAACACCTTTGCTGGCCCGGTGGACAAAATCATTCCGGTGGATGCCTACATTCCAGGCTGTCCGCCTAAACCAGAGGCTATTTTAGCGGGGATTGTGAAGCTTATTCAAAACACAAAATAACAAGACTTAAATAAGTTAAAAGGGAAAAAGTATCAAGAAGACAAAAATGAACACAGCCAGCATCATACAAAGAATTGAGGATGCCTATCATCCGGTCATTGAGGAAGTGGATATCATGAGTCTCCATCGGGTAACCATGCTAATCAGTGCAGATGCCTTGACCGACATTGCTAAAACATTGCTTTTTGACTTGGATTTCCGATTCATCATTGCTTCGGCCTATCAAACTAAAACTGGATTTGAAATCTTGTACCATTTTAGCTTTGACCCCATTGGATTAATCATCAACTTAAACGTATTGCTTCCGGATAAGGACGCTGAAATTGAATCACTGTGCCCCCTTTTGGTGGCTGCCAATTGGATCGAACGGGAAATACATGAACTCTATGGCATCAACTTTATCAATCATCCCAATCTGGCGAAACTCATTTCAGATGGAAATTGGGCCAGTGGGGTGTTTCCATATCGAAAAGATAAATGATGAATTATTAATGAAGGATACAGAGAGGTATAGGATAAGAAAGTGATAAGTTGATGAAGTTTGAAACATGAAACACAAAATGACTAATGTCAACCAACGAATATCGAACCGCAACCCGGGAAATTAATAATTAAACACTAACAACTAATAATTAGAAAAAGGTGTCCAAAACGATTATCCCCATAGGGCCTTATCATCCGCTTCAGGAAGAACCTGAACTCTTCAAGCTGTATTGCGAAGGAGAGGTTGTGAAGGATGTGCAATGGGTGACCGGTTATAATCATCGGGGCATTGAAAAACTGAGTGAATCCAAAACATTTGACCAGGTCTTTTTTCTGGTGGAACGCATCTGCGGCATTTGTTCCACTTCACATCCCTTTGCTTTTGCCAATGCCATGGAAGAAGTAGCCAAAGTGAAGATTCCGGATCGGGCCAAGTACATCCGTAGTATCATCGGTGAACTGGAACGCCTGCACAGTCATTTGCTGTGGGTAGGATTGGCTGGTCATTTCCTGGGATACAATACTGTTTTTATGTGGGCCTGGAAATATCGCGAACCAGTACTGGATCTTTTCGAATTGATCACTGGCAATCGCAACAGTTACGCCATGTTCAAAATTGGAGGTGTGCGTCGTGACATTGAAAATGAGAAAATTCCCCGAATACGCGAGGTTTTATCTATCGTTAAGAAGAAAACAGATTTACTCACCGGCGCTGTTATGGATGATCCCGTGATTCATGCCCGCACCAAAGGTATTGGCATCCTCACAAAAGAAGACATTAAAGCTTATGGAGCCCTGGGGCCTACAGCACGCGCTTCCGGTGTAGCCATTGACGTTCGAAAAGATGATCCATATGCCGCCTACCCATTAGTAAATTGGAAAGTGATCACTGCAGAAGCGGGCGATGTATTTGCCAAAGCTGAAGTACGCTTACTGGAGATGTATGAATCCATTTCCATCATCGAGCAATGCCTGGATGGATTACTCAAAGAACCGGAAGGAGAAATTGAAGTCCAGGTTCCCGAAGTACCCGCCGGAATAGGAACAGGGCACGCAGAAGCGCCTCGGGGTGAAGTCTTCCATTTTGTAAAGACAGACGGTTCCAATTACCCGGAGCGTCATAAGATACGGGCGCCGAGTTACATGAACATCGCCACCTTTAAGAAATCATGTGTCGGACAAACCATCTCCGATGCCACCATTGCGCTGGCCGCAGTCGATCCTTGTTATTGCTGCACCGAACGTATGGCGTATGCGTACGATCATCACAGTGGTGAAAAAATACTGGATGGAAAAGAGCTGGTTGAATTGGGGCAAAAACGAACAGCCGAAATAAGACAACAACTTAAAAGGCGCAAATGACTATTCTCCTAAATATGGTTGTGCTTCCGTTGGCCGTAGGAATTTTCTTAATGTTGATTCCTGATCGATTCAAGTGGTTTAAGGCCTTATCCAGCCTGGTAATCACTTCTTTTATTTTC
>Ga0193953_1001037_pt1 | contig 13567 bp, 11 predicted proteins | sample BB_4_MG_FD_140325 | JGI IMG/M metagenome (GOLD analysis project Ga0193953, IMG submission 140325) | Microbial mat bacterial communities from the Broadkill River, Lewes, Delaware, United States - BB_4_MG | ecosystem: Environmental > Aquatic > Freshwater > River > Microbial mats | place: USA... | reverse complement strand
ACACCCCACTTGTTTGTGGCATCGTCAAGAATTCCTCTGAGTTTTGTGTTTATGGTATCGCGGGAAGTTAATGTTTGATCCAATTCTAATTCACCAATAACGTTTCTTAAGGTTGTTTGAGTTAATTTTTCAATGGCATCGGGTAAATTTTCAATTTCATAAATTGCTTTCACAGGATCCATGATTTGGAAGTATAATAAGGCATTGATTTGAACACCAACATTATCTTTTGTAATCACGTTTTGTTTTGGGAAATCATATACGGTTTCTCTTAAATCGATACGCGCTTTATTCTTAAACATGACAATTTTTTGTCCATTAAAATCTTCTTTCACGTAGCGCCAAACAATATCTCTCGTTTGATCGAAGATTGGAATAATGATATTGATTCCTGATTGAAGCGTTCGGTTGTATTTACCAAGACGTTCAATAATAATTGTTTCAGATTGACGAACAATTTTAAGGCCTGAGGCCATGAAGATGATGACTAAAAGAGCAATTGCTCCTGCCAGGATAATTCCACCCATGTTAAACTTTATTTTACGGTTAAAACAATACTTTCATAACTCACTATGGTCACAATCTGCCCCTTTGGAATTTCCTGTCCATCAAAAGAGTTTGCTTTCCAGTTATCCCCATCTATTTCAACGCGTCCGCTTCTTTTTTTGTGATTGATGGTTTCAACCACTGTTGCTTTTTTACCTAAAAGAGCATCAGCATTGGTGTTGACATACGCTTTTGATTTTAGAATAAATTTTTTTGCAAATGGGCGAACAAAGAAGAGACTTAGAAATGTGAAGGCCGAAAATAACACGAGTTGTTGCGTGATATCCAAACCTAAATATGCACCTATTCCTGTTACCAAAGCTCCTGTTCCAATGCAGACTGCAACGAAACTGGTCATAAATATTTCAATGATGAATAAAAGGACTGCGGCGAGTAGCCAAATGTGCCAAATTTCAATTTCCATAGTTAGAATCTTAATTTATATGTAAATTTAGATTATACAACTAAAAAAAACTACTGTCAAATCTGTCAAGTTTGTCAGAGGGTATCTTTCATCTTTATTTTTAAGGGAATAATCGTATTTTTGGGAGTTGTTTTTGGAGCTTAAGGATGAAGAAATTGATCATGATTTTCTTTTAGATAGCCCTAATATTTTATTCTGAATCGTTGTATAGAAATTAACGTTATGATATTTAATAGGAAAAAGAAAAGAGATAAAGCTGATCTGAATTCTTTTGGGAAAATAAAAGAGGATGTGTTTAATTTCGATCAGATTGAGAGATATTTTAGAAATAAGAAACATGAAGATTCATTTCAGGTTTTATCTGATAAAACATGCCAGGATTTGGACTTTGATGAGTCATTTATGTTTTTGGATAGAACCCGATCTAAAGTAGGACAGCAATACCTTTATAATAAACTCAGGAATATCCCTTCAAATCAGGATCGTTTAGATAAAAGTGAACGTTTGATTAGAGCTTTTAGTGAGGATGTTGAATTGAGAAATAAAACCAGTAGGGCTCTTTCCCTGTTAGACGATAATGATTCATATTATATTACTGCTCTTTTTCAGGATGAGCATATACAAGAACCCAAGTGGTTTTTTATGATTCGAATTTTATCTTTTACAAGTTTATTATCTTTAATACTTTTTCCTATAAATGGCAAACTGTTTTTTGTCTTATTGGGTGTTTTTATTATCAACCTTGGGATACATTTTTGGAATAAGAGAAATCTATATTTGAACTTAAAATCGATACCACAGCTTATCAAGTTAAGTGGTGCTGCTCGACAACTTAATGAGATAGCTTGTTTTAAGGGGTTTGACGCCACCTTGAAAGTCTCTATAAAAGTTATTGACCAACTTAAGTTTCGAATGTCTTTTTTCAAATTAGGATCGAGTTCAGCTAGTGAATTCGAAGCACTATTTTGGTTTGTGATTGAATTGGTGAAAATTGTATTTCTACTAGAGCCCCTTTTATTATTTGGGATATTAAGACAACTGGATAAAAACAGAAGTGAGATAGAAGCTCTTTTTACTTTCGTTGGTGAAATAGATGCCTTGCTAAGTATTGCTTCATTGAGAGAGGGAACCGATAAATGCTGCATCCCTGAAATCTCTGAAGAAAAGTCTCCTTTGTCAGCAGAGGCACTTTATCATCCTTTGATTGTTAATGCGGTTACGAATTGTATTCGAGTGAATGACAAGTCCGTTTTATTGACTGGCTCAAACATGTCGGGCAAAACAACTTTTATTCGCACAATTGGAATAAATGCACTGACAGCTTTGACTATAAACACGTGTTTTGGGCAGTCTTTTTCTTTGCCTCGAATGCGTATTTCTTCCGCGATTCGAATCAGCGACGATTTGCTTAACGATAAGAGTTACTATTTTGCAGAAGTCCTCACAATAAAGAAAATGATTGAGGCAAGTCAGTGTGGCAAAATGAATTTATTTCTTCTCGATGAGATATTTAAAGGGACGAATACGGTTGAGCGTATCTCTGCAGGTAAAGCGGTTTTGTCATCCTTGACTCAATTAAACAACTTTGTTTTCGTTTCGACCCATGACCTTGAATTAGCGGACCTGCTTCAGGAAGAGTATGATTTGTATCACTTTAGTGAAATAGTAGGCAATAAAACGGTTGATTTTGACTACAAGCTTAAGGAAGGGAAATTAATGAACAGAAATGCCATTAAGATTCTTCAAATCAATGGCTATCCGGAATCCGTCATTCAGGAAGCTTATTCTCTAGCTTTGGAGATGGATGAGGTTTTGTGTATGAATAATAATTAATTGAAAGTTGTTAAAATCATCTTGTTTTTATCAAAATTCATTCTAAATAATTTTTAGAGATAAAGGATTTTATTTACGTTTGCTAATTAAAAGACATTAAAGTCTGTTATTGTAAAAAAAGCAAAAACAAAATATGAATCCCTATACAAATAAAGAACACGATACGCTTCGATTGAAAGTGAGAGAATTTGCTGAAACGGAGGTGAAAGTTTTGGCTGCCGAACTGGATGAGAAGGAAGAATTTAGCGCACATTTAACCCAGAGAATGGGCGATCTCGGTCTATTTGGAATATACATTCCTCAAGAATACGGTGGACAGGGCAAGGATTATTTATCGCTGCTGATCGCTGTTGAAGAATTGGCTCGAGTGGATGCATCTCAGGCCTCAACATTGGCAGCTCATAATTCACTTGGAATCGGACCCATATATTATTTTGGAACTGAGGAACAAAAGCAGAATTATTTACCTCCTTTAACAACGGGTAAACATGTTTGGGCATTTGGCTTAACTGAAGAGAATGCCGGATCTGACTCCAGAGGAACTCAATCGAGAGCTGAATTAATCAATGAGAATTGGCTGATTAACGGAACAAAGAAATTTATATCAAATGCTTCATCTCAATCATCCTTGGGGGTTACTTTACAGGTGATTACGGATGAAAAAGATGGTGAAAAGGAATTATCTGTTATCTTAGTTGATAGAAAAACAGAAGGTTTTAAAGCCGAATCGATTAAAGGGAAGATGATGTGGCGTGCTTCTGACACGGGAGAATTATCATTTGAGAATTGCCAGGTTCCCAAAGCAAATTTATTGGGAGAACTGGGACAAGGAGCTAAAATCATGCTGAAAACCCTTGATTCAGGACGATTAACGATTGCTGCCATGGGGCTTGGGTTGGCACAGGGTGCCTATGAAGAAGCTTTAAAATATGCCAATAAACGTGAGCAATTTGGAAAACCTATTGTTAACTTTCAGGCGATCGCTTTTAAATTAGCCGATATGGCAACCAAGATTGAAGCGGCACGTTCATTATTGTATCAGGCCTGTTGGTTGAAAGATAATGGACATGAATTTGGGAAACAGGCGGCTATGGCAAAACTCTTTTGTTCTGAGATTGCCAGAGAAGTGGCGACTGATGCCGTGCAGATTCACGGCGCTCATGGCCTTTTAAAGTCTTCAGAAGTGGAACGCTTCTATCGCGATCAGCGTATGCTGGAAATTGGTGAAGGGACTTCAGAGATATTACGATTGGTCATATCGAGACATATAACAAGTAAAAAGGTTAAAGTAGAAGAAGATAAAGCTAGATTAGCTTGTAGTGACAACTGATAACCGAAAACAGATATAATAATGACTGACAGAAAACGAGACCATATTGATTTGGCTTTCCGTTCGCATATGGAACATGCGTTGGCTGACAAACGGTTCTATTACGAACCCTTGTTAAGTGCTCACCCTGATAAGGAGCTTGAGCCTTTCGAGTTTTTAGGCAAGCAATTGCGTACGCCTATTTGGGTGTCGAGCATGACCGGCGGAACAGAAAAAGCAGCTAAAATCAATTTGAATTTGGCTCGGGCCTGTGCACAGTTTGGAATGGGAATGGGACTTGGTTCTTGTCGTTCTTTGCTGGATAGTAAAGCTCATTTTGCTGATTTCGATATGCGTTCCGTTATCGGTGATGATTTGCCTTTGTATGCAAATTTAGGCATCTGTCAGATTGAGACATTGATAAAAGATAAAGCCCTCGACAAGATTGAAGCGATGCTTCAAAACCTGAGAGCTGATGGTTTGATTGTTCATATTAATCCCATGCAAGAGAGTTTGCAGCCTGAGGGCGATCTGTTGTATCGTTCTCCGATTGAAACTTTACAGGAGTTGATGTCACAAGTTCATGTGCCACTAATTGTGAAGGAAGTCGGTCAGGGGATGGGACCAAAGAGTTTGGAAGCTTTGATGCAACTCCCACTTCAAGCCATAGAGTTTGGCGCATTTGGTGGAACTAATTTCGCAAAAATCGAGTTGATGCGTCATCCTGAAAAAGGAGGAATGCTTTTGGAGGGCCTGAGTGAGATTGGACACAATGCTGAGGAGATGCTTGAATGGACCAATCATATATATGAAACGAATCAATCGGTTCAATGTAAAGAGATCATCATATCAGGTGGAATATCATCTTGTTTAGATGGTTATTATCTGATGAAAAAAAGTAAAATGCCTGCTGTTTACGGGCAAGCTTCGGCCTTGTTGAAGCATGCGCAGGGCGAGTATGCTGACTTAGAGAGGTACATTCAGAGTCAGATAAAAGGCCTTAAATTGGCTGAAGCCTATTTGGATCTGCGTTAGTCGAATAAGAATTTAAGTGTAGTAAAGCTATATCCTTATGGAGAATAAGATAATAAAAGGGTTTTCGAAACTGTCACGGATTGAAAAGTTGAAATACCTGGGAGAGATTAGTGGGAAAGGCGATCAGATTGAAGCCGATTTGGACTATTTCAGATTGAATGATTTGGAACAGCAAAGCCTGTTGGATGAAATCAGTGAGAACACATTGTCTAACTTTTTTCTTCCCTTTGGAATTGCACCTAATTTTGTCATCAACAATAAGGTTTATCACCTCCCTATGGTGACTGAGGAAAGCTCAGTGATTGCAGCTGCTTCACGTTCGGCCAAATTTTGGGCAGGCAGAGGCGGTTTTCATGCCAGAATTGTTTCTGTGGAAAAAACGGGGCAGGTTCACTTCATGTGGCAGGGGAAAAGCGATCGGTTGAAGCAAGTTTTTCCTGATCTGAAGAAGGAGTTGATGTGCGCTACACATAGCTTAACGACTAATATGCGACGCCGTGGCGGTGGTATTCTTGATGTGTCTTTGATTGATATGAGCCATGAGTTGGATAATTATTATCAACTGCATGTGAGTTTTGATACATTGGATGCTATGGGGGCTAATTTCATCAATTCTTGTCTGGAAATGATGGCCAGCACGCTTGAAACGTTCATTCACAATTAAAAGGATTGGACTGAAGAGGAACGTGAGTTTGAAATAGTCATGTCTATTTTATCAAACTACACACCAGATTGTCTGGTGGAATGCTGGATTGAGTGTGATATTAAAGATTTAGATGGGGTTTACGATGGCATGACAGGTGAGGTTTTTGCCAACAAATTTTTAAAGGCAACCCAAATTGCTGAGCTCGACGTTTATCGAGCCTGTACGCACAATAAGGGTATTTTAAATGGTGTTGATGCTGTGGTTTTGGCAACAGGAAATGACTTTAGAGCAGTAGAAGCCAATGCACATGTTTGGGCCTCTCAAACCGGGAAATATAAGAGCCTGACCAAGGCAGATATCAGTGATGGAAAATTCAGATATGAATTGAAATTACCCCTTGCGTTAGGAACGGTTGGCGGCCTAACCAAATTGCATCCTTTGGCAAAATTGGGTCTGGAACTTTTAGGTGACCCTTCTTCTCGAGATTTGATGATGATGACTGCAGCAGCCGGCTTGGCAAATAATTTTGGTGCAATTCGCTCATTGGTGACAACGGGTATTCAGCACGGACATATGAAAATGCATCTCTCAAATCTTTTGAATGCTTTTAATGCCAATAAAGCTGAAAAATTGATGGCTAAAACCCGATTTGCTCAATCAACAGTGAGTTACAGTGAGGTTGAAAATTTTCTGAATACACTTAGAAACACAAAATAAATAGGATTTGGATCAAGCTCAGTATTTTTATTCGAACGGCAAACTCTTAATAACAGCAGAGTATTTGGTACTTAAAGGGGCCTTGTCTTTGGCTATCCCTACTCAGTATGGACAATCACTAGCTGTCTATTCCAAAGCAGACGAAGGCTTCACCTGGCAAGCATTTGAGAATGAAAATGAATGGCTGAATTTTCATTTTTCTATCGATGAAATATTGAGTTCAAAGAATGACGTGCCCGTTGAGAAAGCGTTTGTTCTTGAACTTTTAAGGCAAGCTGTGGCTTTGAATCCAAATTTCCTTAGGGAAACCCGGTATAGGCTGCAAACCCGTTTGAATTTCAATCGAAATTGGGGTTTGGGTTCCAGTTCCACTCTAATTAATAATGTGGCACAATGGGCTCAGGTTGATGCTTTTGATTTACTTGCTCGAGTTTCGAAAGCATCGGGCTACGATATTGCCTGCGCACAGAACGATACTCCCATTCTTTTTCAAAGAGTCAACAATAAAATTTCGTACGAAGCCTGTATGTTCTCGCCCGAATTTAAGGAACAGATTTATTTTCTATACTTGGGGAAGAAGCAGAAATCGGAGAAGGAAGTTAAGCGATTCCTTGAGCAAGAGAGGGATTTTTCTCGTGAAGTACAGGACATATCCGCCTTGTCATTACATCTTCTCGATGCTGAAAAGGCAAGGGACTTTGATAAAATTATCGAGGAGCATGAAGCGATTACTTCAAATCTGTTAGGCATTCCTGCCTTGAAACAGAATGCATTTTCTGATTTTGAGGGATCGATGAAATCTTTGGGAGCCTGGGGCGGCGATTTTGCCATGATACGAAGTGATTGGGATAAAAAAAGATTAACAAACTATTTTGAATCGAAAGGCTTGGAAACCCTTATCCCTTGGGATAATATGGTGCTCGAAGATGAAAATGACGTGTAAAAACAGAAACAGACTATAATGAAACGAGCCATGAGAAAAGCTTTAACATACACGAAAACGATTAAAATGGCGGCTTCCATTCGACCAAAATATAAAATTATAACTGGATGAAAAATACAATTATATGGGAAAGCCCATCCAATATTGCTTTAATTAAATATTGGGGGAAAATGGGTGAGCAACTGCCCTGTAATCCTTCTTTGAGTATGAGTTTAAAAGCGTCTGTATCTCGTTTTGAACTAACCTATTCACCTAAAAAAGGAGGGGAGAAAGATTTGGTATATCTTTTCGAAGGGAAAGAGAATAAAGCCTTTGAAGAAAAGTTGAGTCGATTTATTGCTTCTGTTTCAAACGATTTGCCATGTTTGAGTAAATATCAGCTTAAAATTTCCAGTTCCAATACCTTTCCTCATTCGGCTGGTATCGCCAGTTCCGCTTCTGCGATGAGTGCTTTAGCCTTATGTCTTTGCAGTATGCAAGAGGCTATTGATGAAATGGAAATGCCTCGTGATTTTTTCTTTCAAAAAGCCAGTCGGATTGCTCGCTTGGGGTCTGGGAGTGCCTCACGTTCTGTATTTGGACGATATGCCATCTGGGGTGAGATAGAAGGTCAGACTGAAAGCTCAAACTATTTCGCCATCCCTTTTAAAGAAAACATTCATCCCGTTTTTCAGGAACTTCAGGATACCATTTTAATGATCGATTCTTCACCTAAGAAGGTTTCGAGTACGGCAGGTCATGGGTTGATGAAAAATCACCCCTATGCGGATGCCCGTTTTCATCAAGCCCGTTTGAATATGGCCGATTTATTGGTCGTTTTAGAGGAGGGGAATTTTGATGAGTTTGCTCGTATTGTCGAGAATGAAGCACTTAGTTTACACGCTTTGATGATGAGTTCAAATCCATCTTATACCTTGTTAAAACCCAATACACTTATTGCCATCGAGCGAATTAAGGAGTTTCGTGATAAGTCTCAAATGCCACTGTGTTTTACACTTGATGCAGGACCGAATATTCATCTTCTGTATCCTAAAGCACATGAAGAAATCATTCAAAACTTCATACAAAAGGAATTGCTTGTGTTGTTGGAAGATGGCAAATATATTCAGGATGGTATGGGGAATGGACCTAAGAGAATTAAATAAGACTTTATAATGAATCGTAGACCCGAACAATATTACGCTAAAATTCTACTCTTTGGGGAGTACGCTGTTCTGTTTAATTCGATGGGATTAAGCATTCCCTACACGCATTTTAAGGGAGAGCTGAGTTTTATTGATGAGAATAAATATACCGATAGACAATTTGCTCGCAGATCAAATGAGGAGTTGAGTAAGTTCAGTGCCTTTTTAAAGGAAAATAAGCTCGATGATGTGATTAAGCTTGATGCATTAAATCGGGATATTGCAAAAGGTTTGTATTTTGAATCGAGCATTCCCGAAAGTTATGGTTTGGGGAGTTCGGGCGCTTTGTGTGCCGCCATTTATAAGAAATATGCACGAAAGGCAATTCCCAATAATCGAATTATCCGAACAGAACAGATCACAGAGTTAAAAGCTCAGTTTTCTCAATTAGAATCAGGCTTCCATGGGCAAAGTTCGGGTTTAGACCCTTTGAATTCGTATTTAAAATTACCCTTGTTGATTCATAATTCCCAGAAAATTGAATTGGTCACATTGCCAGGTCGCAAATTTGGTCAGGATAGCGCTATTTTTCTCGTTGATACCGATAAGCAGGGCAATACAGCTCCTTTGGTAAAAGCTTTTCTTAAATCGTGTGAGGAGGAAGAATACTCCGAGCAAATCAGACAAGAGTTTATTCCTTTAAACAACAATTGTATTCAGGAACTCATAAAAGGAGAATCTGCACCTTTCTTTAACAATGTAGCTAAGCTATCTCATTTCCAGTTACAACATTTCCGGTCGATGATACCAGATGAATTTTTGTCTATTTGGGAATTAGGTCTCGAAAATAAAATGTTTTCTCTCAAACTTTGTGGCTCGGGTGGAGGTGGTTTTCTCTTAGGATTTACTCAAAACTATAGCCAAACTCAGGAATTGCTTAAGAGCAAGGGACACAAGATTGTAACGGTCTATCAGAACAATTGATTTAAGTCCTTCAAAAAAAATCCCGACCTACAACAGCAGATCGGGATTTGTTTTTGAAATGTTTTCTTGACTATTTCAACTTCGCTTTTCTTCGACGCTGTGCTCTAAAATAGAGGAATTGTGCACGAAGGCTGTAAATCCCCCCTACAATAACAACAAGAAAGATAATCTGTTTTCTACCCAGACTAAATTCAGCCAACAAGCCTTTTGTTAGCATTACAGTTGACATCACAACCAAAATAAGTGTTAACACACCTGCCAGATGTCCTATTACGGCATTTTCACTTTTAATGCCTTTGGTAAACGCAAATAGAATCAGACCAAATACAGCTGGAATTAGTGCCGTGTATTGCATATCTCCCAGTTCCATATAGCGCATGATGAAACCGAATAATCCTAACAGAATAAGGATAAGGGCGTAAAATTTATTGATGTTATGTGCTTTGTCCATAATTGAATTATTTATTTTATTTAGAATAAATAAAAATACTAATTATTTCATATAATACAACAAAGTGCCCTAAGAGAATTTTCGTTGGCTGTTTATTTAGGAGAAATGAGCATAAAATAAGAGCGGCTGCCCGTAATGGACAGCCGCTCTTGGACAACCTTAAAACTCAACCATGAATTGATTATCGAGCCTTAACTACTAGGAATTTTGAAGACTTCCAAAATTCGTCAGCATTTGTAATTGTAATACCCTTACCTTCTTCAATCTTATAAGAGCTTGAAGGGTGAGTCGTAATCAATTTAACACCTTTTCCTTCAACAGGAATCATAGTAGTCTCGGTGATATCAATTTTCTTAAATTCTTTTGTATCTGCATTCTCACTTAAAACTTTAGCTGAAGCAATTCCGATGATACCACCTTTAGTAGCGATTACATTCTTAGCTTTTAGCTCAGAAGTTGTTCCCACTACATAGTAAGCAGTGTTCATTGCAGTAGTTCTTTCGCTAATAGTTTTTGCCTGATCAGCATTTTCTGTAGTTAATTCAGTAACTGCAGTGTTCAATTTAGTAACGTCAGCATTTAAACCTTCAACTTTAACGTTAAGATTTGCAACTTGCTCGTTTAATGCAGCGATATCAGCTTCTTTTTGAGCAACATCAGCTTTTAAACGATCAGTTAATTTTCTCAACTTTGAGTTTTGGTACCAGCTATTCTTAAGTTTCTTATCTAATTCAGCAATTTTAGCACGGTTTTGCTCTAATAAATTGTTGATAGAAGTGATATCTTTTGCAATTTTTTGCTTTTGAGATTTAGTAGGCGTTTCAGAATCAACAGCTACAATTTTCTCTTTTTCTTTAATAATCTCAAGATTCTCTTCAATAGAATTTAAAGTCGCGATGAACTCGTTAATTGCAACTTCTTTCTGCTTAGCAGTTTCAGTTAGTTGTAAATTTTGTTCTTTAAGTTGCTTTAGCTCTTTTTGATTACAAGCAACAAAAAAAGGCAAGATTAATAGTGCAAAAATAATACGTTTCATAGTCATGTTCTAATTATATAATATTCAAAATAAATTCTAAGATACATATAATAAATAGTGTGCCAAAAAATAAATTTTGAAAAATTGGATTTAAATTTATGTTGTAATAGCCTTTGTTTATAGGGCTTATGTGTTTTATAGTATTTCCCCTATTGTATATTGGGGTGAGCTAGTTGAAATAAACTGTGGAATAATTCCACAGTGTTGTGGTGCGATTACTCAATTATGTAAGGAATTTATTTTACTGAAAGCACCAAATATGTTAGAAAAGAAGAAAGGTCATCAGAAAGAATAACCTTTCATTATACTTAGCTTACATTAAAATTCGACTAGCGTACTCTAACAACAAGATATTTTGAAGATGCCCAGAATTGTTCAGCATCAATAATGGTTAATCCTTTGCCCGCTTCAAATTTATATGAACTCAATGGGTGAGTTGTAATCACGTCTGCTTTTTCACCTTCAATTGGAATCAAAGCGATCTCTCTTTTATCAACTTGATTGAATACTTTTGTATCAAAGTTTTCATTTAAGACAGTTGCTGAAGCAATACCCAAAATACCACCTTTTTTTGAAACAATGTTTTTGGCTTTCAAATCAGAGCTTGAACCAACTACATAATACACTGTGTTTAGGTTGTTTGTCTTCTCTTCGATGATTTTAGCTTTTTCTTGGTTTTCAGTACTTAAATCATTAACAGTCGTATTTAGATTTGAGACATCTGTAGTCAAGCCTTCAACTTTGATATTTAAATTTGCAACCTGCTCTTTCATTGTAACAATATCTGCTTCTTTTTTAGCAATATCAGCTTTTAATCGATTGGTCAGTTTTCTTAACTTCGAGTTCTTGTACCAACTGTTTTTAAGTTTCTTATCCAAATCGGCAATGTTCAAGCGATTCTGTTCAAGAATATCGTTGATGGAAGTAAGCGTACTTGCAATCTTTTGCTTTTGTGATTGATCCGGGTTTTCTGAATTAACAGTTACGATTTTTTCTTTTTCTCTGATGATATCCAGGTTTTCCTCTATAGAATTCAAGCTTGCTATAAAATCATTAATGGCCACCTCTTTTTCGTTAGCTGTTTTTGTCAGAAGTTGATTCTGTTCTTTAAGTTGCTTAATCTCTTTTTGATTACAAGCAACAAAAAAAGGCAGGATTAATAAGGCAATAAAAATACGTTTCATCTTTTTTAGTTCTTTAATTATGTGATTCGAGTTATTTTCTGCGATTTGTATTGTAAATACTGTGCCAAAAGCGAAATGCTGTCTTGTTTTTATTTCTGATTTGATTGTAGTGATCTGTATATCTGTATGTAATGCAATTTTTCAACACTGTGTTAAGTTATTTTCATCGAACATGATGGCAAGTAATTGGGGAATATTTATCCAAAACTGAGGGAGAAATCCTCAATTGTGAATTTTTAACAGCTGTTTATTTATAAAATCCTCTAAATTTGTAGTTTACAAACAGAGACTACCCTTATGGTAAAATCAAAGGATCAACATATCAGACTTAAAGTGATAGCCGGTTATCTGGTATTGCTGATAGCTATTGTAAGTGCTGGACTCATTGGTCAATCAAGCTATGAGAGATTGATGCATTCGGTTTCTTTACTTTCAAAGCCTGATGCTGAGATTTCCCGAATGAATCATCTGCTTACCGATTTGTCTGAAGCTGAGAATCATATACGGGTTTATTCGTTGACGAAAAAAGATCAGTATTTAAATCTGTTTGGCGAGAAGGTTGAGTCTATAAAAAACGAATTGGATTCTTTGCGTTTAAGCAATATTAAGAACACGCATTCTATACAGATGATTGATTCAATGATCTATTTGATTGGTGTTCGATCTAAAAAGTTGAATGAGTTTGCAAAGATTAAAAAAGCAAAGGAAGGCATCAACTATACAGAACAAGCCCTGAAAGAATTGAGTGATGCTTCGCAGTATTCCCGAACGCAGTTTGAGAGTTCAATTACAAAACGGACCATTGTTGACACCATAAAAAAGATCAAGAAAAAAATAGACAAACCCAAGAGCTTTCTTGGAATTCGATTCGGTAAGACAAAGGAGTCTAAATATGAGGTGGTCGATCGAGTGATTGAACGTCAGGAAGTGGGAATTGACAGCAGTTATATTTTAAAGCAAGATAGCTTATTCAATAGTTTTAAAGAAGAACTTGAATCTTCTCGAAAAAAGGAGAGGCAGACCAGAGAAAGGCTGATGCATGAAGAGTTGAAGTTGGTTGACGAGAATTCTATTATTCTGCAAAAGGTGAAAAAATTGCTGAATGAGCTTGAAAAGCAACAGATTAGGGATATCAATAAGGAGGTCGCTCAAACTGAGGAAATAGCTCAGGATTCAATAGTAATGATCACAATTGTAATTATTATTGGCTTTATTTTTGGTGTCGTGTTTATTTTGTTCACCCTTCTCGATCTCTCAAAATCTGATTATTTAAAGAGACAGCTAATGCTTGCAAAGGCCAAAGCTGAAAAGTTGGCTAAGGTAAAAGAAGAGTTT
>Ga0193953_1001036_pt1 | contig 13583 bp, 7 predicted proteins | sample BB_4_MG_FD_140325 | JGI IMG/M metagenome (GOLD analysis project Ga0193953, IMG submission 140325) | Microbial mat bacterial communities from the Broadkill River, Lewes, Delaware, United States - BB_4_MG | ecosystem: Environmental > Aquatic > Freshwater > River > Microbial mats | place: USA... | reverse complement strand
TGTGGGAGCTCCGACATTTTGATAGAGAGTTCGGGTGTTGGTTGGTTGGCCAATGATGGGCACGCTTCGCGCTTTGCCCATCCTACAGGCCTTTCAACACCTAAAGCCAACAATCAAGACTCTCTTGCAACACCCTAAACAAACAGGCATTCTTTTACTTCATACGAGCCATTCGCACAGCGAATTCTTTGAACCAAAAACCAAGAACCACGAGCCAAGACCCCTTCTAAAGCCTATGACAACAACGCAACCATGTCCCAAATGCGGTTTTGAGAATCCGAGCCAGAATCCGGAGTGCCTGAGGTGCGGGGTGATCTTTTCACGACTCAAACCGAGGCAGGAGTCGTCCTCAGAGCCGCCAAAAGGGCCGAAAAAGGCCAAAGGGCATGCTGCCTATGGGGAAGATACCCGTGTCACGTTTTACGAGCAGGAAGACGCATCTTCGGGGATATTCTTTGCGGTGCTCAAGGGCGGACTGCTGGTACTCCTCGCGCTGTGGGGTATTAAGCTGGCGGCCATCCCCCTCATCGAAGGGGGCGCAGGCAACTCGTTTCTTCACAACGTGAACCTCCCCTTCCACGAGGCCGGTCACCTGTTTTTCAAACCCTTTGGCCGGTTGATGCACTCACTGGGCGGCACCCTGGGTCAGCTTCTCATGCCGCTGATCTGCCTTCTCACCCTGCTTTTGAAACAGCGGGACCCCTTCGGGGCCTCGGTGTGCCTCTGGTGGATCGGCGAGAACTTCCTCGACATTGCCCCCTATGCCGATGACGCACGGCGCCTCTCGCTGCCCCTTTTGGGCGGCAACTTCGGCCACTCCTCCCCTTACGGGTTCCACGACTGGGAGTTTATCCTGACGGAGACGGGGCTCCTGGCACATGACCATGCCATTGCGGCGGGGTTCAAAGGGCTGGGCATCCTGCTGATGGCGGCCGCCATTGCCTGGGGCGCCCACAGCATCTACAAACAACATATAGAACCACTAAAAGACAACTCGTAACACCATTAATATAAGCACATTACAGAACAAACCTGGAGCAACACATTGACACCTGCAATCAACCTTCTGAAAAAGAAAAAAATCAAGCACAACGTACATAGTTTCAAGCACGACCCCAACTTCGGAGCCTATGGCGATGAGGTCGTGGAAAAACTCGGTTTTGAGGCAGAGCGCGTCTTCAAGACCATCATCGTGGCCCTGGACGGCAATGGAAAGAACCTGTGCGGAGCCATCGTGCCCGTCACCGGCCTCACCGACCTCAAGCACGTGGCCAAAGCGGCCGGCGCCAAAAAAGCGGCCATGGCCGACCCCAAAGAGGCAGAGCGGGCCACCGGCTACGTCACCGGCGGCATCAGCCCCGTAGGCCACAAAAAGCGCATCCCCCTCCTCCTGGACGCCCAGGCCATGGACCACACCACCATCATGGTCAGCGGTGGTAAACGGGGCTTGGAACTCGAACTCGCCCCCGAAGACCTTATCGCTGCCACCGGAGCCAAGGTGGCGAGCATTCACAAGTAAAAGCAGGCCTCCGGCGGGCAGGGGCTGAGCCCCTGGACCCCAGGATCGCGAATGCTCTCACCTCTCGTTCCTCAAGGTGGTCACATTCGCTGACGGGCTGCGCCCGTGGGGCATCAACGCTGCTCTCCTTATACAGTCTAACCCTGCTGTTGAAACAACAGGGTTAGACAAAAACCTCTGCCTTGCGATGCCTCGCAGGGTTCACCTGCATAGCATTTTTGTTGCAAACCCAACGTCCCTCGATATTCTCTGCCGGTATCGGTATGCACACATGGATCCCCGGTCATTCGGTATTCGAAAGGTGTCGATCTCTTAACGTCTTGATTACCTCTTATTCACCGTCATGGATTCCTGTGTTATCCACCGTATGGCGTATGCATAGGAATTACGAAGAGGCCGTAGGATGGGCAAAGGTAGTGCCGTGCCCATCACAAGTTTTGATAACGCCCACGTCGATAGAGGGTGTCGGGTTGCCGATACTTTGGTCAACATGAATGATGGAGGTTGATCGGCCAATGATGGGCACGCTTCGCCAAATAAATAAATTAGATGCCCATCCTACGGGGCCCCAAAAGTAGCCACCGTACAGGGTACCAGCTGCGTCAAAACCTGCACATTGGGCAATCAAATGAAACTGAAATAAGGATGGGTGTCAGATTTGACGTTGGCAGCTGCATAGCAGGAACTGCTGCTTATCAAGCAGCCGGGGAAGGCGATACAATTAAAGTCGTTATTAAACATGACGGGTTCAATCGCAATCACATTTCGAGTTGATTTTCTCTGCAGTGTCTTCGCCGTACTCGCAACCAAAAGCAACCAGATCAAAGCAGACTTCATAAGAGTTATGAAACCGTATCCTCAACACTAAGAAACGTGTGTAAGAATCTGGATAATTACCAGCTATGGGGGCGGGCACAGCCCGCGGCGAACGCGATTGCAATTGGAGCCGAGGAACGAGGCTACAAGTGCAATCGCAATCAGCTTTCGAGGTGGCGCACCTCGCCGCCGGAGGCATGCTTTTCTCTGTGTCTCTGTGATTGCACAGCTTTAATCATAAAAACCCGTTCCCGATTCGGCCTTCTCCCGCAGCAGGTCAGCCGGTTTGAATCGGGGTCCGTGCTGTTTTTCAAGGGTCTCCAACTGTTCCAGCATGGTGGACGGTCCCATGGCGTCGGCGTATCGGAAGGGACCGCCAAGAAAGGGGGGAAAGCCCAAGCCAAGGATGGCCCCCAAGTCTCCGTCTTCGGCCGAGGCGATGACCCCTTCCTGCAGGCAGATAATCGCCTCGTTGATCATCATGTGGCTCACCCGGTGCTGAAGCTCTTCCATGTCCTCATGCTTAGACGGCCTGGCGACGATGAGATTGGAGAAATCTGAATTAAGCCGCCGTTGCCCCTTCTTCTTCCCTTTGGTGTAGTCGTAAAACCCTTTACCGCTTTTCCGGCCCAGAAATCCTTTGGTGTAAAGCCGATCCAGAAGCGTTGCACCCTGGATGTTGCGAGCCTCGCAATGTGGCCTCATCACCCCCGCCACATGCACCCCCACATCAATGCCCACCTCATCCACCAGGGTAACCGGCCCCACAGGAAAGCCGAACCGGGTCATGGCCTCATCCAGTGCGTGGGGAGCAACGCCCTCCTCCAACAGAAGCATCACCTCGTTCATCATGATGGAGAAGATACGGGTGGTGTAAAAACCGGGCCCGTCTTTTACCACAATGCAGGTTTTCCCCTGACGGATACCGACATCAAAGGCCGTGGCGGTGACCCAGTCGGCGGTTTTGTCGGTGGTGATGATCTCCAGGAGGGGCATTCGGTGAACGGGGGAGAAGTAGTGCATGCCGATGACGTTTTCAGGGCGGCTGGCCCTTTCGGCAATGGCTGAAATGGGAAGCGAGGAGGTGTTGGAGGCAAAGATGGTTGCCTCGGAGGCGACCTCCTCAACGTCCTTCAGCATGGACCGCTTCAGCTCCAGATCCTCAAACACGGCCTCCACCACCAGATCGGTGTTCTTGAACGCCGCGTAGTCGGTGCAGGGAATCACCCGTGCGAAGAAGGCATCACGCTCGAAAGAGGTGATGGCCCCGGTGCGGCACCGTTTATCCAACCCCCGCATCACCTCCTGAGCACCCTTTGCCGCTGCCTCCAGGGTGCGGTCTTTAAGAAGCGTGGTCTCGGCGAGATCCGTCGACACCCCGGCAATCCCGTGGCCCATCAGTCCCGCCCCAAGGATTCCCAGCTTCTTCACCTCCACAGGCTTTGCCTGGTAGGGGCTTGTCTTCCGGCTGTTCATTGCGGAAAAAAGCGTGATGAGAGACCTGGCTGCAGGGGTCACACCCAATTGCCCGAACCGGACAATATCTTCCTTCCCCCCCGCCTCCACGCCGTGGGCATACCCATGCCGCACCGAGTCCAGAATCGCGGCAGGGGCCGGGTAGAGCCCACGGGTCTGTTGATGCACCGCCTTCTCCGCCTGCTTGAAAACCAGGGAACGCCCCAGGGAGCCAGAATCCAGCAGACGGTTGACGAGAGTTCTCCGTCGTTTCTTAGGCTGGGTCATGCCGCCTTCCGCCAGCTTCAACGCCGCCTGAACAGCGGCGTGCTTCAGGCTGTAACGGGCGACCACCGCGTCCACGAGACCCAGCTTCCTGGCTTTTTTGATGCGCACCTGCTTTCCGGTGAGCATCAGGGGCAAGGCCTCGGGAAGGCCGATGAGACGAGGCAGTCGGTGAGTCCCACCGGCAGCGGGCATGAGCCCCAGGGTTACCTCGGGAAAAGCAAAGACCGTGGCTGTTTCATCAGACGCCATCCGGTAATCGGCGGCCAGGGCCAGTTCGAGCCCGCACCCCAGGCAATTGCCGTGGATGGCGCAGACCACGGGCTTTTCCCAACCCGAAATGCGTTTCAGCAAAGCATTTCCACGGGCGATAAAGGCCTGAAACTCAGCTTCATGGACCAGGCTTTGGAGCTCATTCAGATCGGCTCCGGCTACAAAGCAGTTCTCTTTGGCGCTGATGATGACCAACCCTTTCAAAGATCTGTCTGCCTCAAGGGTGTCCAGGAGCTGCTCCGCCTCGGCAAACAGGGCGGAGGACAAGGTGTTCACCGAGCTTTCAGCGCAGTCTATGGTGAGCACGGCGATCTCTTCGGGCCTCTTCTCCAGACTCAGGTGTTTCATCCTCATTCTCCTGTTCCGTGCGGTTCAACGAACACATAAAACAATGAGATTTAACATACTGGAAACATGGGCAACCCACGCCAGCCAAACGGTATCTGAGCTGCTTTATTTTTCTAAAAAAGCAATATTTACCACGAAGGACACGAAGAGCACGAAGGCGGCTTCGCCGCAAAAGCGAGCTATCGTTCTTTTATTTTTCTTCGTGTCCTTCGTGATCTTCGTGGTTCACGAGGCCTTCTTTTACGATGACTCCAAACGTTGCCATTACTTATGGCGTATCTCTTCGTTTACTGTGAGTCGTTCACTCGGCAAAGCCTGAGAACTCTGACCTTGGCCAGAGGCCAAGGTTTTCCATGCTGGAATAAATCTCTCACTATCAGGCCTGCTCAATCAGAATAGCGTTTCCCACCGCTCCTGCCGCACATCCCGCCACAAGACCGAACCGACTCTGCTCCCGAATCATGCGCCGGCAACAGGTACTCACCAGCCGGGCACCGGTGGCCCCAAAGGGATGCCCCAGGGAGAGGGAGCCACCGAGTCGATTGAGGCGATCCATGGAGACCTCCCCCACGGCCTCCTCAGCCCCTAAATGATCCCGGGCAAACGTCCGGGACTCAAGGCACTGAATGTTGGCAAGCATCTGCGCTGCAAAGGCCTCATGGATCTCCAGAACCCCCACCTCACTCAAAGGGACCCCTGCCCTCTTCAGCACACCGGGAATGGCAAAGGCGGGCCCCAGGAGAAGCTCCTCAACAGGATCCTGGGCGCTGTAGAAAAAATCCCGGATGTAGCCCATGGGGGTCAGCCCCATGGCGAGAGCCTTCTCCTCGCTCATCAGAAGGATCGCAGCCGCTCCGTCCGTGAGAAACGATGAGTTCCCGGCAGTGATGGTGCCGCACCCCTTTGCAAAGGCCGGCTTGAGCCCAGAGAGCTTTGCCGCGTTGGCGTCCTTTCTTGGGCCGTTGTCCCGACTCAGCACCGCCCCACTCTCCGGCACCACCACGGGGGTCACCTCTTCGTTCAGAGCCCCCGTTTCCCATGCCTTTACTGCGCGACTGTGGGACATCTCAGCGTAGAGGTCCTGGTTTTCCCGTGAGATCCCAAGACGACCGGCCAGCCGGTCCGCGTTCTGCCCCATAAGCATGCCGGTGGAGTACTCGGCAATGGCCGGCGGTTCGGGCATGATAAAATCCAACGGGCGCATGGTCTTCAAGAGCCTTAGCGTGTCCATCAGCGTTTTTGGCCGTTTGAAAAGGGTCAGGTCCATGAGGAACTTCCGGTATTTTCTGGACACCCGGATATCCGTATCGGAGAAGGTCTCCACCCCGCCTGCGATGACAACATCAGCCTGCCCTGACGCAATAAGGACCACACCATTTGTGATGGCCTGGTTGGACGAGACGCAGGCAAGGGTGCAGGTGTACGCCGGAACCGTCCGGGGGATGCCCGCCCCCAACGCAATCTCCCGTGCGACATTGGTGGTGGCGATGTCCGTTGCCACGCACCCCATGATCACCTGGTCCACATCGGCACCGGACACCCCGGAGCGGGCCAGCAGCCCTTTTACGGCATACTGCCCCAAATGCCAGCCCATGAAGGACGCATAGCCGGTCCCCGACCTCTGAAACGGAATACGGCAGCCCTCTACGATGGCCACCCGGTTGCCCTGAATCGTCATGGGTTCACTGCCTCCTTAAACCAACGCTGAGTGAAGGAACATGCCTTCTATGGTCAAAGTGTGCCTCCGGCGGCAAGGTGTGCCACCTTGAAAGCAGGTTGCAAAGGGTTCGGTACCGTTCCTTCTTCGTGGTTTTCCCAACAGCGGTGTGAGGCGTTAGGGCCTTGGCATCATTTGGCTACACACGTTCTGCATGCCCAGCACCGTGGGATTAAAAATACATGCTGGACCGCAGCGCATGGTAGAAACACCCAGTCACGGTTGTTGTATAATTTGGTTTTAAGAAGGCCCTTACCCGTCGCGCTGGAGTCGAAAGGGTGTTCCCCGGAAAAACTCCACCGCTTGGATCATGCACATATAAACCATCACCCCCACCCCACAATCTCGAATCCCAACGCGTGTTGAGTCTTGACGGGTATCGCACAAATGCCGCGACGGAGCGCGGCGCGCCCGAAAAGCCCTGATCGGCGACAATCTTCTATAGTCACACTGACCTCTTCTCAATATGGGCTGTCTTGTATCACCATTCGAGCGGATGCACTGACAGTGATCGTGTAATGATAGCCTTCGGGCGATCCGAGTGAACCCATCGTCCGCGTTATCAGAGCAATGAGGTAAACCACGACATATGAAGCTATGATGCCTTGAATATGGGTGCACTCAACTCATGAAATACCTCGGATAGGCGACCCTGTCTGGGCGCGCCGTGCTCCGGCGCGGCTTTTTTTGTCAAGCCCATGTACAGCCTATGGCCGAAATAGTTCGTGGATTATACCTGGTTCGAAGCCCTTGTTCCCCACACATGGTGCACAAAGGCACCCTACGGATGTCATGACGGATAACGTAAGCTGGTATTCCTGATACAAAAAAAGCTGATAGAGCAAAAATGAAGGAGTGGCGCTGTAGGCGGGGGAAGGATTCTTTCGAAGGAAGATGCGCCATCAGACTGCTCGCAAAACCTGTATAAAGGTCTCATTTGCTGAGGCATTCCGATAATTCAGTAGGACATATTCCCCAAGAAATGTCAACGGGATCGTCTTGTTACCCGAGGGGTATCGCATGCTGATTATCAAGAAACGAGGCGTTGATTTATGTGATGAAAATTGGGTGAACCAGGGGGTCTAAACGTAGCCCGGTTGCATAGAAAAGAGCCTTAGGAACCATGAAGGACACGAAGAAAAAAAACAAAAGTTTGTTTTTAGCGGCGAAGCCGTCTTCGTGCTCTTCGTGTCCTTCATGGTAGCAATGCTTTGTGCCATTTGAGATTACCGTCAATCCGGAAGCGATGGGTGGAGAAAAATTTTGGTTTCTCTGGTTCTGTCAGGATTAAGGTAAATTGTCCCCTTTCAGGGTTATTCCAATACCGGCCCCTCTGGGCTCGAATCTTTCTTTATTTGGTCAAGCGTACCCAACATTGACCAAGCAACATCCATTGATCATATTAACTAAAATATCGGGAACCTGGGCCCCTCTTCCGGCATGAGCGATGATCACCACTCGTGATGGGCACGGCACTACCTTTGCCCATCCTACGGAACCGCTGTAATTCCTGGGGTGCTGGTGAAATTGGCGATTGGAATGGACTGGCATTGAAACGAAACAGACCACCATACTGACTGTGAATAAGCGATAATCAAGTTATGAATTGGATCTGAAACACAGCTGCTGACGTGCTTGCCCACACTATGGACACCCTTGCACTCAACGCGAATGCGGGCGCATCAGAGTCGGAACAACGACACCCGAATCGCATTCGCTTAACAGCTTTCAAGGTGGCTCACCTTGCCAGGGAAGAGAGGGCAGCATCGTAGATGGGGATGAGGTTTTTCCAGTCGTGAGCGCTCATGAGACTCGCCAGGTCAGCGGCAACTTCCGCTTTCTCTCCACAGCAGCCCAGAAGGGCTTCAAGCTTGACGAAAAAATCACGCCTGCTCGTATAGAGGTGGGCATCATGGAACGCATCGGAAAGGATCTCCGGATAAGCAAGACGCTTGGGTAAAAGAGGCAGGCATCCGTGGGCCATGGCCTCCACCACGGAAATGCCAAAGTTCTCCTGGATGGCAGAGCTCACCACAATGGCCCCACGCGCCAACCAGGCACGATAGGCTTCGGCACTCTCGCAGTAACCAAAATGAACGACCCTCTCCCCCAGAACGTTCCGGGCTTCATGGAAGGGCTCTTCGGCTTTGCCGCCGGCCGTCTCCCCCAGAAGGGCAACCTGAAAGGCCACCCCCTTGTCGGCCAGAACCTTCAAGGCATGGAATGTGGCCGGAAAATTCTTGTCGTAACTCCAGCGGTGATTCCAGACAACAAGGGGCGGATCCAGCTGCTTGGCAGCCGTCTCAGGCATGGCTGCAGGAAGGCTGCACCCCGGATGAATCACCATGGACTTCCCGGAAATGGCGGCTTCAATCCCCGTGGGGCGGTAATCCGGAAACCGGTTAAAAAAAGGGCCCAGGTTTTCAAGGAAAAGATCCCGGTGATGGCAGGAGTTGAACACAACCCGATCGGCGGCTAAGGCCGTGGTGACCTCCTGTATGACCAGATCCACATCCAACGTCTGGCCTTTGGGCTGCGGGTAGGTCAGCTGGCTCTCGTGCATGTAGACCAAAGCGGGAGGAAGGTTCGGCACCATCCCTTTGAGGCGGGCCAAATCCACCATGTTGGAGACGAGAAGGCCGTCAATGCCCGAAAGATCGGGCAATGCTCCGGCATAGTGCAGCGCGGCCCCCCGCATGCGCCACTTCCAGTGCACACCGGGCAGGGTGACCAGCTCTATGTCATGACGGCTGTGGGCCTTGAGCCCTTGGGCAAAAGCCTTGTGTGATCCGCTGAAATGGGGTTCTAAAAAGAGGAAACGACGGGACATGATAGGTACGCTCTCAGGAAATCATTGGCCTCCGGCGGCCCTGCCGGGGGCCAAACTTTTGAAAAGTTTGACAAACAGGTCTTAAAAACTATTCGGCTGCCCCACCGATAGTGGCAACCCCATGGGTTTGGTGATAAAAACGACGCCGGGGCATTCGCGCCAAGGGTGCGGTACTGCCACCGACTCTGCGGGAGATAGCGATTTCATGGCTCTCATTATACGTCAGTGGTTTTCACCGGAATACTCCGACAGCAAGGTGTGCGATCTTGAAAGCAGGTAGCGGACGCGCTTTGACCCTCGTTTCTCAGGTCAAATCACATCCGCCTTTAAAACCGAATGCGTTCACGGGCTATTTTTTAGGACAGGTGTAAACTGTCAGTTAGCCAAACAGGAGTGGGTGACCCCAATAAATTCGTGTTTAAAGTGGTGTCAGAATACACACATGGATCCCCGGTCATCCGGTACTTCGCTGGACGATGGGCCCGCTTAAAAACCGGGCAGTTCATATGACCTCGCATGGCCGACAGCCGGGGAAGACGGCATAACTAATTACCGATGAAACCCCACGGGCGAAGCCCGTCAGCAAATATGAAGAGCCTGAGGGACGAAGGTTCAGAGCATTTGCGACCCCATCACTCGTCTGAGGTCAACTCCTTGAGGCGGTCATCCATCTTGGCCTGAAACGACACAAGCTCCTCTTCCAGAAGCTTCAGGTCGTTGATGCGCTCCCTTACATCGGTGATCTTCTTCTGCCCCATGGCAAGGGTCTTGCGGATCTGCTCCACCTCATCGAGGTCAAAATCGGTAAGACCGATGATTTCAGAGATCTCCTCCAGGGAGTAGCCGAAGCGCTTCCCGCGCAGGATCAGCTTCAAACGGACATGATCCCTGCGGCTGTAGATGCGTTGGTTGCCGTCGGTACGGCGGGGGGAGATGAGGTTCTTCTCTTCGTAAAAACGGATGGATCGGGTGCTGATGTCAAACTCGCTGGCCAGGTCCGAGATGGTGTAGAATATTTCTTTGCCTTGTCGCTTCAATGCGAGGTTCTCCTTGGTCAATCAAAATAGGATGCGCTTGTCAAACATTCACCGTACATAAGCGCCCCGCTGCACTGTGTCACTCTGCAGCCCAGGCTGGTCCCTTCCTGTTCCTGCCCTCTGAGGGGCTTGTTCGACGTTTTGTGGGGCCATCAACTATACAGCAAAATCTTTTTCCGTACATATGCCCTGTACATTCTCTTGTCAAGAACTGCATGGGAGGCCTTCTGATCACCAGCAGGCACGATAAATCGTATTTTTACAGGTGTCTGTTTCTTGATCTTGACACAGAAAAAGCGATCGTCTATAAAGTTTACGTTAACGTTAAGTAGAAATTTCAGGCCCAACTGCTGAACATTGTACTTTGTACACAACATGCATCGCACAAAAAGACACAGACTGCGGAGGACCATGAAAAAGATATTCTATCCCGAATCCATTGCCATCTGGGGACTTTCCAATCGTGACAACAACATCCCCAGGCTGATGCTTGAAAACCTCATCCGCTGGGGCTACGAAGGCCGCCTGTTTGGTATTCACCCCAAAGGGGACGAAAAACATGTGGACGGGGTCAAGATGTACCAAAACATTAACGATCTCCCACAAGTACCCGATCTGGCGGTCTTTCTTCTCCCTGCGCGCCTTATCCCGGCAACCCTCCGGGAAGCAGGTGAGGCCGGGGTCCGCCGTGCCGCCATCCTCTCCGGCGGGTTCAATGAAACCGGACCGGAAGGAGAGAAACTGGCCGAAGAGCTCATGGCCGTGGCCGATGAGTTCGAAATCCGCTTCGTGGGCCCCAACGGCCTCACCGTGGCCAACACGGCCAACGGCCTCTGCCTCCCCTTCACCCCGGCCTTTAAAACACCCAGCGGCGGCATGAGCATGATCACCCAGAGCGGGGGCATGGGCCTCTTTCTCTGGCACCTCATGGCCGACGAGAACATCGGCCTGGCCAAGTTCGCCAGCATCGGCAACAAGCTCAACGTCAGTGAAGTGGACTGCATCCGCTACTTCGGAGAGGATCCCGAGACCAAGGTGATCTGCCTCTACCTTGAAAGCATTACAGGCGGCCGGGAACTGATCAAGGCGGCCTCGGAAATCGACAAACCGGTAATCATATTCAAATCCAATACCACAAACGCCGGAAACAAAGCGGCCATGAGCCACACGGCGGCCATCAGCAACGACGAAGATATCATCGATGCTGCTTTCGAGCGCGCCGGGATCCTGCGCATCGAAGAGTTCTACGACTTCATCAGCGCCGCCAAGGCCTTCGAGCTTCCCCCCATGATGGGCAACCGCATCATGGTCATGAGCCCTGCCGGTGGCTTCACCGTCCTCATGGCCGACCTCTGTGAAAAAGCAGGGTTCGAGTTTGCCGACCCCGGCGAAGAGTTCTACAAGGAGATCGCAGAGTTCACCAACGCAGGGGTCATCCAGCTCTCCAACCCCCTGGATCTCGGCGACATCTACGACCCGGCATCCACGGCCAGCGTCATCAACCTTGTCCTGCACAACGAGAACGTGGACGGGGCCGTCTATGTCACTCAGAACCCCCAGATGCCCCGAAACGATGATGTCTTCAACAAGATGTTCAAGACCGACATCTCCAAAGAGGTCACCGGTGCCATCCGCTCCTCCGGCAAACCCATGGCAGCCTGCCTCTACGGCCCCTCCCGAACCATCAACCGCGTCAAGAAAAACGTCAACGTACCCATCTTCAACTCTCCGGAGTCCATGATCCGCATCATGAAACTCCAGCAGAGCTACTATGCCAAACGCAAAAAACCGGCCTTCACCACTGCCCTTCCCGACGGCATTGACATGGATGCGGCCAAGGCATGGGTGGCCTCCCACCCCGGTACCCACGGCGAAGAGACCCTGGAGCTGCTTGAAGCCTTTGGCATTCCCGTGGCTGCCAACCAAACCGCCGCCACCCTGGATGAAGCGACCCGTGCAGCCCAGATCATCGGCTACCCCGTGGTGATGAAGGTGATGAGCCCCGATGCCGTCCACAAATCCGAAGCCGGCGGCGTTCTCGTGGGCCTTAAAGATGAAGAGGCCGTCAAAAAAGCCTTTGCCACCATCCAGGCCAACCTCGAAGCCTACAAAGCAGGCGCCCAATTTGATGGCGTGCGCATCATGACCATGGCCGGCGACGGCCACGACATGTTTGTGGGCGGAAACGTCGACGAGTCCTTCGGCCCCGTCGCCCTCTTCGGCTACGGCGGCATCTACATTGAAGTCTTCAAAGACGCACAGACCGTCCTGTGCCCCTCCAACGCCGAGGAGATCACCACCAAAATCAATCGGCTCAAAGCCGCCCAGATCCTAGAGGGCGCCAGGGGCAAGGCCCGCGCCGACATCGAAGGCTATGTGGACCTCATCCACCGCGTCAGCCACCTGTTGGCAGAGTTTCCCCAGATCAAAGAGCTCGATCTCAACCCGGTGCGGCTGCTTGAAGATGGATCAGGGGTGCTTGCGCTGGATGCGAGATGCAGAATTGATTAGTGGGTGGTGAACAGTGAGTAGTGAGTGGTTAAAAAAGGGCGTGCCTCCGGCGGCGAGGGTGGCGAAGCCACTTAGGCGAAAACACCTCGAAAGCTGGTTTGCGAATGCGATTAGGATGATATTATTCACCCCATGTCGCATTCGCACAGCCAGTGAGGTTGTGCATGGGATTTCACAAGTGCAGAGGGTGTGGGCCCCGTAGGGTGCGGTTCCCGCACCGTGTACGGGGAGTCCACGGCCTCGATTTACCCATGGATTCAATGGCCCCTGCGCTATCGTTTTGGTGCGTGGAACGCACCCTACGGGCCTCGACACCATGAGCTTTGGCGGTGGCCCCACCGATTATGCCCTTCAACGCATTGAAGCATGACATCGTTTAATGCCGCTTTACACTCGTAGGGTGCGTTTACGCACCATGTCCGGATAATCCACGACCTCGATTTACCCACGTATTCAAAGAACCCTGCGCCGTCGTTTTGGTGCATAAATGCACCCTACAGGCCTCGACATCATGCGCTTTGGTGGTGGACCCACCGGTTATGCCCTTCAACGCATTGAAGCATGCCATCGTTTAAAACCGTTTTCACTCGTAGGGTGCGTTTACGCACCATGTCCGGATAATCCACGACCTCGATTTACCCACGTATTCAAAGCACCCTGCGCCGTCGTTTTGGTGCATAAATGCACCCTACAGGCCTCGACACCATGCGCTTTGGCGGTGGCCCCACCGATTATGCCCTTCAACGCATTGAAGCATGACATCGTTTAATGCCGCTTTACACTCGTAGGGTG
>Ga0193953_1001033_pt1 | contig 13591 bp, 15 predicted proteins | sample BB_4_MG_FD_140325 | JGI IMG/M metagenome (GOLD analysis project Ga0193953, IMG submission 140325) | Microbial mat bacterial communities from the Broadkill River, Lewes, Delaware, United States - BB_4_MG | ecosystem: Environmental > Aquatic > Freshwater > River > Microbial mats | place: USA... | reverse complement strand
TTGTCTTTTTTGTATCTATTGTATTTGTGATCAAATCTGTCTTTTTACTCTCAAGCAAATTTGTCTTTTTTGTATCTATTGTATTTGTGATCAAATCTGTTTTTTTACTCTCAAGCAAATTTGAACCAAATCCAAAAAACGATTTTGCACCATCCAAAAAGGTGCTTTTCGATTCTAAATTTGATTTAGGCATGGTAGTTGAGATATCTATCTTTTTATCTATTTTTTTCTCTACAGTGATATCCTCTGTTGTAAACCCAAGCAAACCACTTACACTAGATACCAACCAACTTACAGCACCTAATGCCCCTTGTATTATTTTTACAACTGCTAAAATAGGAGAGGTTATAATTGTAAATGCAGAACCAATAACCCAGCCTACACCTTTTGCAATAATTCCCAATGTTTTAAACCCACCTAGTAAACCACCTATACCCATGAGTAGAGAGCCAACAGGTCGAGCTATTTCCATAATAGAAGAGCCTATACCCACAAATGCACTTCCAAAAGTGCTAGCAAGTGGAAGCATAATATCTTTTATACCACCAAATAAACTACCCAAAGTACTACCCAAACCACCAACTACATCCCGCACACCTGCAAAGCTGGTGTATAAATAATATCCTGCACCACCCAATGCACCAACAGCTCCAACAACTCCTAAAATAGGTAAAGAGATGAAACCTACAGCAGTAGCGACACCACTTGCAACAAATCCAAAACCAGCCAATGCTACAGTTCCGACAACCAAAGCCGCTCCCAAACCAAAAACATATTTGGAAGCATTTGGAAACTTTTGTGTAAAATTATCTAAGATAGTTGCACCAGATGTAAATCCGTTAGTAATGCTACCTAGCATAGGTAACAGTCCTGTAGTTGCAGATATGCTTAAACCCTCCATAGCGGAAGCTAAGAGTTTAAATTGTCCTTTTGTCGTATCTAACTTAATATCTTGTATCTTTTTAGTTGTACCTGTAGCATTATCTAAAGTACTCTTATAAGAAAGAAGCCCTTTTTTACCTACTTTCATAAGTGCTATCCCACTGCTTAATGCCTCCATCCCAAAAAGTGCTTTTAGTTTTTCTGTTTTTTGTCCATCATTGAGAGTTTTCATTGAGCTATTTAATTGCCCTATAATATTTGGCATACCTCTAAATTTTCCACCTGCATCAAAAACCGATAAACCTAAAGCTTCTATAGCTTTTCTAGCATCTGTAGGAGGGGCAGAAAGCCTTGTATACATAGTCCTTAAACTTGTACCAGCCATACTACCTTGTATACCGACATCTCCAAGCTTTCCTGCGAGTGCAGAAACTTCTGTAAGTCCTACACCAAGACCACTTGCTATAGGAGCTGTATATTTCATAGTCTCACCAAGCATAATAAGATCTGTATTAGATGTAGTAAAAGTTTTAGCTAACACATCTGCAACAGTTCCCATCTCTGTAGCTTTTATACTAAATCCACTCAAAATATTTGATGCTATATCACTGCTTACTCCTAACTCTACACTTCCTGCTGTAGCTAATCCTAATACTCCATTCATTGCACCTAGTTGCTGTTTTGTATCAAACCCAGCTTTTGCTAAAAAAGTCATTCCTATAGCTGCTTGAGATGCACTCCATTCTGTAGTAGCTCCAAGCGTTTTTGCTTTTGCTGTTAGAAGAGTAAAATCCTCTGCTGTTATATCTTTTGTAAGTGCTTTTACATCTGCCATGCTACTTTCAAACTCGATTGAAGCTTTAAAAGGGATAGTCATCATCGCTCCTACACCTACAGCTGTAGCTACACTCGCACCTCCACTGACTCTTTGTTGTTGTGTTGGAGCAGTTGTGGGTGTCCCTCGAGGGACATTCGTACGATTCATATTTTGCATATTTTGTCGAGAATAAAAAGCTGTTTGATGCATAGATCGCTCTATAGTAGACATCTCAGTCCGTAATGAACGAACAGCATCTCGTGTGCCTGTAGTATTAAGATTTAGAGGAGTTGCAGATATCCGAGCTACTTGACTACGCATCTGCCCTAGATGATTTTCTGTACTTCTTAGATTTCTTTTGAGAAGAGGGAAGTTTGTAGATTTTAAAAGATTTGCCTTAGTGACACTTTTTGCGTATGTATGTATCCCTTTCATAGAAGCTTGCAAAAAGTTAGAACCCCTAATAGCTGGATTCCATACCATGTTCAAACTAACCGAACCTAAACCACTCATAATTTTTCCCTTATCTTTTATTTAAGATAAGATAGCGTCGCTGAGATTGATTAATCAATATACTTTTTATTAAAGAAGTTGATTAATTAAGTTATATATAAATTTTTATAGGTTATAATTAACCTATAAAAATTTAAAGGATTAATAAATGGCTAGATATATAGTTGCATGTGACACTTGTAAAAAAGATATGGAAGTAAATTTAATCGGTAAACATTCTGTAAGAGAATGGAAACTTGAAAACTATACTTGGGAATGTGAAGATTGTAAGATGAAAGCAAGAGATATCGAAAACCTACTTGCAAAAAAAGAAAATGAAGAGAATGAATTGCCAACACTTCTTGGTTCTGACAAACAAATTGCTTGGGCAGAGACTATTAGAAAAACAAAATCTGATGAACTTGAAAAAATCATAAACAAAATAAATAAACCTCCTAAACATCTCTTCACTGAAAAGATTGAAATAGAAAATCCTACTTATAAAATTGATATTCTGTTTTTAGAAAACACAGCTACTTTTTGGATAGATAATAGAGGATGTGATATCGTCACTTTATTGAATAATACTAAAAGTGAAAATCAAATTATAGAAGAAGATTTAGAATTAGAAGTATTTAATGAATCAATAGTAAGACCAAAAGAGGTAATAAGTGAAACAATAGCTAAGATTACAATTTTACATAAAAGAACAATAGATATACAATTTTCAGAAAAAAATGAAGAGTTTAGAAAACTTATTAAAAGTTATGATTTTACTTGGAATGCAGGTTGGGAAAGAAAAATAATCCCTATAAATGGAAGTATTGAAGATAGAATTGCTGAGATTGCTAATGTCTTATTAAATGAAGGATTTATTATCTCTATAATAGATGAAGAGATAAGAAAGAATGCAATTAATGGAACTTATAAGCCTGAGCATACTAGATGGATACGAAAAAGAATAGATGGAACTTATAAAGACTGTTTTTCTATATCTTGGAAAAATTATCATGAAGATTTTTATAAAGAAGCTAAAAATATCACATCTTCAAAATGGTCGAACCCATCAGTTATCATCTATCCTGAACATTTTGAGGAAGTAGAAGATTTTGCACAAATGTATGATTTTAGATTTAGTGATTCCGCTAAAGAGCATTTGGAAATATCAAAATTAAAAAAAGAAAATGCACTTATACCTATTATTTCAAAAGGTGCAAAATCAAAAAAAGTATCTAAAGAATTAAAATTGAAACCTATACAAAGTAATATTGATGATAGCCTTAGAGACTAAAACAAAACTCTTCACTTATCAACAAAATGCCGTAAATAAACTATTACCTATTCGTGTAGGTGCTTTATTTATGGATATGGGTACAGGTAAAACAAGAACAGCAATAGAGCTAGTAAAAAAAAGAATGAGTAAGATTTCTAAATTAATCTGGATTTGTCCTGTAAGTTTGAAAGAAACAATTAGAAAAGAGATACTAAAACATACAGATACAAATAGTATCTATGTGTTTAATCAAAAAACACAAGATGATGATATCCCTCAAGCTGATTGGTATATTGTAGGAACTGAAAGTATAGGACAAAGTGATAGAGTTACACTAGCACTTAATCAGCTGATTGATGAAGATACATTTATGATTGTTGATGAATCTAGCTATATAAAAGGGCATAAATCTAAAAGAACGCAAAGACTTACTTTATTGGGTAAAAGATGTAAATATAGGCTAATACTTACAGGTACACCTATGACTCAAGGTATTGTAGATTTATACTCACAAATGAAATTTTTAAGTGAGAAGATACTCGAATATAAAAGTTTTTATTCTTTTGCTAATAATCATCTAGAGTATAGTGAGAGATTTTCTAATCTAATCGTAAAAACATTTCACGAAGAATATTTAGCAGTAAAAATAGCACCTTATGTTTATCAAATCAAAAAAGAAGATTGTCTTGATCTACCTAAAAAGATTTATGACAATCGTTATTTTACTATGTCCGATGAACAAAGAGCTGCATATAACAAAACAAAAGAAGATTTTTTACACAATATTAACCCATATGACTTTTCATCCTTTGATATATTTAAACTCTTTATGACTTTACAACAAATTATATCAGGATACAAAAACATCGATGTAAAAGAAACTATATATTATAAAGAGAATGATAGAATCGAAGTATTAAAAGATATTATAAAATCCATCCATACTGATAAAAAGATAATAATTTGGGCTAAATATCATTATGATTTAGAGCTTATAGAAAAAGAGTTAGGAAATGAAGCATCGTTGTTTAGTGGTAAAATGAATGAAAAACAAAAAGAAGAGTCTATACAAAGTTTTAGAAATAACAAAAGGTTCTTTATTGCTACACCAAGCTCAGGTGGATATGGACTAACATTAAATGAATCACATTATGTGATATTTTACAACAATTCTTTCAAATATGGAGAAAGACTACAAGCAGAAGATAGATGTCATAGAATTGGACAAACTGAAAAAGTAACATATATAGATATTATCGCAAGTGAATCTATTGATGAAAAGATAAAACAAGCATTAAATTTAAAACAAAGTGTTGCTGAAACCTTTAAAGAAGAGATTGATAAAATCAAAGATAAAAAAACATTAAAAGAATTTATAAAAAACATTTAAAAATAAGTTTATTTTAAATATTATAGGTTATAATTAACCCATATAAAGGAATAAAAATGAAAAGGTCACTAAAAAATATAATAATAACTACTTTTAAAGAGAATGGGATTCATTTAATAGATGGATATGTAAATTCAGATAAAGATAAATATGTTATAGGAATAAATAGTAATGGATATGGGTTATCGTGGATGAAAACTAATTGTACAGAATCAATACATTATATGAATGGTTTCGACCATATTTTCGTAATTGATAATTATATGGGTTTAAATGATTTTGATTTTCTTGAAACAGTAGTATCATTCAATTGAATATCTACTTTCAAAGAAGTTTAATAGAAACTACAACAGATAGAGCAATACTATTTAAGCTACCCAAAAAAGATAGTTTTTTTTGGATGCCTAAATCACTTGTAAGTTTAAAAGGTAGCAAAGGAAGTTGGTTAAAATTATTTATACCTGATAATTTTGAGATTACTTGTAAAACTAAAAAAGGTTATTTAATGTATACATATACAAATAAAGAGCTATATGAAAGCGTGAAAGATATGAGTGATCAAATTGAAAGTTCATTATCTGCTACTAAAGAAAAGAAAATTAATAATTTTATATCAAATAGGGTTCATCTTGAGAATCCAACATCTGATATAAATAAGGATTTAATAGATGGTTAAAAAAATATTCTTACAAAAAAATGTATTAGAAGCTACATACAAAAGATTTGATTATATTTTTAAAGAATTTGACAATATTTATCTATCTTTTTCGGGAGGAAAAGATAGTGGATTGATGTTAAATATTCTATTGAAATATATGAAAGAAAATAATATCACAAAAAAAATAGGTGTGTTTCATCAAGATTTTGAAGCACAATATACAGCAACAACAAATTATGTAGAAGATACACTAACCTCTAATCTTGATATGATAACACCTTATTGGTGTTGTATGCCACTAAAATCAAAAACTGCAACATCTATGTATGAACAATATTGGACACCTTGGGAAACATCAAAAAAAGATATATGGGTTCGACCTATGCCAAAATTTGAGGGTGTGATTAATATAGAAAATCACAATTTTGACTTTTATAATCCAAATCTTTCTCAAGAAGATTTTTATAAAAAATTTGCAAATTGGTATTATGAAGATATTTGTAAAAGTAAAGGTAAAACTATTTGTCTTGTAGGTATAAGAACACAAGAAAGTTTAAATAGATGGACTGCAGTTAGTGAATCTGTAAATACATATAAAAAGAATAATTGGATCATTGAAAACAGTAAAAATGTATGTTCTGCATATCCAATATATGATTGGCAAACAGAAGATATTTGGATAGCAAATAGTAAATTTAACTTTGATTATAATAAGATTTATGATACTTTTTATCATGTAGGATTAACTATACATCAAATGCGTGTGGCTAGTCCCTTTAATGATTGGGCTATTGATAGCTTAAAGATGTATAGAGCCATTGAGCCTGATATATGGGGTGCAATGGTAGGAAGAGTTAATGGTGCTAATTTTTGTTCAATTTATGGAGGTACTAAGGCTGTAGCTTGGAAAAATATCGAAAAACCCAAAGAGCATACTTGGAAAAGTTATGTCGAATTTTTGTTAAAAACCCTACCTACAAATACTAGAGAAACTTATGAAGAAAAGTTTAAAACATCAATTGAATTTTGGAGAAAAAAAGGTGGTGTTTTGAGTGAGGACACGATAAAAGATTTGGAAAAATTAAATTTAACATTTGAACGAAATGGTAAAAGTAACTTTAATTCTGATAAAGAAAAAATAACATTTATTGAATATCCTGATGATGCGAAACTTAAAGAGTTTTCATTGGTTCCGAGCTACAAAAGGATGGCTGTTTGTATACTAAAAAACGACCATTTATGCAAATACATGGGATTTGCACCAACAAAAATAGAAAATGAAAAAAGAAAAAAAGCTATGGCAAAATATGCCGACTTATAAAAAGGAAAAATAATGATTAAAAAATTTATTCAAACTGAAAATAATCCTGAATTATTCAGTCTTATTGGTAACTATATCGTTTCTAAAAAAGTACATGATGAGTTAGGAACTGCAATAACTACAAATGAAGATGATAAATGGTTTGTAAAAATTGTTAAAAACAAAGCAGTTGCATTTTTGACAATGAGAGAGATGAAAAATGGAGCAGTTCATATCAGATTTGTTTATGGGTCACAATCAGATAAAAAAGAATTGATAACTGAAACTATAAATAGTTATACATCTTGTAAGATATGGACTAATGATAGAGAAACAGAAATATTATGGAGTGAATTAGAGTTCAACATGATTAGTAAAGCTCGTGGTTCTTTTTGTAGATGGGAAAGAGAGAATAAAGATGATTAGTCCTGTATATAATGTAAAAGCTATACATATAGATAAAATTGAAGCAAATAGTTACAATCCAAATAGTGTAGCACCACCTGAAATGAAACTGCTAGAGAAGAGTATTTGGGAAGATGGATATACTATGCCTATAGTATGTTATTATATTGAAAGTACAGACACATATGAGATAGTAGATGGGTTCCATAGATACACTGTAATGCGTACAAGTAAAAGAATAGCAGAAAGAGAAAAAGATCTATTACCTGTTGTCACAATAGATAAAGATGAAAGTAATCGAATGGCTTCTACTATTAGACATAATAGAGCAAGAGGAACGCATTCTATTGATTTAATGGTTAATATTGTGAAAGAGTTAAAAGAAGCTGGTATGAGCGATATATGGATTCTTAAAAATATTGGAATGGATGCAGATGAGTTATTAAGATTAAAACAAATAAGTGGTTTAGCTACATTATTTAAAGATGATGATTTTAGCAAATCTTGGGTAAAAAATGAAGATGAAATAGAATTTTATGAGAGTAAATGATGAATAAAGAAGATATCAAAGAACTCATTGAAAATATGAAAGTAAAGCAAAAAGAGATCGCTTTGGAAACAGGACAAAATGAGAGAAGCGTAAGAAGAATGAAAGCTGAAACACCTGAAAAATATGAGTTGATTCTTGATGCTCTTAAATATAGAAAAGCTATAGGACAACTAGATATGAAACTTATAAAAGAAAATAATATATACAATGTATATGTAGAAAAAAAGATATTATTAGGTTTTGATTGTATTGATTGGTTGAAACTGAATGATATTGAGAAGAAGAACTTAGAGAGGGTGAATGAAACTACACTTAGAGAATGTGTACAAGATCTTATAAATAAAAAAGCTTTATTTTTATAAATCGCTTGAGAGTAAAACTCTCAAGCAATTTTAGGCGTTTAACGCATCAAATAATTCTTCAGATACTTCAAATTTTACATGTTTTCCTGCAGGTGTGATACCCTCTAAAGTTTCACCTGTTGGTTGACCAGCATCATCTAAAATAGGAGTTTTGTACGGTCTAGCGATATGATCTTTGATAACTAAAGAACCTAACCCTTGCTCTTTTACACCTTTACCACTTGCAATAGCTTCAATAGCTACATCTGTCTTGATATCTAAGATATCATCAATGATTGTTTTTGTAACATCTTGACCGTTCATTTTTACACCTTTTGCAATTGCTTTTGCATAAACTGCTTCTCTTACTTCTTCTTCGTTTAATGTTAATTTTGGAGTCATGTTTTTTTCCTTTTTTTGCTCTATGAGACTTTTTATTTTTTTACAGTTTCCCAACCTTAAAAATAGTAAGGGACTAATACTAAAGATGATTTAAACTCATCAATTCTATTTTTTGTTTATGTTTTTTAATAGCTACATTGTAATAATCTAGCCATTCTCTTACACCCAATTTTTTTTGCTTTTTGACTGATAGAAAAAAATACTCGGTTACTAAGCTGTAGGCTTCGAGTCTATCTCTACTATCTCCTCGGATTCGTACAAAAAAGACTGCATTGCTTTAGATATAAGCGTAGCATCTCCTCTGCTTAAAGATTTGGCTTCTTGATCTGTAAGACCACAACAAACAGCTATCTCTGTATATATAGTTGGATTATCTTGTTTTTGGATATTTTCATCATCCTGCCCCGTAAATTCTTGCACAGTAAGTACTGTTACAGTTTTTTCTACACCTCGCACTAGAGCTTGAACTGTTGGTGCATCTATATCTTTATATTCTCTAGTGAGTAATACTTTTATTTTTCCATACATATTTTTTCCTTTTTATTCAAAATCTGGGTTCATGTCTATTCCACCTAAAAAGATGGTATAAGGGTCTTTTGTGAAAGATACAGTAGATATCTTATTTACTGTTTCCATATACATATTTAGATTTATAGTAAATTTTCTTTTTGTCATATCGCCTTCTTTGTAGTCTTTACCCATCTTTACGAGAGTACCCTGCATAGATTCGACTACTTTTTGGTTTTCACCTTCTACTCGTATATTTCCTTTTAAAACAAAAGGTAAGCCACCAGCCATGTGAGTAATGTAAGAAATATCCAAATCTTCCACTTCTATTTCTGCTGTCATTTGTTTAATGATACCTGTAGAGATGCCATTGACAGTTTCAAATTCTATGTCAGATATTTTTGTACCATCCCCTGTTTTACCTTTTGTGTTTTTACCACCCACAAATATCTCGAAACCTGAAAGAATAGTCCCATCTTTTCCCATAACTTTATCTGCCATTTTCTATACCTCCACTGTATAATATTCGCTAGTAGCGTAACCTTGTAGAACGATAGTTCTTACACCTAGATTATTACCTGCTTTATAGTCCAAATACAAGATACCTGCAGATATATCTGTAGAACTATTTTGAGCTGACCATGTTACTTCGTATCCAACGAATGCTCCAGCTTTTTTCCCTTTTAAAAGAAAAGCCTCTGCATCTGCTTTTGCTAGATCTAAAACAGATGTAAGTGTTCTATGCTTGTGTGTTTTTAATTTCTTTTGCAACTCTTCATTGGCTAAGTCAAATGCTCTTCTTGTCTCAAGCTTACCAAATCTTGTGTCGGATGTATTTATAGGTGTTTCAAAATTGTAAAGACAATCTCCTGTAACATCATCATTGATGCAAAGACACGCTCCAGCATTTACAAGAATATTTACATCACATGTATCTTCACCCTCTTCGTAAAAAAGTGGTACAAGACAATCTCCCATATTAAAAATTGGTCTATTTGCGTGATCGTAACAAGTCCCAAACTCTCCACCCTCGGCGTCCCATTTTGCAATATGCCCTGCAACGATAGCACCATAAGGTTTTTCTATGTATTTATCTTGAAAAATAGACCAAACTCGTCTATAAAACGGAGTGATAAGATATCTGTCTGATGCTAGCTCTGCTAACTGCACTAAAGCAGTATCTATTGCAGAATGGTTTGCAGATGCTACAGATATTGTATTTGTACCATCTGTATAACTACCAACTGCGTTCAAAACAGTCTCATCATGGGTAAAATTTTCTACTAGAGGTATTCTTACTTTTGTACCTAACACTGTTTTTGCCATCTTTAAAGCATTTAATTTTTCTAAAACTTCAGATTTTATTGCTGGAGTATCGTAAAAAGTTAGATGACTTTTCTCTGCTTGCTCTGCTGTAATTTGTATAAGAGATAGTACGATTGGGCTATAAACATTTTGACAATAAATATCGTGCAATGTTTCTCGTAAAGTACCCTCGCATTCTTCAAACGCTTCCATTGCTTGTAACGCATTGCTATATCTAATTAGTCCAGCTTTTGTTTTATCTGCTAATTTTGCTTTTATAGTTTCTAAAGAAGAAATCTCTGATGTTATCTCAACAACTCTATCTTTAGATACACCCTCAAGTGCTTTTTCTGCATTTAATTCTGCAAGTGTTTTTTCGATACATACTGTCCCAACAATACCTATAACAGTTGTAGATGTAACTACAACTGCTGTTGGTGATAGATTTTTGGTTCTTTTTACTTTTATTCCTGGCATGTTTTATCCCTTACTCTGCTACAGCAGTACCAAAAGCACCAGCTACATCAATAGCATCTAACTCTTCAGCTGTTTGACACGCATCTATTTCAGCTTCCCATTGCCATTTTTCGTTAAACAGTGTCAATCCATGCTCTCTAATTTTTTGCAAGATTGTGTCCCAATCTGACAACTCAATATCATGCTTCTCTCCATCTGCATCTTTTACAAAAGGTACACCTAATTTTTGTCCATTTTCTAAATTTGTAAGATCTTTTGCAGAACCATCTACGAAGAAACCAAGTGTTGTATCAACTCTCGGTCGTGTTGCTTTTGCATTAAATAATCCTTTTAGATGTACTTTTTTTTCTATTTTTTTCTCTTCTAAAGAAAGAGGATCTTCCTCCTCTTCTACTAGTACATAACCCTGCTCTTTTAAAGTTAATGCATTTGGTAAAACCCCAAAATTTAAAATTCTTATATTTTCTGCGAGGATTGTTCCCTCAAAATCTTCGTGTGTATATTTTTGCATCTTAATTCTCCTCTGCTACATCTTTTGCGTTAAAGGGAAAGCTTCTATTTTCTCCCCAAATGACTCTAACACCACCATCGCCACCTGAACCACCACCAATAGAAGAACCACCGCCACCGCCACCACCGCCGAATTTACCGCCGTTAATACCACGATTAGTTACACCACCACTACTAGTGCTTGGATTCTCTCCAAAGTCTCCATGTTCGCCACCTGAACCACCTTGACCACCATATCCTGAAGAGTTGGTTGAAGTTAAACCATTAGGACCGAAAAATCCAGCCACTCCATCATTACCTTGACCCTCTAAACCAACTCCACCACCTGCAGGACTTCCATAAGTAGAAGAATAACATTTACCACCACCACCTGCACCTGAATTACTCTGAGCATTTGTTTCACTATCTCCACCATTTCCTGAATAGCCACCTGCACCACCACCACAATAATTACCACTTGCATTACCACCTGCACCACCACCTGAATCACCATAAGCTTTAGTTACTGTATATGTTCCACCATTTCTATTTGTTTGACCACCTTGAGCTTTACAAATTGAAACTGATTTGAAATAGCTATCTCCACCTGCAGGACTGTTAGAACTTCCACAAGCTCCACCTTTACCAACTACTACTGTAATCTGCTCACCTGCAGTAACCGCTATATCATTAACCCAAGCAAGACCACCACCTGCACCACCTGTATTAGCCCAACTATAAGAACCACCGCCACCGCCACCAACTGCAACTGCACAAACAGTTTCAATGCCAGTTGGAACTATAAAAGTATGTGTACCAGCTTCATCAAATAACATCTGTCCAGATTTGTTTATATAACCAACTTCTAAGTCTAAAATTTTTGGAGTTTCTACACCATTAAGAACCTCTATAATTGCTATTTCGTATGTAGTGGTCGCATCTTCTACTTTTGGTGTAGTTATAGTTACTACATCTCCAGCATCTATATTTTTTACTTTGCTACAAGCAAAAACAGATTGAGTATCTATTTTGTAAGTTGCATCTGCATTTCCACCTAGAATAGAAAAATCATATTTTGTATCTGATTTGAGCTTAGATGGTAAAGTGTGTTGAAAATCTACCATTTTTACAATATATGCACTAGCTTTAATTTTTGCTATTGCATCATCTGTATCTGTTTTAATAGTTTCTAAGATACCATCTGCATCAATAGTTTTTAATTTTTCCTCTAAAGAAGAAGATATTTTTTCTAATTTCTCCTCTAGCTCTTTTGTCAATGCACTTGCATCTGTTTTAATATTTTCTAAGATACCATCTGCATCAATTGCATCTAATTTCTCCTCTAGCTCTTTTGTCAATGCACTTGCATCAAAATTTTCAGCTGTTTTTGCCATATCTGCTTGTATTTTTTCGCTTTCTTCTCGTAGTTTAGATATCGTAGCTTCTATATCTAAGTCTACTATCTCGGCTTTTAAGAGCTTCACACCATTTTCTATTTGTAATTTTAACTGCTCTGAATAGTCTCCAGCTTTTTTTGTTAGCAAAAAAGCTGAACTGTCGTATTTCTCTAACAAAAGAGAAGTTTGTGTTATTAAATCTGTTAAACTCTGTGTATCATTCATTTTTATAAAACTCCATTTCTAATTAATTTTTGTTCCAGCTGGAACACTTTTGTTGTAAGTGCAACGATGGTACTAACATACAGTGCTTCTAGTTCTGCTGTAGTTACATAATCATCCTTTTTAAAAACGATCTCTCCAGCTTCGCCACTTACTGATATTTTTACTACTTGCTCGCCACCTACATTTTTGACCCATTGGACAGGTGCAGATAATGCTATATCTGTAATTATTTTATCATCATCGCTGAGTACTCTTATCGAATAATTCCATTCTGTCAAATGCTCATCTACAGGAATAATATATACTACTGTTAATACACCATCTGCATCAAAAAAAATCGAATGATTTTCACCTGTAAAAAAGGTTTCTCCAGCTTCATTCAGTAAAGAAAATTTTTTTATTCTTTCAAAAAGTTCTTGCTTTAAAATACTTAAACCCTCATTATTAGGTAAACCTATTAGATCTTGCATACTACTGCTCCTTTTAAATTTATTTGTGTTTTGCTTTTTACAAAAGGTAAGATATTGTGCATATTTTTATTTAAAACACCTCCTATTTTTAGATTTATTTCTGTTTTTGCTTGCTCAAAATTAAGTTTATTTTTTAATGCTATATTAGATACAGCTTGCATACTTAGATTTATTTTTGTTTTTGCTTGCTCAAAGTCAAGTTTGTTTTTTA
>Ga0193953_1001030_pt1 | contig 13627 bp, 9 predicted proteins | sample BB_4_MG_FD_140325 | JGI IMG/M metagenome (GOLD analysis project Ga0193953, IMG submission 140325) | Microbial mat bacterial communities from the Broadkill River, Lewes, Delaware, United States - BB_4_MG | ecosystem: Environmental > Aquatic > Freshwater > River > Microbial mats | place: USA... | reverse complement strand
GTATTAAAAGAAATTCGAAGTCGCCTGGGTTTCCTCCGGATAAAGTCATGGCACTTCTGTTTAAGGCCAGGTATTCCAGACCAACATCCATGAGGAAACCCAGGCGACTTCGAATTTCTTTTAATACTTCGTGCCCGATGGTCCGTTGTTTTTCTGTCAACCGTTCTTCCAGGCCTTGAAACCATTCATGCAGCAGCCCCATGTCCATATCGGCCAGTTCAGCAATGTTTTTCTGGTCAATTTTAAAGTGAAGAGCTTCCCGGTTCAGGCGTTGTCCGTCACATTGGTTACAGGTGCTGTTTTTTATGAATTGATTGGCCCATTTACGCGCTTTCATGGAAGTATCACTATCTTGTTGATCAAGAATGTACTTTATAACGCCTTCAAAACTCAGGTAGTAATTTGACGATGAGCCCAGCGGGGTGTTTTTTAATGTGATTGGTTCACTTGATCCATGCAGGATTATGTCTAGAGCTTCCTCCGGTATATCTTTTATGGGTGTATTGACGGTAAAGCCATATTTTTCACCGATGGCTTCAATCTGCCAAAAAATAAGGGTGTTTTTATACTTACCCAAAGGTGCAATTCCCCCTTTCTTAAGGGTTGATTTCGTATCTGGAATTATCTTATCAAAATCGACTTCATCAACCGTTCCGAGTCCTTTACATTTTTTACAGGCCCCTTGAGGTGAGTTAAACGAAAAGGAGTGAGGAGCCGGTTCATTATAAGAAAGACCGGATGTCGGGCACATGAGTTGTCGACTGTAAAAGCGGTGATTATTACTTTCCTTATCTACCATCATCATAATGCCTTTCCCATGATGCATAGCTAATTTGATGGAATCTTTCAGACGTTTAGTGTCTTTGGAGGAGACACTGACACGATCAATGACCATTTCAATAAAGTGACTCTTGTAACGATCCACCTTCATTCCATGCACTACTTCCTGAATTTCGCCGTCAATCCGAACGTGTAGAAATCCTTTTTTTCGGATCTGTTCAAATAACTCTTTATAATGTCCTTTACGTCCTTTTACAAGGGGGGCAAGGATATACACTTTTCGGTTATCAAAATGTTCCAGGATGAGGTTAAGAATTTGCTCGTCGGTGTATTTCACCATTTTTTCGCCGGTGTTGTAAGAGTAAGCTTCTCCGGCACGGGCATAGAGCAAACGCAAAAAATCATAAATCTCAGTAATGGTACCTACGGTAGAACGTGGGTTTTTGCCGGTGGTCTTTTGTTCAATGGAGATGACGGGGCTTAATCCTGTTATTTTATCCACATCGGGACGCTCCATATTCCCCAAAAATTGACGTGCATAAGCTGAAAATGTTTCAATGTATCGGCGTTGTCCTTCGGCATAAATGGTGTCAAAGGCAAGGGAAGATTTGCCACTGCCTGATAAACCTGTTATCACCACAAGCTTGTTACGCGGAATGGTCACATCGATATTTTGCAGGTTGTGAACCCGCGCACCATACACGTCAATTTGACTGGTTTCATCAATGACTTCGGTCTCTATTACAGCTGTATTCACTTCTTTCACCATATTCAATTTTTGGAACTCACAAAGATAAAAATTCTTTTGGGCAAAGGGTGAGTTTCGTCGTTTCATCAATTGCTTGTTCAAGGTAGTTTTAAAGAAAAGTTTTTTGGGCCGGAATTGTTTGTTTCAACTTCTGGAAAATAACAAGGGCGATGTGTGATCGCTAATGTATCACCCACCGCCCTTGTTAAAATATTATTTGAGAGTTTATCCTTTGTTGATCTCAGTGGAGTCTTTTTTTACCGTCTTAATCGGTTCGACAAGATTTCTGGCACTTTCAGGTAATTTAAGAGTGTATGTTTTTTTGCCAGAATTAGTTAAAAAAGGTTCACGCAACCAGGGATTTAAGTTTTTAAGTTCCTTATACGTTGTGCCATATTGGATGGCAAAATCCGCAAAGTCTGGAATTCCCTTTTTAATATTCAGGTCAACAGTTTTCACCGGATGGTAAAGATCCTCATTTTTCACATGGAATCCATAGTGATCAGGATTCGATAAAATTTCCTTAATAGCTAATATCCGGAATACATAACGTCCCGTTTCTTCGCCTAACAGTAAATCGTAGTAACTACCTGTTTTCTGTCGGGATAATTGTCGATTGACACCTGTTCGGCCAGCATTGTAGGCGGCCGCTGCCAATGTCCAGCTATCATAGTGATCATGCATTTTTTTTAGGTATTTACAGGCAGCAACGGTTGCTTTTTCTATGTGATAGCGTTCATCTACTTCTTTGGTTATTTCTAAGCCATATTCCTTTCCTGTTGCTTTCATGAACTGCCATAACCCAACTGCTCCGGCAGGTGATTTTGCCCGCGGCATAAAACTACTTTCGATGAGTGAAAGGTATTTAAAATCATCCGGCACGCCATGTTCTTTCAGTATTGGTTCAATGACCGGAAAGTAGCGGTTGGCACGCTTTAAGAAAAGAATGGTTTGCGATTGCCAATAGGTATTCACCAGTAATTCACGATCAAAGCTCTCCTTGATGTCATAGCGGTCAACGGGCACAGTTTCACCAGCAAAATTCATTTGCTCCGGAATATCCAGTGAGTAAATGGCATAGGCACCAGCTTCCTTTGTTGTAGAATTGTTTTCTGCAGTAGCATTAGGATCAGGTGGTGCAGAGTATGTAAATAATTGAAAAGCTAACAAAACAGCAATAAATGCTGATGAAATCGATAATAACCTGGTGTAAAAATTCACTCTCTTACGCTGTCCCATTTTCCATAATTTTTAAAGTCACCAAAAATATAAGATCACTTACAGATCCCAAAAATAATGCCGAACTATTTGCATTAATTGTCAATGGTACGCCACATATGAAAAAAAGTTTAGCTATTCCAACGTTTCAATTACCGGAATAGCTAAACCATGATCCCAATAAATGGGTGTTAATTTTCTGCTATAAACTTAGCCGGATCCACATGTTGACCATCTTTTTTTAGTTCCAGGTGGAGGTGGGGGCCCGTAGATATACCACTGCTCCCAACTAAACCAATAACAGCTCCGGATTTTACGTTTTCGCCCTCTTTTACGTTACTGCTATTTAGCTGTGCATAGAGTGAAGAAAAGCCCTCTTCATGGTCGATGATGATGTATCTGCCATAGCCTTTACCTGGAGTGAAATCATTTTTAACAACTCTCACGGTTCCGGCACCGATGGCTAATACCTCAGTATTCATTTTGGCCACGTAATCGACCCCTCTATGGAACTTTTTCGTTTTGAGTATGGGGTGTATCCGTTCTCCATAGCCGGAAGAAATTCTAACTAATTCCTCATATCGAATGGGAGGTGAATATGCTAGCTCACCACCTAATGATAATTCCTGATTAGTAAGAACTCCTGGTATTTGTGGCAATACACTCATAGGATTGATTTTTTTATCCTGTAAGTGCACTTCAAAATGCAAGTGGGGCACAGTGGAAGTACCCGTGTTGCCAACATAGCCAATGATATCACCCTGTGTGACGGTTTGACCTTTTTTTACATTAAAGTCATTTAAATGTGCATAAAGAGTTTTGTACCCATTTGTGTGAGTCATTTCAATGCGTTTGCCATAGCCTCTTTTTTCATTGGTTATTTTGGTAATGGTGCCACTATTAACTGCAACAATTGGAGTGTTAAGTAGTGATACATAATCTATTCCATAGTGAAACTTTTTTGTTTTATAAACCGGATGGATGCGATAGCCCCAGCCGCCTCCAATTTTGGTGATGGCTTGTGGAGCAAGGGGATGAATAAAGGTCGTTTTTGTTATTAAATCAATAGGTGATGCAATAGAGTTGACACTAGCTTTATCAAGTTTTGGAAGATTGCTTGCCTCCAATTGCATGGTTGATTTATCAGTTAATTCTGTGGGTATTATCCCGGAAATCAGTACGATGAAACTTGCTATGACAATTGGGATTATTATTACAAACTTTTTTATAGGGTTTGATTTATGTGTTGACATCATGATTCGTTTTTTGATGAGTTGATAACTAAAAGGACTCATCAGAGGCGATAAGGTTGGATCAGTGGCTTGCTTGAGTACCAGGTGAAAATAATTACTTAATGATTCACTTTGGTGCGTTGCATCCCGATCGGCCTGAAATTCATGCACCTCTTCCAGTTCCTTTCTATACAAATAAATAAAGGGATTCATCCAAAAAACAATGTTCATCAACTCCAGAAAAAGTCGATCCAGCGAATGCAGGTGCTTTAAATGACTCAATTCATGGGTGAGAATCCGTTTGCCATCGGCAGAATCCCAGACAAATGGGGAAATGAAGATGTAACGAAAGAAAGAAAAGGTATTTTTCTGGTTGGTTAAAACCAGTGTGTAATCAGTATTTTTTATTTTTTCATGCGATGTAATTGTTTGAATCAGGTTTGAAATGTGTTTGAGAAATCTGAATAAGAAGAGCAATGAAATCAGTCCAACGATACCAATTATCCACAGTGTGTTGTTATTAACAGGTGTAGATGGATGAGTGGGTGTTACCATTGTTTCATCTGCAAATGAAAACTGATTGACAGTAGTTTGCAATGATGAAATGACTGGTATCACTTCCATTGTTTCGCTTGATACCGGGAATTGAACAAACGGGAACAGATAGGCGAAAATCAGGCCACTTAATAAAAAGAAACGATTCATCACAAAGAAAGATTCTTTCTTAAAAAAGAGCCGGTATGTCAGGTAGAAAACGCCTGACACAATGGTGCTCTTAAGGATGTAATAGCCAAGTTCTGTCATCATTTCTTCTGTTCAATGATTTTCTGATCAATTAATTTCTTGAGCTCTTCTAATTCCGAAACAGATAGATCGCTTTCTTTTGTAAAGAAAGAGGCAAATTGTTGTTGTGAATTGTTGAAAAAGTTCTTTACCATGGTTTTCATAAACCTTTTGGTGTAGTCGGTCTTTTTGATAACAGGGTAATATTCATTGATTTTTCCATATGTATTGTAGGCTATGGCTCCCTTTTTAACCAAAACACGAACCACTGTTGATACGGTGGTATAAGCTGGTTTTGGATCAGGATATTTCTCAACAATGTCCTTTAAAAACCCTTTTTCAATGTTCCACAGGTACTGCATTACCTGTTCTTCTGCTTTCGTTAATTCAATCATTTCCCAAAATGTTTGTGACAAATATATAACTATAAAACTAGTCATGCAATTATTTTGGTAGTTTTATGACTATTTTAATAGTTCTAAATTCTCTGTCAACCAAACTAACAGAGTATTGGGCTTTTTTATTAACTTACAAATCATTTTATTGCTAAAAATTTCGGAGTATGTTGTCTGGTAATGAGCTGTTATCCATATTTTTTTCCAATGTGGGGGCATTGGTTGTCTTTGATAAAAAGTTTGGTTATGTCGAATATGTCAATCAAAAAGGCAGCGAATTATTTCAGTTTCATCTGTTAAAAGAGGAAGGCGCACATGTCAGGGATTTATGCTCTCGACCCGATTTGTTTAACGGAGAATCCGCATTGAACTTTTTTCATTCATTGCCTGAAGGCCGCTTACAAACCATCAGTTGGCCAGTTCGCTTGCCTGCTACAATGTGGTTGGAAGCAGATGTTACGTTGGTTAAATGCCAAGGTAAAGAATTGGTAGTGGCTGAATACCGCGATGCAACCGAAGAAAGGGAAAGTCAGAAGAAATTGAAATCCATGGTTTCCTTTAGGGAGCTGTTAGATGAGTTGTTTTATCAGAACACCATTGTTTCCGTTGAAAATATCCCGCAGTTAATACAATCGGCATTAAGTCGGGTAGGGCATTTTTTTGATTGTGACCGTAGTTATATTTTTGAGTTTTCAGAAAACCAGAAATATAAATCCAACACGTTTGAATGGTGCGCTGATGGCGTTGTACCTTACAAAAAGGAATTGCAACATTTGCCGATTAGATCATATCCCTATTTTGCCGAATATTTTCTAAATCTTCGCACGTTTTGTTTAACGGATATCAATGAGTTACCGGATTCAGCCAATGCGGAACGATTCGAATTGGCCAAAGAAGGAATACAATCGCTATTGATCATACCATTTGGGATGGGTGAACGGCCTCTTGGTTTTATTGGTCTGGATCATGTACGATCATCAAAGAGGTGGACCTCTGTTGAGATTTCCAACTTAAAGCTAATGGCCAGGGCTATTGCTAGTATGCTGATTCGTTACAAGGATGGCCAACAAATAAAGGAACAAAAGCATTTTTATCAAACGCTTTTTGATGCGGCCAATGATTCTATCGGGATCATTAAGAATGGTATTTTGATTGATACGAATCCTAAATCCTTAATGGATTTTAGGTGTCAGAAGAAAGATGTTGTTGGCAAAACAGTGGTGGAGCTATCCGCTTCCAATCAGCAGTTTGGTCGAACGGCTACCTATGCATATGTAGTGTTGCAGAAAACTTTAAATGGGGAGCCACAGGTGTTTGATTGGCGCTTAAGACGACCGGACGGGTCTGAATTTTTTGCTAAAATGAGTTTGAATCGCTTTTATCTCAAAAATGAAATGTGTGTCATTGCCATTTTCAGAGATATCACTGAGCATAAGCAACAAGTAAATAGTCTGCAGGCAAGGCAACAATTTTTATCCCGACGGATTGAGCGTTTGGTGGAGCCTGCGCTAAAAGAAGAACAGTTAACCTTAGCCGATCTCTTTGATTTGTCGCAATTAAAAGGACTACAGGATGCCTTTTCCGATGCCATGGGTATTTCTTCAGTCATCACAGATGCCAATGGCAAACCACTCACCTCTGTCTCTTTAACCAATCGGATCTGTAAAATGGTGAGAGAGACCGGACAGGGGCGCGAAATGTGTTTTTATAGTGGTAAAGTTCTGGGCCAGCAGGCACACAAGTTAAAAAAGCCTTATTCACAAGTGTGTTATTCTTGTGGATTACTGGATGCAGCAGCGCCTATTATTGTGGATAATCAGCATATCGGTAATTGGTTGATTGGGCAAGTGCTCCCAGATCACTTTGATGCCAATCGATTGCTGGCATATACCCAAAAGTTAGGTCTGTCAGAAGAGGAGGTGAAAGGCGAACTTCGCAAATTGACACCTGTACCGGCCGATCGTTTAGAGAAAATTCTGAACCTGCTTCATTTATTGACCGATGAACTTTCTACCTTGGGTTACAATAACCTGAAGCTGGCCAAAACAATTCGCGGGCATGTCGTATTAGAAGAAAAACTAATATTGGCCAAACAGAAAGCCGAAGAGAGCGATCGGCTTAAGACAGCGTTTTTAGCTAACTTGTCTCATGAGATTCGGACGCCGATGAATGGGATCATCGGATTTTCAGAACTGCTGCGCTACGAAGGTCTAAATCCCGTTGATCGCAAGGAATATATTCGTCTGATTCATCAAAGTTCTAACCAGTTGTTAAGCATTATTAATGATATCATTGACGTTTCTAAAATTGAAGCCGGACAGGTGGATGTCAGCTTTACGTCCTTTGATTTGAATGACGTATTTAAAGAAATGGAATCGTTCTTTGACCCCTTGGCCACAGCAAAGGATATCCACTTAATTTATGAAGCGGAGGGAAGTATTTCATTAACATCCGATGAGATTAAACTCCGACAAATTCTAACAAATTTGATTTCCAATGCCATTAAGTTTACCAACGAAGGAAATGTAACGTTTGGTGGCACTGCTGATATGGCAACTAATAAGGTGACCATTTATGTACAAGATACAGGAGTCGGGATCGAAAATGAGGATCTTGAAAATATATTTGATCGCTTTTGGCAGGCCAAGGATGATGACGTTAAGAAAGGTGGAACCGGATTGGGATTAGCTATTACCAAAGCCTATGTAGAGCTTTTGGGCGGTCATATTTATGTGGAATCAAAGGACGGTGAAGGGAGCCGGTTTTATTTTGCCCTACCTGCCAAACCTTACTCTGAAAAATAAATGCTGCTCGCTAAAACCCCCGCCAGGACAGGTGAAGGAGCGCCAGGACGACTTGAAAATGGCCAGCGTGGTTCAATACCCTGGCAGGACGCTTCAGACCCTTCCAGCTCACCCTTATCCTTTGGCAGGACGGCTATACCTTCCGCCAGCTTGCTATGCCAAGTGACAGGACAGCGCAGCCTTCAACAGGACGATTAAAACGTTAACAGGATCATCCGGGAGTTTAACAGGAAGGATGAAAATAGCCCGGGTTAATTTCCATGGTAAGTAACAAAAGGGTGATTTTTAAATAACACTATAACAGATCTAATTGGGTAAGATGGTTTTCAGCTAATTGATAGAAATATAAAAAGCGGAGCATTTTTGATGTGGATTTCACTTCATTAGTCAGTTCATGTACTCTTTTTATTTGGTTGGAGTGAATTCGGAATTCAATTTCGATGAGTTTAAAGCGAATAAGAATATATTGCTTGATAGTGACCGGGATGTATTGAAAATGGACGGTTTCAAAAATGGCTTTTGCTTTTTCAACTTGGTTGGTGTTCAGTAATGCACGGGCATAGATGGCCTTTGATAATTGATAATTGGCTGATACTTCAAATCGATCGAGTTGATAAGTGTTGTGTAATGATTCGGATAATTCGATGATTTCATTAAAGCAATCGCCATAGTTTAATGCCGATACAATGGATAATTCGAACAACGGAATGCTACCTACACTTTGGTTACCTGACTTCAGCAGGGATTGGGCATAGTTAGTAATTGGGGGTAGTAATGCCTGTGGTGACTTGCGCTGTCGGGTTATTTGATGAATCAGTAAGGCATAATAATAAAAGCCCAGGTATTTGTTCGAATGCTTCAAATGGCTGAAATAATCATATTCAGCTTCGCATTTTTCAGGATCCACTGCCAGAAAGTATTGCATATACTTGATGAAATGGCCATAGATCTGTGCTTTCTCCGACTGATCATTTTGAAGATAGTAATCCATGTGATCACCTGTATAGAGGACCAGGCAATCCATATCGAAAAAATGCTCGAAATACAAGCGTTGCCCCTCTTTTGTTTTAACAAACCATGGTATTAGCTCTTCTCTAATGCGTTTGTTTTTTCTTAATTCAAGCGTGATAATGGTCAATAGCTCCTGAAAGGAACCTGTCAGCGGTAATAATTTACCTTTTTCTTCATCCAGTTTGAAAATGGAGTATATGTCCTTCAGTACATTTATTTTTTCCTCCCTGAAAGCTACCTTGATGATAAACCTAAGGGTTTTGCATTGAAGCGGGTTTTCGTCATAGAAGTGAAGGATTGTTTTGAGCCGTTCAGTAGAGAGTACCTGCTCTTTGAGCCAGTAGTTGGCGAGAAAAAACTCTAAAAGCAAGGCATGGGTAAATTCCACATAGGTACTAATCGATAGATAGCTGCCGGGTACTTTGTATTCATAAAGAATTCCATCTTTCACCAAGGCATTGTATGCATTTACTTCCTCCGGTTGAGTCACCAGTTCTTTTTTATCAACGAACACCCGCTCTTTCCCTTTGTTACATATTTTAAGAAATCGGTTTATCAGGTTTATTTTATCGGTAGCCATCGGGTTGGCTAGAAGTTTATCGTTCGAATACTCATAAAGCAATTCAATGTCGGTATGAATGGATTTTGCTTTTTGAGTATTTAAAAAGAGGTATAAAAAATAGGGGTGGCGGATAATATCTAATAGGCCCGGATAGTGAAACTGCAAACTTTCAAAGCTTTGGGCAAATTGGTGTTGATGAAGTGCTGTTTTTATCTCAGTCGTTTGAAGCAGGGGGATGTTAATGGTTTCGGAGTAGGAACCTTCGAAGGGTACATCAAAGAAAAATTGCTTGAGGTAGGGATTGCGTTTGATGTGGTATTGGAAAATATACCAAATATCCGGATGACAAGTGATGATTAGTTTAAACCAGGTTAGATTTTCATACGCAGTGATTATTTTAATTAGATTATCAATGAATTGATTGCGCTTATCTGGTTGGTGGTAGATATCGTTGATGCCATCAATAAATAAAACAAAACGTCCTTTCACAGCCGATGGGTGTTGTTTAAAATAGTTGCCCATGCTGTTTTGGGTATCATATTCCAACAGGTTGGAGATTCTGTTTTTTTTGAGGTCCAATGTGAGCAGTTTAACCAGGATTCGCCCGTCAATTAAGCAAACGATATCCTCAGGATAACGCGCGTTATCAGTCATAAAGAAATGGTTGACCAATTGGATGAGCATGACTGTCTTTCCGTAACCTTCTGGTGCTATAAAGGCGGTGGCAGGGCGGTCACTTTCAAGAAACGACTCCATTTTTTGTACCGCAAAGGGACGAAGTGGCAATGTTTGCAACTGATTTCCACATTTTGCTTCCATCGATTGAAGACTATATTCAGTAACAATGGCAGTGCGTTGTTTTAATTGTTCCCAGGAATCCTCAGAGGAGTATTGGTGTTTCTCTTGTTCAAAGCTGTTAATGAAATCCCGCCAGCTTTTAAAGCCAACAAAAAGTGAAAGGGTGTCCAAGGTAAATTTAGATGGATTAAAGGGAGACTCTACAATACCAAAGAAGCGTTTTAGGGTGGTGATACTTATTTGACGATGTGTCGTTGCAATAATTTCTTCGGATAGGATCATGCAGTCCTTGGCATAGGCAATCTTTTTGCCATATTTCTTTTCTACCTCTTCTTTGATAGTGTCGACGAACTTATCAAGGATATCTTTTTCCATGAGAAAGAAATAGGAGTCAGTGTATTTAATACTCTGAAATTCGGAAAAATGAGCCACTAAGTCAAGTCTGATGATTGAATTCTTTTGGGTGAAGATAAAGGGAAAATAAAAGGTGGGCATGTTACCTGATTGTCATGTTTTCAAATCTCCTTGAGAAACAATTAATCAAAGGTATCAGATGATGGTGATGAACAGAATGAACAGGTAATGAACAGTGCTATTCAGAGGGTTTTGAAGCTTTCAACCTATTTTTGGATCACCATTTATTAAAAAAGATTAGTCATTAAAACAAATTGTACGATGAAAGAAGAGTTATTGAAAACGAATGCCGGGACGCAGATTGAAAATTCAGAATCAAACTTTTTTACTGACAACTTTGAAATTCCTGATCAGGGTATACATCCCATCGAAACCGGATTTTTTAGTCAATCACATGCGTTCATTGTGGATTGGCAATCGCCGGTACAAATTGAAGAATAAGACGGCTTTCTCTTTTAATCCCGGTACACAATCATAGATTGATAATTTTATCAATCGCTTTGATCGGTAATCGGTATAACCACAAATCACCAGTTTGAAACTTAAAACCTACTAATTATGTGGACCAATGAATCAATGCGAATACTGTTTGTGAGAGATGATGAGCAGCTGGATCAGGTAATCAATAAAATAATAGATCATTCAAAATTTACTATAACAACGATTTCAGCACAGGAAGCACTTGGGGAAATTATCAAACAGCAACCGGATGTTGTTCTTTTAAACCTTCGATTAAAGAATAGAAATGGGTTTCAGATAGTAAGAGATGCGAAATCCAATCTGATGACCTTACATATTCCTGTTATCGTTTTGACAAAAATGAATACGCAACCCTATTGGGATGAAGCCTACAAATGCGGAGCTTCAGGCTATGCGGTTTTAGGTTTACATGATCAATATTTGGCGCAACTGATAGAAAAACAACTGAGCCATAAAATGGAGTTAGTCTGTTAGCGACTTTGCGAAAAATATATTTTTCTCTGGTTTGAGAAATAACTTGTGTGTGAAAATGAAAAAGGAAATCCCATTGGATTTCCTTTTTTATTTTGGATTATTCACCGGATGAATAGGTACTTCATGCTTGTATTCATCTGGTGAAATTAGATCTTAAACTAATCCGGCAAAACCCATAAAAGCTAATGCTAACAGGCCGGCAACAACCAAAGCAATAGGTGTACCACGCATCCCTTTTGGCACATCCATTAAATCCAGCTGCTCACGGATACCGGCAAAAGTAATCAGAGCCAGACCAAATCCAATGGCGTTAGCAGCTGCAAACACAACCGATTCCACCAAGTCATAATCTTTTTGAATGGTCATGATGGCTACACCTAAGATGGCACAGTTTGTAGTAATCAATGGCAGGAAAACACCCAATGCCTGATACAATGGCGGACTTACTTTTTTCAAAATAATCTCAACCAACTGCACCAGTGAGGCAATTACCAAAATAAAAGAGATGGTTTGCAGGTAACCCACATTGAACGGATCCAAGACCAGCTTTTGTAACAGGTAAGTGACGATGGTGGCTATTACCATAACAAAGGTAACAGCGCCGGTCATCCCAATACCTGTCGAAATCTTCTTTGAAACACCCAGGAATGGACAGATACCCAGGAATTGGCTCAATACAATGTTATTAACAAAGATGGCCGATATGATGATTAATACATATTCCATATTCTATCCTCCTTATGCTTCTTTTTTGACACGATTAATAAATGCAATCAGGTAACCTAACGCGATGAACGCACCTGGTGCCAGAACGAATACAAGCATACCGTAATCTTCAGGGTAGATAACCGCCCCAAATAATTTTCCACTTCCTAATAATTCGCGAATGGCACCTAACATGGTTAATGCCATGGCAAAACCAAGTCCCATACCAACTCCATCAATAATGGACGAACCTGGTGCGTTTTTAGAAGCAAAGGCTTCGGCACGACCTAATACCAGACAGTTTACCACAATTAGTGGAATGAACAATCCTAAGGCATCAAACAATGCCGGCACATAGGCTTGCATGGTCATTTCTACAATCGTCACGAAAGTTGCAATTACCACAATAAATGACGGGATACGCACTTTATCCGGAATGAAATCCTTAATTGCTGCGACTACCAGGTTGGACATCACCAATACAAAGGTGGTGGCCAGTCCCATTCCCAAACCGTTGATTGCGGATGAGGTTACCCCCAGTGTGGGACACATGCCCAATAAAAGGGTGAATACGGCATTCTCTTTGAAGAAGCCTTTTGAGAAATTATTCCATTGATTCATTGTGCGCCTCCTTCCTCAGTGGCTGCCGCTTCGCTGGCAACCGGTTGATTAGCGGGATTATCCTGATAGGTTTCATAAGCGACGCGTACAGCATCCAGAAAAGCTCTGGAACTAATGGTCGCAGCAGTGATAGCATCTACTTCGCCACCATCTTTTGAAACGGTCAGGTTATTATTTTTAGGATGTTTAGCCAGGATGCTCTGATTTTTTTTATCAGTCTTAAACCACAGGTCCATTTTTGTTCCCAGTCCTGGCGTTTCTTTGTGCTCCAAAACCTTGTAATTAATAATGGTTCCATCTGGTTTTAAACCCACCATGATTTTTACTTCTCCACTAAACCCTTTATTGGTCATTGTTTCGATGGCTACACCAATCAGTTCCCCATCCTTTTTGGCCGGGAATATTTTTAGTTGAAAACCTTCTTTCGACGTGGCTTCGTACATCTCTTCGCCCGGATTATTGGTATAGCCCGGCACAACTTCAGAGATGGCTGCCTGTTGTTTGGCCAACTTAGCAGCCGCAATTGGTTCCTTGGTGAGTTTGTGCATAAAACCCAGCGAGGTCCCTGCGATGGCGGTAATTACCAGCAGGGTTAAAACCAT